>Ga0081539_10001125_pt1 | contig 48453 bp, 43 predicted proteins | sample TabmetS4T2R2_FD_71023 | JGI IMG/M metagenome (GOLD analysis project Ga0081539, IMG submission 71023) | Tabebuia heterophylla rhizosphere microbial communities from the University of Puerto Rico - S4T2R2 | ecosystem: Host-associated > Plants > Roots > Rhizosphere ... | reverse complement strand
GGGGTGGCGGAGCCGGTGCTGCCCGAGCTGATGCCGGTGAGCCGGGACCTGATGCGCGAGTCCTACCCCGAGGTGGAGCAGGACTGGCCGCGCATCTCCCGGATCGCGTACGCCGAGGAGGAGGCCTTCCGCCGCACCCTGTTGACCGGCACCCAGATCTTCGACCTGGCGGTCGCGGACGCCAAGCGGGAGCACAAGACGCAGCTCGGCGGCGAGCGCGCCTTCCAGCTGCACGACACGTACGGCTTCCCGATCGACCTCACCCTGGAGATGGCGGCCGAGCAGGGGCTGTCGGTGGACGAGGCCGGCTTCCGGCGGTTCATGCAGGAGCAGAAGGACCGGGCGAAGGCGGACGCCAAGGCCAAGAAGGCCGGTGCCCAGGCGGTGGAGATCTATCGCGAGCTGCGCGACGCCGGAGCCACGCCGTTCACCGGTTACACCGAGCTGAACACCGAGTCGAAGGTCCGTGGCATCGTCGTCGACGGCGTGCCGGTCGAGGCGGCCGAGGAGGGCGACGAGGTCGAGGTTGTGCTGGAGCGCACCCCCTTCTACGCCGAGTCCGGCGGTCAGGAGGCGGACGCCGGTGTGATCACCGGCGACGGGGTCGCGCTCGAGGTGCTGGACGTCCAGCGGCCGGTCAAAGGCCTGATCGTGCACCGGGCCAAGATCACCAAGGGCGAGCTGGTCCGCGGTATGGGCGTGCTCGCCTCGGTCGACGGCGAGTGGCGGCTGGGCGCGTGCCAGGCGCACTCCGGCACCCACGTCACGCACGCAGCGCTGCGGCAGATCCTCGGGCCGACGGCGCTGCAGAGCGGCTCTTACAACAAGCCGGGCTATCTGCGGCTGGACTTCGCCTGGCAGGGCGGTCTCTCGCAGCAGGTCCGGGCCGACATCGAGGAGGCGGCCAACCAGGCCATCCGCAAGGACCTGACCGTGACGGCGACCTACATGCCGCTGGCCCAGGCCCGCGAGATCGGCGCGCTTGCGCTCTTCGGCGAGACTTACGGTGAAGAGGTCCGGGTCGTCGAGATGGGTGGACCCTGGTCGCGGGAGCTCTGCGGCGGCACGCACGTCCAGCACAGCTCGCAGATCGGGCTGGTGACGATCACCGGCGAGTCGTCGGTCGGCGCCGGTTTGCGGCGGGTGGAGGCGTTCGTCGGGATCGAGGCGTTCCGCTACCTGGCCAAGGAGCGGGCGCTGGTGATGGGCCTCACCGAGGCGCTCAAGGTGCAGCCGGACCAGCTGCCGGACCGGGTCAACAAGCTGCTGGCCCAGCTCAAGACGGCGGAGAAGCGGATCGCGGAGCTGCAGAGCGCCCAGACGCTGTCCGACGTCTCGGGCATCGTGGCCGGCTCGAAGGATCTGGCGGGCGTCGGCTACATCGGTCACCGGGCCAACGGCGTCACGGGCAACGACCTGCGCACGCTCGCGCTCGAGATCCGCAACCGGGTGCAGGACAAGCCGGCGGTGGTGGCCGTCGTCGGCGGCCCTGCCGACAAGCCGGGAGTCGTGGTGGTGACCACCCAGGGTGCCCGGGACCGCGGGCTGAGCGCCGGCGAGCTGGTCAGGACCGCCAGCGAGACGCTCGGCGGGCGTGGCGGTGGCAAGGACGACATCGCCCAGGGCGGCGGCACGGACGGCAGCCGGGCCGCGGACGCCCTGCAGCAGGTGGAGTCCGCCATTTCCGACCGCCTGCAGGGCTGACCGCCCGGTCGAGCGGCAAGGGCCTCCGATGACTGACCTCAGGCCCGGCGTGCGTCTTGCCGTGGACTGGGGCGACGTACGGATCGGGATCGCCGCGTGCGATCCCGATGCGGTGCTGGCCTACCCGCTGGCGACCGTACGAGCGGGACCGACCGAGTTGACCGACCTGGCCGCGCTGGTGGCCGAGCACAGGCCGATCGAGGTCCTGGTCGGGCTGCCCCGATCGCTGCGCGGCGCCGACGGGCCGGCGGCGACCAAGGCCCGGGAGCGGGCGAGCCGGCTGGCGGCAGCCCTGCCGGTGCCCGTACGGCTGGTGGACGAGCGGCTGACCACGGTGACCGCGGCCGACCAGTTGCACGCGGCCGGCAAGCGCGCGCGGCAGCAGCGCGGCTCGATCGACGCGGCCGCGGCGGCGGTGATCCTGGACCAGGCCCTGGCCTTCGAGCGTGGCAGGGGAGAGCCGCCAGGGGAGTTAGTATCGGCACCTGGCGGGCGCGGCTAGCCGCACTCGCCCGGGCGGCGCGGCGGGAGTCGGCCCGCACGACGGGGCACCGACGAGCCGAGCAGAGCTGAGGGAGACCGCCAAGCGTGACACAGATGTTGGACCCGGAGGTCAAACCGAGTCCGGCGCGCGAGATCGCCCACAAAGGCAAAGGCTGCCTGGCGGTGCTGGTGGCCACTGCCGTGCTGGTCTTCGGCGGCTACTTCGTCTACGACAAGGCGAGCAACTTCCTGACCACCCTGGGCGAGGTGCCGGACTATCCAGGGCCGGGCAAGGCCGCCATCACGGTCACCATTCCAGAGGGCGCATCGCTGGACCAGATCGGCGGCATCCTGCTCGACGCGGACGTGATCAAGTCAACGAAGGCCTGGAGCGAAGCGGTCGACACCGAGATCAGGGCGACGAGCGTGCAGGCCGGCCGCTACATCATGAAGACCCAGATGAAGGCGGTCGACGCGCTGCGGCTGCTCATCAACCCCGGTGAGTCGCGGGTACGGCTGCAGTTCACGATTCCGGAGGGGCTGCGGCTGACCTCACAGATCGACGCGCTGGTGAAGACCACGAAGATCAAACGCGCGGACTTCGAGGCCGCATTGAAGAAGCCGCAGCTGCTGGGCCTGCCGGCCTATGCCAGAAACCGCCCCGAGGGCTTCTTCTTTCCCGACACGTACGAATTGACCGACGAGTCGACTGCGTCGTCGACGCTGCGGCAGATGGTGACCCAGTACCGGGCGGTGTCGCAGCAGATCCAGCTCGAGACCGCCGCGAAGCAGTTGAAGCGGTCGCCGTACGAGGTGCTGATCGTCGCGAGCATCATCGAGCGCGAGGTGAACAAGGACGAGTACCGGGCTAGGGTCGCCCGGGTGCTTTACAACCGGCTCGAGAAGGGCGTGCCACTGGGACTGGACTCGACGGTCATCTACGCCGAGAAGCTGAAGACCAACACGACCACGCCGAAGGACCGGGCGAGCAAGTCGCCGTACAACACCTACACGCACAAGGGTCTGCCACCGGGCCCGATCTCCGCTCCCGGGCGGGCGGCGCTGGAGGCAGCGGCCGGACCGGCGAGCGGCAAGTGGCTCTACTTCGTCACGGTCAACTTCGACACCGGCGAGACCAAGTTCGCCAACACCGCGGAGGAGTTCGCCAAGCTGCAGCAGGAGTTCCAGCAGTGGTGCCAAGGCCACCCGGGCCGCTGTGACACCTGAGGCGCGGCGCCGAGCCGGGGAAGCGCAAGCTTCCCCGGAAGCCTCGGCCTCGAACGCGGTCGGCGCAGCAGCGGGGGGTCCGGGGGGTCGTCCACCTGGATGGACACACCGCTGCGCGGCGGTTGGCTCGCCGATCGCGCACTCGCTGTCGCCGCCGCTGCACAACGCCGCGTACGCGGAGCTCGGCATGGCCGGCTGGAGCTACGGCCGCTTCGAGGTGGGTCAGGGCGGGCTGGCCGCGTTCGTCGCCGAGCTCGACGACACGTGGCGCGGCTTGAGCATCACCATGCCACTGAAGGCCGAGGCACTGGCGCTTGGCGAGGCGGAGCCGCTGGCCGAGCTCGCCGGCGCCGCCAACACCCTCATCCTCGACCGCGGCGCGCGCCGGCTCCACAACACCGACGTCGGCGGCCTGACCTGGGCGGTGCGGCGGCGGACCGAAGAGCGACTGTCTCGGATCAACGTGGTCGGCACCGGCGCCACCGCGCGTTCCGCCATCGTGTCTGCCGGCCAACTCGGCGCCCACACGGTGACGGTCCTTGCCCGCAGTCCTGCCAAGGCCCGGCCGTTGCTCTCCCTCGGTGCCGGCCTCGGCCTCGAGGTCGTCGTGACCGACTGGGGCGCCGCGCCACCGGAGGCTGACCTGGTGATCTCCACCGTCCCGTCCGATGCGGTGGCATCCGTGGCGGAGCAGGTCGCGGCCTGCGCCCCGCTCGTCCTGGACGTCAGCTACGATCCGTGGCCCACCGCACTGGCGGTCGCAGCAGCCGACCAGGGACTCGCCGCGATCAGCGGCCTCGATCTGCTGGTCGGGCAGGCGTTGCTGCAGCTCGAGCTGATGACGGGCCGTACGGTGACCGCCGAGCTGCTCTACCACGCCGCGCACCGGGCCCTGCAGGAACGCGACCCGGCCCCACGCTAGCGCTCCGGATATCCGAGCCTTCGCCGTTGGCCGCGTGAAAGACTGCACGACGTGCTGAGATGGCTGACCGCCGGCGAGTCGCACGGCCCGGCGCTGGTGGCCACCCTGGAGGGCCTGCCTGCGCACGTACGGGTGAGGCGCGGCGATCTCGTCGAGGCTTTGGCGCGGCGCCGACTCGGCTTCGGCCGCGGCGCGCGGATGAAGTTCGAGGCGGACGAGGTCATCATCCTCGCCGGCATCCGGCATGGCGAGAGCCAGGGCGGCCCGATCGCGATCCAGATCGGCAACACCGAATGGCCCAAGTGGCAGAGCGTGATGTCAGCGGATCCGGTCGATCCGGACGAGCTCGCCGGTCAGGCCCGCAACGCCGCGCTGACCCGGCCACGGCCAGGGCACGCCGATCTGGTGGGCATGCAGAAGTACGACTTCGACGAGGCGCGGCCGATCCTGGAGCGGGCGAGCGCCCGGGAGACGGCTGCCCGAGTGGCGCTCGGCCGGGTGGCCGGCAACTTCCTCCACCAGGCCTTCGGGGTCAGGGTGCTCAGCCACGTCGTCGAGCTCGGCACCGTCGCCACGCCCGCCGGCATCGTCCCGACCTTCGCCGACCTGGACGCGATCGACGCCGATCCGGTGCGCTGCTTCGATCCCGAAACCAGCAGGGCCATGGTGGCCGAGGTCGAGACCGCCCAGTCCGCCGGTGACACGCTCGGCGGCGTCGTCGAGGTCGTGGCCTGGGGGTTGCCACCGGGCCTGGGTTCGCACGTGCACTGGGATCGCCGGCTCGACGCGCAGCTCGCCGGCGCACTGATGAGCATTCAGGCGATCAAGGGCGTCGAGGTCGGCGACGGCTTCGCGCTGGCCCGCAGCCGGGGGAGCGTGGCGCACGACGAAATCGTGTTAGCTCAGGGAGGGATTGCGCGCGCCTCGCACCGGTCCGGCGGCACCGAGGGCGGCATGAGCACCGGTGAGCTGCTCCGCGTAAGGGCCGCGATGAAGCCGATCTCCACCGTGCCCCGCGCGCTGCGCACGGTCGACACGGCCACCGGCGAGGCCGCGGCCGCTCATCATCAGCGCTCCGACGTCTGCGCCGTACCGGCCGCGGGTGTCGTGGCCGAGGCCATGGTCGCGCTGGTGCTGGCGAACGCGAGCCTGGAGAAGTTCGGCGGCGACTCGCTCGGCGAGACCCGCCGCAACTACGAGGCGTACCTCAAGCGGGTGGCCGAGCGCGGCCTGCAGGTGCAACCGCCGGCATGACCACGCAGGAGAAGCGCCCCAACGCGTTCCACGATGTCGCGGAGGCGTCCGCGGGAGACGGTGGCCCCGGGATGAGCGATGTCGTGATCGTCGGGGCGCCAGGCTCCGGTAAGTCGACCGTCGGCGCACTGCTGGCCGAGCGACTGGGCGTCTCCTTCGTCGACGTGGACGACGTGATCGAGGCCGAGGCCGGCAAGACCATCGCCGAGATCTTCGCCGAGGACGGCGAGGGCGCCTTCCGGGCAATCGAGGAGGCGACCACCCGCCGGCTGCTCGGTGAGCCCGGCGTGCTGTCTCTCGGTGGTGGCGCCGTGCTGTCGGGCGCTACCCGAAAAGCGCTCCGCGGTCAGCGGGTCATCTGGCTGCAGGTCGGGGTGCCGGCGGCGATGAAGCGAGTCGGCCTGGCCACAGCGCGCCCACTCCTGCTCGGCAACGTGCGCGGCCGGCTGATCGCACTGCTGAACGAGCGGGTCCCGCTCTACACAGAGGTCGCCACCGAGGTCGTCGACACCGACGACCTGTCGCCGGCCGAGGTCGTGGACGCGATCATGGCGAGCATTGGCGCCTATGAGGCACCCGGCGCGGTCGGGAGGATGGCAGCCCGTGGCGGTGAGACCGGGACGACAGCAGTCCATGACTGAGCCCGCGGGCCCCGGTCGGCAGGTGCCAGCGGAGCCGCCGACCCACATCTGCGTCCGGGCCGAGCGGCCGTACGAGGTCGTCGTCGGTCACGGCCTTCTCGGCCGGCTGCCGAACCTGCTCGAGGACGTGCCGGCCTGGACGACGGCGGTCCGGGTGGCGGTGATCCACCCGCCGACCCTGATCAGCCTCGCCGAGCGGATCGTGCACGCCCTCACCGTGGCCGGCAAGCAGTGCGTGCGGATCGACGTGCCGGACGGTGACGCTGCGAAGACAGCAGAGGTCGCGGCTCGCTGTTGGTCGGTGCTCGGCACTGCCGGGTTCACTCGGTCGGATGCCGTGCTGGGCGTCGGGGGCGGATCGACCACCGACCTGGCCGGGTTCGTCGCTGCCACCTGGCTGCGGGGCGTCTCGCTCGTGACCGTGCCGACGAGCCTGCTGGCCATGGTCGACGCGGCGGTGGGCGGCAAGACCGGGATCAACACGGCGGAGGGCAAGAACCTCGTCGGCTCGTTCTACGAGCCGGCGGCGGTGCTGTGCGATCTCGATGCCCTCGCGAGCTTGCCGAAGGCCGAGCTCGTGGCCGGCTTGGCCGAGGTGGTGAAGTGCGGGTTCATCGCGGACCCGCAGATTCTGGAGGCGATCGAGCCCGATCCGGCCGCGGTCACCCGCGCGGACTCCGAGGTGCTGCCGCAGCTGGCCGAGCGGTCCATCGCGGTGAAGGCACGGGTGGTGTCGGCCGATCTCCGCGAGTCCACCTCGATCGGTTCTTCGGTCGGCCGGGAGCAGCTCAACTACGGGCACACTCTCGGCCACGCGATCGAGCGCCGGGAGCGTTATCGGATCCGGCACGGTGAGGCGGTCAGCATCGGCATGGTCTTCGCCGCCGAGCTGGCGGCGCTGGCTGGCCGGCTGGAGTCCGGCCTCGTCGCCAGGCACCGAGACATCCTTTCCGGCCTCGGCCTGCCGGTCAGCTACGACCCAACGGCGTTCGACGATCTGCTGCAATCCATCCAGCTGGACAAGAAGACCCGCGGCGGCACCCTGAGATTCGTCGTCCTCAGCGACCTCGGGCGTCCGGAGATCCTGGCGGGCCCGGACGAGGATCTCCTGCGCCACGCGTACGCCGCAATCGCCACTCCTTCCTAGGCTGCGTCCCGCAAGATCGACTCGCTGCCTTCGGCAAGTGAGCGCGAAGGCACCGCGGCACGCCGAAACCGTCGGGCCTTCGCGCACACTCACTGGGATCAGCGCACGATGCGAGGATGGGCGGGTGATCGAGGCGTGGGACGACGTGGCCGTACGGGCTGGGTTTGCCGAGGCGGCTCGGGCGTTCGCCGGGCTGGTGCGGGCGATCCCGGGCGACGCCTGGGATGGGCCGGGGCTGGGGGAGTGGGACCTGCGATCGCTCGTCGGGCACACCTCGCGGTCCTTGATCACCGTCGAGACCTATCTCGGCCGACCGGCCGAAAGGGAGGACCTGCCGACTCCGGAGGCCTACTACCTGGCCATCGACTCGGTGAGTGCGGCGGAGGTGGCCGAGCGGGGCCGCGAGGCGGCCCGCGCGCTCGGCACCGACCCGGTCGGATTCGTCGATGCGGCCGTAGGGCGCGTCCTGCCCCTGCTCGACCGGACCGATGATCCGCTGGTGACGACCATCGTCGGCGGCATGCGGCTGAGCAACTACCTGCCGACCCGCATCTTCGAGCTGGTCGTGCACGGCACGGACATCGCAGTTGCCGCGCAGCAGGACCCACCTGCCTATTCGGAGCAGCTGTTGACCCAGGTCGCCACGCTGGCTGCCGCCGCGGCGGTCCATCGAGGCCGTGGCGTCGAGCTGATCAGGGCCGTCACCGGTCGCGAGCCGCTGGATCCCACCTTCTCCGTCGTCTGACGTCCAACCGGCAAGCCTCCACGCCGCTCATTCCTGTTCATCGGTCGGCGCCCGATCGGGGCCGCACTAGACTGGGCCGTTGGCCTGAGGTGGCGTGAGCTGGGAAAGACACGAGAGGTAGCAACGACGTGGCGTCGACGAACGACCTGAAGAACGGCATGGTCCTGGACCTGGACGGGCAGCTGTGGTCGGTGGTCTGGTTCCAGCACCACAAGCCGGGCAAGGGCAACACGGTCGTTCGGACCAAGCTCAAGCACGTGCTCTCGGGCAAGGTCGTCGACCGTACGTTCACGGCGGACACCAAGGTCGACACCGCGACCGTCGACCGCCGCGAGATGCAGTACCTCTACCACGACGGCTCCGGCTTCGTGTTCATGGACACCGGCACCTACGACCAGATCACGATCAGCGATGCGACCGTCGGGGACGCGAAGAACTACCTGCTCGAGGGCCAGTCGGCGACCGTCGCCCTGCACGAGGGCACGCCGCTCTATCTCGACCTGCCGGCCTCGGTCGAGCTGCAGATCACCTACACCGAGCCGGGCCTGCAGGGCGACCGCAGCACCGGCGGCACCAAGCCGGCCACGGTGGAGACCGGGCTGCAGGTCCAGGTCCCGCTGTTTCTCACCACGGGGGAGAAGGTCAAGGTGGACACCCGTACGGGCGACTACCTCGGCCGGACCGCCTGAGGCGTTGTGACCGACTGAGTCCGGCGATCATGCCCGGCGCGCGAACCAAGGCAAGGAAGCGGGCGCTCGACATCCTGTTCGAGGCCGAGCTCCGGGGCACAGACGCGCTGGCAACGCTGGCCGAGCGGACTGCCGACGCCGACCCGCCCGTACGCGAATACACCGCGGCGCTGGTCGAGGGTGTCGCGGCGCACGCGAGTGAGATCGACGCTCGGATCACTGCCGCGGCGGCGCGGGGCTGGAGTCTGGCGCGGATGCCCCGGGTCGACCTGATCGCGCTGCGGATCGCCGTGCTGGAGATCGATCATCTCGACGTGCCGGACGCCGTTGCCGTGTCCGAGGCCGTCGCCCTCGTGTCCGAGATGTCCACCGACGACTCACCTGCCTTCGTGAACGGGGTGCTCGGCACCGTCGTCGCGACCAAGGTCGCCTGAGCCTGTTCTCGCGTCGCATCGAGTGCGCACTCGGCGGGACGAGGTGCGCCCGGAACCGTCGGGACAGTTCCGGCAGCGACGTCCTCAGTCGTCCAGCCCGCGCGCCAGCAGCGCCTCGCCGAGCGCGTGCGCGTGCCGGAGCGAGCGGACGAGCAGCGGTACGGCGAAGGCGCGTGGGCTGGCCGTGAGCCCACGGGCGCGCTGGGCATCCCGGACCTGTGCTGCGAGTGACGCGATCACCGGCACCGAACGGACGCTGAGCGAGAGCAGCAGCGCGAGCCGCTCGATCGGTGCGCCGAGGCGTTCGAGCGGTCGGAGCAGCCAGAGCAGCACGTCGGTGAGCTCGGTCATGGTCGTCGTCAGTGAGACCAGCCCGGCGGCGAGCACGAGCGTGACAAGGGCGCCCACGACGCCGACCGCGGCCCGCCAGCCGGTGAGGAGGAGCTGCGCGACGGCCAAAAGCAGCGCCACCCAGAGCAGTTGGCGCACTTGCCCCAGCACCGTACGGGCGCCGAAGCCGGCCAGCGCGTAGCCGCCGACCACCGCGGCGAGAGCGACCAGCGAGGGCCACCAGCCACCCGCCACGACCAGAGCGATCCCGAGCCCGGCAAGGACTGCCAACTTGAGCCCCGCCGGCGCCCGGTGCACCAGCGAGGTGCCGGGCCGGTACTCCGCGACGACGCTCACGCCATCAGCTGCCGATAGAAGGTCGACGCCGCCTCCGGCTGGTCGTCGCAGACGATCCGGCCCTCGTCGAAGACGAGGACCCGGTCGAAGCCGGACAGCAGCTCGAGATGATGGGTCAGCAGGATCACCTGCTGACCCAGGTCGGCGACGACCTCGCCCACCGCCGCGGCGTTGCGCAGGTCGAGCAGCGTGGTCGGCTCGTCCATGATCAGCAGCGCCGGATCGGTGATCAGCACCGAGGCCAGCGCCAGCAGCTGCTTCTGGCCGCCGGACAGCAGGTGCGCGGGATGGTGGGCGTGTTCCGCCAGGCCGAAGTCGGCCAATGCGCGGTCCACTCGAGCCGCTATCTCGCCGCCGGGCAGGCCGCGGCGGCGCAGCCCGAACACCAGGTCCTCCCGTACGGTCGGCATGACGATCTGCGCGTCCGGGTCGGTGAAGCAGAAGCCCACCAGCCGCCGTACGGCCCGGCCGCGGCGGCGGGTGTCGTTGCCGTCGACCCGCACCTCGCCCGTGTCCGGCAGCACCAGTCCGTTCAGCAGCCGGGCGAAGGTGGACTTGCCGGAGCCGTTGGCGCCGATGACGCCGATCCGGTGCTCGGACAGCGTGACCGAGACGCCGGTCAGCACCTGGCGGCGGCCAGTCGTCTGCGGATAGCTGTGCGAGACCTCGACGACCTCGATCAGCGGCACGCTTCCACCACCAGCGCGACTCCTTGGCCGCCGCCGGCGGCGATCGCGGCGAGGCCGTACCGCCCGCCGCCGGCTCGAACCAGCTGGCTGAAGAGGCGCACCATCAGCACCGCACCGGAGGCCCCCCACGGATGGCCGAGAGCGATGGCGCCGCCCTGAGCGCAGATCCGTTCCTCGTCCAGACCGAGCCGGTCGGCGCAGGCCAGCACCTGCCCCGCGAAGGCCTCGTTGAACTCGATCACGTCGACCTGCCCGAGCTTGACGTCCGCAAGATCCAGCGCTGTACGCACGGCCGGCACGATGCCCAGGCCCGGTCGCTGTGGGTCGACCGCCGCGGTTGCGGCGGAGAGGATCCGCAAGCCGGGGATTCCCCGGGCGCGCCGCCGCTCCTCCGGAATCAGGGCCACCACGGCCGCACCGTCGCTGTTCGCGCACGAGTTGCCGGCGGTCACGGTGCCGCCCGGACGGAAGGCGGGCGGAAAACGGGCGAGACGGGCCGCGGTCAGACCGCCCCGGGGACGCTCGTCAGCGGTGAGTTCCCTGACGGCCACGAGCTCACCGGCGAAGGCGCCGGCGGCCCGAGCCGCAACCGCTCGGTCATGTGATCGGGCCGCGTATGCGTCCTGGCGCTGCCGGCTGACGCCCGCCTCGGCCGCCAGGAGGTCCGCGGCTTCGCCCATCTCGGGATCGCCGACCTCGTCCGGTGCGAACGGCGCCCGCTGGTAACGCTCTGCAGGCTGATCTCCTGACGGCGGCCAGAAGCGCCAGGGAGCCGTCGATGCCGATTCGACCCCGCCACCTAACACGAGTGAGGCGGCCGCTCCGAACCTATCCTGGCCGGCCCGGGTGCTCCCGTTCGAGGCGACCTCGGCCCATCCGTTCAGCATCGACGCCGCGAGAGCGATCGCGGCGAGGCCGCTCGCGCACTGCCGGTCGACCGTCAGGCCCGGGACGCTGCTCGGCAGGCCGGCGGTCAGTGCCGCGACCCGGGCGAGATTGCCGCCGGGACCCATGCAGTTGCCGAGCACAAAGTCCGTGGCATCGGCCGGATCAAGCCCGAGCGCTCGGAGGTCGGCGCCAACCGCTGCCAACGCGGCACCGGCGAGCTCGGCGGCCGCAACGCCCGCCAGACCGTGCCCGGCCGAGCCGATGGGCGTCCGCCGGGCAGCGACGATGGCCGCGCGGGTTGTTGAGGTCACCGCTCAGCCCGGCAGCAGTCGGGGCGCTCGCACATGGCTGCCAGTCTTGCCTGCCTGGCTCGCCCAGATGGCAAGAGCCGCGCGATCGACCTTGCCCGCCGCGGTGCGCGGCAGGTCCGGCCGGTGCAGCCAGCGCCGCGGCCGGGAGGCTGTGCCCAGGCTGACCCGGGCATAGCCCGGCAGGCCTTCCAGATCGGCGGCATCGGTGCAGACGGCCACCACGACGGCTCCGAGGCGATCGTGCGGTTGCCCCACGAGATAGACCTCGCCGCGCGCGGCCGAGCGCAGCACCGCTTCCGCGTCGGCAATGATCACGGTGACCCCACCGGTCAGTATCACGTCGTGGCGGCCCGCGACCAGCAACCTGCCGCCGGGAGTGATCCGGCCGCGGTCGCCCACAGTCGCCCAGCGCTCCGCGGTTTCCGGATCGCGCCACGTTCGCAGCATCGGCCCTCCGTTCGGGGCCGTGCCGATTGCGGATACAGCCCGCGTGTAAACCCTCGGAGTCACTTCGCGCTCGCAGAGCCAGGGCGAGCTGACCCAGATCTCACCTGTATGAGGGCCGGCAAGGTTGTCGCCACCCGACCCGGCACCGTCGCGGATCTCGACCTGGACCTCCGGAAACGGCCGCAGGGAGGCCTCGTCGCGCCCCCAGGCGACGAAGGACAGCTGAGCCGCGCCGTAGTAGTGACTGACCGTCCAGCCGCGACCCTCGGCCCGATCGGCGAGGCCCACCGGCAGCCGGTCGCCGGCCACGATCACGTGCAGGCCGGCCACCGCGACAGGTTCCGCGAGCAGTCCGAGCAGTCCCGTGGGAGTGACGAAGGCGTGCGTGGCTGCCGAGACCGACTCGACGCGTGCGACGCCGAGATGGGCGACCAGCGCGGCCGCGTACAGATTCATCGTCGCGGTCAGCGGCCCCGGAAGCCAGGCCCGGCTGTCGGACGTGATCCCGGCCAGCTCGGCCACCGCCGAGAAGCTGTCCACCCACGAGGCTGCGGTCCGTACGATCCGGCGCGGCAGGCCAGTCGTTCCCGAGGTCAGGACTGAGACCGTACGGCCGGCGCGGTATGCCTCGAGCACCGCGGTGACTGGATCCGGACAGGACTCCAGGGGCACCGCGTCCGAGTCGTCAGGCGGGAGCTGGTGCGTGGTCACGCTTCTGCGGCTCCGGCAGCAGCCCGGGGAGCGCTTGGTGGACGCCGCGCGCGATCAACGCCGCCAGGATCGCCTTCACCAGGTCGCCCGGGATGAAGATCCAGGTCGCGATCAGGGCTTTGAGCAACGAGATGTTGCTGACCACCGCGATGCCGACGATGCCGAACACGTACAGCACCACGATGCCGCCGAGAATGTTGGCGGCGATCGCCCGCCACAGCGAGCGCGCTGTGTTCATTCGCTCCGACAGCCAGCCGATGACGAATGCCGCGACCGGGAAGCCGAGCAGGAAGCCCGCGCTCGGCTTGAAGAAGACCCCCAGTCCGCCCCGGCCCCCCGACAGCAGCGGCAGGCCGACGGCGACCAGCACCAGGAAGATCAGCACGGCCGCCGCGCCGCGCCACCGGCCGAGGATCGCACCCGCCAGCATCACGCCCATCGACTGGATGGTGATCGGCACACCGACCCCGGGCACCATCACCGCCGGCACGAGTCCCATGGCAGCGATGATCCCGACGAACGTGGCGGTCATAGCCAGACCGGCCGCCGAAAAGATGCGCTGTCGTTCGCTCATCGGTTGCTCCACACACCGAAATAATGCCCCCGCGGCACCCGTGTGCCGACCTCACGACCCTAGTGACTTCCTCTCGAACGCACACGACCTGTCCGAATCGTGCCGCTGCGATCTGCTGGGCCAGCAGCGGTTTGCGTGGTGGCGGGTGAAGACGCACGCCGCGCGGGGGGCACGGGCGCGTTTGGGCGGTCGTGGGCGAAGACGTACGCCGCGAAGCGCGAGGTCGTTTCGAGGCAGAACGTGCACGGCTGCGACGGCGGCGGGTGTTACCCTTCAACGCGATCTACCCACCCTTTAAGACCTGTCCTGCGAGGCAGGAAAGGACGGTTAATGTCCGCAGCCGAGCCGACTGCGCCCGCATCGGGGCAACCTTCCACTTCGCCGGCTCTGCTCGTGCTCGAGGACGGCCGCAGCTTTCGCGGCCACGCGTTCGGTGCGAGAGGCGAGTCCTTCGGGGAGGCAGTCTTCGCGACGGGCATGTCGGGCTACCAGGAGACGCTCACCGACCCGAGCTACCACCGCCAGGTCGTGATCGCCACCGCGCCGCACATCGGCAACACCGGCTGGAACGACGAGGACGACGAGTCCGGCCGGATCTGGGTCGCCGGTTACGTCGTACGGGACGCCGCCCGCGTCCCCTCCAACTGGCGGTCCCGGCGCAGTCTGCACGACGAGCTGGTGGCTCAGGGCATCGTCGGGGTGTGCGACGTCGACACCCGGGCGCTGACCCGGCACCTGCGCGAGCGCGGCGCGATGCGGGTGGGAATCTCCTCCGTGGAGACTGATCCGTCGGCGCTGCTGAGCAGGGTGCTCGACAGCCCGGCCATGACTGGCGCGCACCTGGCCGACGAGGTCACCACCGAGCAGCCGTACGTTGTCGAGCCGTCCGGCGAACCACGCTTCCGCGTGGTCGCGGTCGATCTCGGGATCAAGGCGACGACCCCGGCGCTCATGGCCCAGCGGGGAATCGAGGTGCACGTGCTGCCCTCGACCGCAAGCTACGCCGAGATCGCGGCCCTCTCCCCGGACGGCGTCTTCTTCTCCAACGGCCCCGGCGATCCTGCCGCGGCCGATCACCAGGTGGTGGTGCTCCGCGACCTGCTGGGAGCGGGCGTGCCGTTCTTCGGCATCTGCTTCGGCAACCAGCTGTTCGGCCGGGCGCTCGGCTTCGGCACCTACAAGCTCGGGTACGGGCACCGTGGCATCAACCAGCCGGTGATGGATCTGCGGACGCGCAAGGTGGCGATCACCGCTCACAACCACGGGTTCGCGGTCGACGCGCCCATCGATGCCGACGTGCCCACCCCGTACGGCCTCGCACGTGTCAGCCACGTCGGTCTCAACGACCAGGTGATCGAGGGCCTGGAGCTGCAGGACGCCTCCGGCCGGGTCCTCGGCTTCTCCGTGCAGTACCACCCCGAGGCCGCCGCCGGACCGCACGATGCCGGCTACCTCTTCGACCGCTTCGTCGAGGTCATGTCCGACGCCCGGACCGGAATGGCCGCCTGATGCCCCGCCGTACCGACATCACATCGATCCTGGTGATCGGGTCCGGGCCGATCGTCATCGGCCAGGCGTGCGAGTTCGACTACTCCGGGACCCAGGCCTGCCGGGTGCTGCGGGCCGAGGGCTTCCGGGTGATCCTGGTCAACTCCAACCCGGCGACGATCATGACCGACCCGGAGTTCGCCGACGCGACCTACGTCGAGCCGATCACCCCCGAGTTCGTCGAGCTGGTCATCGCCAAGGAGCGGCCGGACGCGCTGCTGGCCACGCTGGGCGGCCAGACCGCGCTCAACACCGCCGTCGCCCTGCACGAGAGCGGGGTCCTGGAACGCTACGGCGTCGAGCTGATCGGCGCGTCGGTCGCAGCCATCCAGCGGGGCGAGAACCGGCAGCAGTTCAAGGCGGTCGTGGAAAGCCTCACCGGGATAGCCGGCGGTCCGGCCGAGGTCGCACGGAGCCGGATCTGCCACTCGCTGGACGACGTGCTCGGCGCGGTGGGCGAGCTCGGTTACCCGGTCGTGGTCCGGCCCAGCTTCACCATGGGTGGCGTCGGCTCGGGCGTGGCGCACGACGAGGTCGAGCTGCGCCGGATGGCCGGCTCCGGACTTGCGGCCAGCCCGACCACCGAGGTGCTGATCGAGGAATCGGTGCTGGGCTGGAAGGAGTACGAGCTCGAGGTCATGCGGGACCGCGCCGACAACGTGGTCATCGTCTGCTCGATCGAGAACCTCGACCCGATGGGTGTGCACACCGGTGACTCGATCACCGTGGCGCCGGCGATGACGCTGACCGACCGCGAGTTCCAGCGGATGCGGGACGTGGCCATCGGGATCATCCGCGCCGTCGGGGTGGACACCGGGGGCTGCAACATCCAGTTCGCCATCGACCCCGCGACCGGGCGGATGATCGTGATCGAGATGAACCCCCGGGTATCCCGGTCATCCGCGCTTGCCTCGAAGGCCACCGGCTTCCCGATCGCAAAAATCGCGGCCAAGGTGGCCGTCGGCTACACCCTGGACGAGATCCCCAACGACATCACCGAGAAGACGCCGGCCAGCTTCGAGCCGACGCTGGACTACGTCGTGGTCAAGGTGCCGCGGTTCGCGTTCGAGAAGTTCCCCGCTGCGGACTCCACGCTGACCACGCACATGAAGAGCGTCGGCGAGGCGATGGCCATCGGCCGCAACTTCACCGAGGCGCTGGGCAAGGCGCTGCGCAGCCTGGAGGACCCGAAGGCCCCCTTCGATTTCGTCTTCCCGGCCGTCGAGCCGGTCGACGTTCTGCTCGCCCAGGCGGCCCGGCCGCACGACGGCCGGCTCGGCGCTGTGCTGCAGGCGTTGCGGGCCGGCGCGACGGTCGAGCAGGTGCACGGCGCGACCCGCATCGACCCCTGGTTCCTCGACCAGCTGGTGCTGCTGCTGGAGGTGGCCCGGACGGTAGCCGAGGCGCCCGAGCTGACTGCTGACCTGATCCACACCGCCAAACGGCACGGCTTCTCCGACTCCCAGATCGCGGGCCTCCGGCACCTCAGTGAGGAGGTCGTCCGGGGCGTCCGCTGGGCGCTCGGAGTCCGGCCGGTCTATAAGACCGTCGACACCTGCGCCGCCGAGTTCGCCGCCCGGACGCCGTACCACTACAGCAGCTACGAGGAGGAGACCGAGGTGGCGCCCCGGGACAAGCCGGCGGTGCTCATCCTCGGCAGCGGCCCGAACCGGATCGGCCAGGGGATCGAGTTCGACTACTCCTGCGTGCACGCCGCGATGACCCTGTCCGAGGCCGGCTACGAGACGGTGATGGTCAACTGCAACCCCGAGACCGTCTCCACCGATTACGACACCGCGGACCGGCTCTACTTCGAGCCGCTGACCACCGAGGACGTGCTCGAGGTCGTGCACGCCGAGCAGGCGGCCGGGCCGGTGGCCGGGGTGATCGTCCAACTCGGCGGCCAGACACCGCTCCGGCTCGCGCAGGGGCTCAAGGACGCCGGGGTGCCGATCGTCGGCACCAGCCCGGAGGCGATCCACCTGGCCGAGGAGCGCGGCGCCTTCTCCGCGGTGCTGGCCGCCGAGAAGCTGCCGGCGCCCAAGCACGGGCTCGCCCGTTCCTTCGAGGAGGCCAAGGCGATCGCCGACGAGATCGGCTATCCGGTGCTGGTCCGGCCAAGCTACGTGCTGGGCGGGCGCGGGATGGAGATCGTCTACGAGGAGAAGACCCTCTCGGCCTACATCGCCCGCGCGACCGAGGTGTCGCCAGCGCATCCCGTACTGGTCGACCACTTCCTCGACGACGCCGTGGAGATCGACGTCGACGCGCTCTACGACGGCAGCGAGCTCTACCTGGGCGGGGTGATGGAGCACATCGAGGAGGCCGGCATCCACTCCGGCGACTCGGCGTGCGCGCTGCCGCCGATCACGCTCGGCGCCGAGGTGGTGGACCGGATCCGCAGCTCGACCGAGGCGATCGCCCGCGGGGTCGGCGTCCGCGGCTTGATCAACATCCAGTACGCGCTCGCCGGCGACACGCTCTACGTGCTCGAGGCCAACCCGCGCGCCTCCCGGACGGTCCCGTTCGTGTCCAAGGCCACCGCGACCCCGTTGGCCAAGGCGGCGGCCCGGGTGATGCTCGGCGCGACCGTCGCCGAGCTCCGGGCGTCGGGGCTGCTGCGAGCGGTGGGGGACGGCTCGACCGAGGACCACGGCGGCCCGGTCGCGGTCAAGGAGGCCGTGATGCCGTTCAACCGGTTCCGTACCGTGGAGGGCATCTCCGTCGACACCATCCTCGGCCCGGAGATGAAGTCGACCGGCGAGGTGATGGGCCTGGACATCGGCTTCGGCACGGCCTTCGCGAAGAGCCAGGTCGCCGGTTTCGGCCCGCTGCCGACCAAGGGCACCGTTTTCGTCTCCGTCGCCAACCGGGACAAGCGGTTCGTGATCTTCCCGGTGAAGCGGCTCGCCGATCTCGGCTTCGAGATCGTGGCAACGGCCGGCACCGCGTCCATGCTGCGCCGGCACGGGGTGATGGTCACGTCGGTCCGCAAGTACAGCCAGGGTCCCGGCCCGGACGGGGAGAAGACGATCGTGCAGGCCATCCTGGACGGCGAGGTGGACCTGATCTTCAACACCCCGCACGGCCTCAGTCCCGACGGCCGGCCGAGATTCGACGGCTACGAGATCCGTACGGCCGCCGTGCTGCGCAACATCCCGTGCGTGACGACGGTGCCGGGGCTGGCGGCGGCGGTGCAGGGCATCGAGGCCATCCGGGCCGGCAACGTCGGCGTCCGTTCGCTGCAGTCGTGGAGCGGAACGGGATCGGCATGACCACACCATCGGAGGCAGGTCGCACACCGATCTGCGCTGCACACATCGTCGTAGGTGTGCGAAGGGCAGATGAGCGTGCGAAGCGCGAATGACACCCTTGAGCCGCCTGACTGACCTCGGCTATCGCTCGGTGCTGCGCCCGGCGCTGTTTCGCGCCTACGGCGGCGATGCCGAGCAGGTGCACCACACAACGCTGTCCGCGCTCGCCAGGATGGCCCGCAGCCGGCCCGCCTTGGCAGCGGCCGCGGCGCTGTGCGCACGACACCTGGAGTCGGTCGACGTGGCGGGCATCCGTTTCCCGGGCATCGTGGGCCTTGCCGCGGGCATGGACAAGGACGGCGTGGCGGTCCGCGCCTGGGCCGCGCTCGGCTTCGGCCACGTGGAACTCGGCACGGTGACCGCGCAGGGACAACCGGGCAACGACCGGCCACGGTTGTTCCGGCTGCCCGCAAGCCGGGCGCTGATCAACCGGATGGGGTTCAACAACGCCGGCGCCCAGGCCCTCGCCGACCGGTTGGCATCCGCCGGGATTCGCCGCGGCAACCACGCGGCTGGCATCCCCATCGGCATCTCGATCGGCAAGTCCAAGATCACGCCGCTGGCCGAGGCGGCCGAGAACTACCTGACCTCCCTGCGGCTGCTGGCGCCCCACGCCGACTACCTCGCCGTCAACGTCTCCAGCCCGAACACGCCCGGCTTGCGCCGGCTGCAGGACGCGGCCGCGCTGCGTGAGCTGCTCCGCGCCCTGACAACCGAGGCCTGGCAGCTGGCGGCTGGCCGGCCGTCGGTGCCGATCTTCGTCAAGGTCGCGCCCGACCTCGACGAACCCGCGTTGGAGGAGCTGATCGGCGTCTGCGTGGAAGCCGGCGCGGAGGGCTTGATCGCGACCAACACCACGCTCAGCCGGGACGGCATCGACCCGGCCGATGCGGCACGAGCGGTCGAGAGCGGCGGCCTGTCCGGGGCCCCGCTGGCGGCTCGGGCGCGAGCGGTCGTCCGATTCCTGGCCGAGCGCACCAGCCTGCCGATCATCGGAGTCGGCGGCATCCTGAGCCGCGACGACGGCCAGGCGATGCTGGACGCGGGCGCCAGCCTGATCCAGGTCTTCACCGGCTACGTCTACCGCGGCCCGGCGCTGGTGTCCGAGCTCAACCGGCGGCGTCCTCGAGTGGGAGAGTTCACATGACCGGCTATGGCGGACGGCTCACCGGAATCCTCGCCGCCCGCGGCAGGCTCTGCGTCGGCATAGACCCGCACCCGGAGATCATTCGCGCCTGGGACCTGCCGGCCGGACCGTCCGGGCTGGAGCGCTGCGCGCGGGGCGCCGTCGAGGCTCTCGGCGACCTGGTGGCCGTCTTCAAGCCGCAGTCGGCCTTCTTCGAGGCGTACGGCGCTGCCGGCATCGCCGTGTTGGAGCGCACCCTGGCGGACATCCGGGACGCCGGCGCTCTGAGCCTGCTGGACGTGAAGCGGGGCGACGTCGGCTCGACCATGGCCGCCTACGCTGCCGCCTACCTGACCGACGGCTCACCGCTTGCCGCGGACGCCGTGACGCTCAGCCCGTACCTCGGCTTCGGGTCCCTGGACGGCGCGATCGAGGTCGCCGTACGGCACGGGCGTGGCGTCTACGTGCTGGCGCTGACCAGCAATCCGGAGGCGGTCCCGGCGCAGCGCGCGCAGACGGCCGACGGCCGGACGGTCGGCCAGCTCATCGTCGACGAAGCGGCCGCTCGCAACGCCGGCGACCAGCACGTCGGCCCGGTCGGCATCGTGGTCGGCGCGACCGTCGGTGCGACCGGCACCGACTTCAGCCGGCTGAACGGCTCGATCCTGGCGCCTGGGCTGGGCGCCCAGGGAGCCACCGCCGGCGACCTCCGTACGGTCTTCGGCACCGCCCTGCCATCTGTCCTGCCGGCGATGAGCCGGGAAATCCTGACCGCCGGCCCCGCACCCGCCGACCTCCGGGCGGCGGCCGGCCGAGCCCTGGGTGCGATGCATGCCGTGATCGACTTGGGGTAAGTTCTCATCGCACCGGGTCGATTCGCCTTGGGCCTGACCCGGGGCCGATGCCCAGATCCGCGTAGATGAGGACGCGAGCTGTGACAATCCCCCCGTTGAGCGATGAGCAGCGCCAACTAGCCAGAAGTGCAGCAACCGAGGCGCGCCGTCGGCGGGCCGGGATCAAGCAGGAGCTGCGTACGGGTGCCCGCACCCTGGCCGAAGTGCTCGAGGAGGCCGCGAAGGACGACGTGATCGCGCACGCCAAGGTGATCGACGTCCTCAAGGCGCTGCCCCGGGTCGGTGACGTACGGGCGCGCAAGGTCATGGAGCGGCTGGACATCGCCGCCAACCGGCGCCTCCGCGGCCTCGGCAAGCACCAGACTGCGGCACTGATCGCCGAGTTCGGGTCTCGGGCAGCCAACGCCACCGAGCGGTGACCGCGCCCGGGCAGCCACCACCCCCACGACACCCGCGACTGACCGTCGTCTCCGGGCCCACCGCGGTCGGCAAGGGGACCGTGGTCACGCGACTCCGCCAGCTCCACCCCGAGATCTTCGTGTCCGTGTCCGCAACGACCAGGCCACCGCGTCCGGGGGAGATCGAGGGCGTGCACTACCTGTTCGTGTCCGAGGCCGAGTTCGACGAGCTGATCGCTGCCGGCGCGCTGCTGGAGTGGGCGGTGGTGCACGGCAGGCACCGCTATGGCACTCCCCGTGACCCAGTCGTGCGGGCACTTGCGGCCGGCCGGCCCGCCCTGCTGGAGATCGACCTCCAGGGCGCGCGCCAGGTCCGCCGGGCCTGGCCGGACGCGCGGTTCGTCTTCCTCGCGCCGCCGTCCTGGGAGGAACTGGTGCGGCGACAGGTGGGCCGAGGCACCGAGTCCGTGGACGAGCAGGACCGCCGGCTGCAGACCGCGCGGGAGGAGCTGGCCGCCCAGGCCGAGTTCGACCACGTCGTCGAGAACCGGGAAATAGGCCAAGCGGTCGAAGAGTTGGTATCGTTGGTCTGTCTGTGACGCCGCAGGCCGCTTCAGCTTGCCTGGCGTCGACCCTGTTCACCAAGCCGAAGGTTGATCTTGTCCGGACAACACCTGGTTGCCGAGGGAATCACCAACCCTCCGATCGACGAGTTGCTCACTCACGCCGACTCCAAGTACAAGCTCGTGCTGTTCGCGGCGAAGCGAGCCCGACAGATCAACGCCTACTACTCCCAGCTCGGCGAGGGCCTGCTTGACCACGTCGGTCCGCTGGTCGAGACCACGGTCCAGGAGAAGCCCCTGTCCATCGCGCTCCGCGAGGTCAACGCCGGCAAGCTCGCCTGCACCGACATGGAGCCCGAGTCCGCCGAGGGCACCGACGGGGCGGACCCCTCGTACGAGACGTCGGCCTGACGACCACGTCCTCCTGCGAGGAAGCGGCGCCGAGCCGAGGAAGCGGTAGCTTCCCCGGAAGCCTGGCCCAACGCGGCCGGCGCCGCAGCGGGGGGTCCGGGGGGTCGTCCCCCCGATGGATACGGTCGTCATGAGCCGGATCGTGCTCGGCGTGTCCGGCGGCATCGCGGCGTACAAGGCGTGCGACCTGCTCCGGCGGCTGCTGGGCGCAGGGCACGAGGTCAGGGTGGTTCCTTCCGAGGCCGCCCTCGAGTTCATCGGCCGAACCACGTGGGAGGCCCTCTCGGGGCAGCCGGTGCACACTCAGGTCTGGCAGGACGCGCACCTGGTGCCCCACGTCAAGCTCGGCCAGCAGACCGACCTCGTCGTCGTCGCGCCGGCGACGGCAGACCTGATCGCCCGGGCCGCGACCGGCCGGGCGGACGACCTGCTGACCAACGTCTTGCTGACCGCGCGCTGCCCGGTGGTGATGGCGCCGGCGATGCACACCGAGATGTGGCTGCACGACGCCACCCGGGCCAACGTGGCGACGCTGCGGGCCCGTGGGGTCGCCGTGATCGACCCGGACTCCGGGCGGCTGGCCGGTCCCGACAGCGGGCCCGGCCGGCTGCCGGAGCCGGCGGAGTTGTTCTCGGTGGCAACGGCCGTCCTGGCTGATCCGGCCATCGCTCGGCGGGCCGCGGCTCAGGACCTGGCCGGCCTGACGGTCGCTGTCAGTGCCGGCGGCACCCGCGAGCACCTCGACCCCGTGCGGTTCCTGGGCAACTCGTCCTCCGGCCTGATGGGCTGGGCGCTGGCCCGGGCGGCGGCACTGCGAGGCGCAGCCGTACGGCTCGTAGCGGCCAACGTCTCGCTGCCCGCGCCACCGAACGTGACCGTGCAGGCCGTCACGTCCACGGCCGATCTCGCCGACGCGATGGCCGTCGCGGCGAAGGAGGCCGACATCGTCGTCATGGCGGCCGCGCCGGCCGACTACAGCCCCACCAGCCGCAGCCAGACCAAGATCAAGAAGTCCGCCGGCGCCGGCCTGTCGCTCGAGCTGGTGCAGACCGTCGACGTGCTGGCCCGGCTGGCGGCCGATCGAACGGACGAGGCGCAGGTCCTGGTCGGATTCGCCGCCGAGACCCCGGACGCCGAGCACAGCCTGCTCGACCTCGGCCGCGCGAAGCTCGCTCGCAAGGGCTGCGACCTGCTGGTGCTCAACGATGTCGGCCAGGGCCGCGTGTTCGGCCGGACGGACAGCGAGATCACTTTGATCACCGCCGACCAGGTCGTCGGACCGGTCGCCGGCACCAAGGACACTCTCGCGCATCACATTTGGGATATGGCAGCGATCCTTCGACCCACCAGGTAAGTTCGCCGGGGAATATCGGCAAGCACGGGACAGGCGTCGACAGAATGGCACGGAGATTTTTCACCTCGGAATCCGTCACCGAGGGGCATCCTGACAAGATTGCGGACCAGGTCAGCGACTCGCTGCTCGACCAGTTCCTGGCGCAGGACCAGCAGAGCCGGGTGGCGGTCGAGTGCCTGGTGACGACCGGCCTCGTCGTCGTCGCCGGTGAGGTGACGACCGACTCCTACGTTGAGATCCCACGGATCGTCCGGCAGCGGATCGTCGACATCGGTTACGACTCCTCGACCAAGGGCTTCGACGGAAACTCGTGCGGCGTCACGATCGCCATCGGCCAGCAGTCGCCGGACATCGCGCAGGGCGTCGACGCCGCGTACGAGAGCCGGCTCGGCACCGCCCACGACGAGCTGGACCTGCAGGGCGCAGGTGACCAGGGGCTCATGTTCGGCTACGCCTGCCGCGAGACGCCGGGCCTGATGCCGCTGCCGATCGAGCTGGCGCACCGGCTGGCCGAGCAGCTGGCGGCGGTTCGCAAGGAGGGCACGATGCCCTACCTGCGGCCGGACGGCAAGACCCAGGTCACCATCGAGTACGAGAACGACCGGCCGGTCCGGCTGAACACCGTCGTGGTCTCCAGCCAGCACGCCGCCGACATCGACCTCGAGGCGTTGCTCGCCCCCGACGTCCGCAAGCACGTTGTTGATCCGGTGCTGGAGCGCTACGGCTTGGAGGCTGCCGACTACCGGCTGCTGGTCAACCCAACCGGGCGGTTCGAGATCGGCGGGCCGATGGGCGATGCCGGCCTCACCGGTCGCAAGATCATCGTCGACTCCTACGGTGGCATGGCCCGGCACGGTGGCGGCGCGTTCTCCGGCAAGGACCCGTCCAAGGTCGACCGGTCCGGTGCGTACGCGATGCGCTGGGTGGCCAAGAACGTGGTCGCGGCCGGCCTCGCGGAGCGCTGCGAGGTCCAGGTCGCGTACGCCATCGGCAAGGCGCACCCCGTCGGCTTCGTGGTCGAGACCTTCGGCACTGAGGCGGTTCCGCCGGAGCAGATCCGACGGGCTGTGCTCGACGTCTTCGACCTGCGCCCGGCGGCGATCATCCGCGATCTCGACCTCAAACGCCCGATCTACGCCCAGACTGCGACGTACGGTCACTTCGGCCGCGAGCTGCCCGGCATGAGCTGGGAGCGTACGGACCGGGCGGAGAAGCTCGCAGCCGCCGTTCGCGGCTAGGCCACCAGCGGCGCCGCAGCTGTCAGAGCCGGCTGCCTATCATCCGGCTGTGCCGCAGCCGAGCGCCCCTGACCTGCCCGTTGCCCGGGTTGCCATCGACGTGCCGCTCAGCCACCTCGACCAGCCGTTCGACTATGCGGTGACGGCCGACCAGCATGCGGATGCGGTCCCGGGAGCACGGGTGCGGGTTCGCTTCTCGGGCCGGCTCTGCGACGGTTACATCCTCGACCGGCTGGCCGCGAGCGACCACGACGGCTCGCTCGCCGCTTTGCACAAGGTCATCTCGCCCGAGCCGGTGCTCACCCACGAGATCGCAGACCTGATCCGGCGGGTCGCCGATCACTACGCCGGCACCTTTGCCGACGTGATGCGGCTGGCCGTGCCACCCCGGCACGCCGCCACCGAACGGGCCGGCCGGATGGACGGCCAGGCCACAGCGGTGGACGGCAGGAAGGTCCGCAGCGCGATCACCGCCCGTCAGAGCGGTGAAGGGGTCGATGGTCACGACGGTGGGCCGCTCCATCTGTATCCGACGGGCCCGGGTTATCTCGAGGCGGTCCGGACCGGCGGCCGGCCGCGCGCGTTCTGGCAGGTCACGCCGAGCATTGCCGAGGTGGGTGACTGGGCCGCTGGGCTGGCTCAGGCCGCGTCGGCCTGTGCCGACAGCGGGCGGGGCGCGGTGCTGGTCGTCCCCGACCAACGCGACCTCGACCGGCTGCGGCGAGCCTGCGCAGCCGTGCTCGGGCCGGCCGGCTTCAGCGTGCTGGTCGCCGATGCGGGACCGGCGGCGCGCTATCGAGCCTTCCTGGCCGCGCTGCGCGGGGACGTCCGGGTGGTGATCGGCAACCGGGCGGCCGCGTACGCGCCCGTACGCGATCTTGGTCTGGTCGGGCTCTGGGACGACGGCGACGACCTGCTGTCCGAGCAGCGGACGCCGTATCCGCACGCCAGGGATGTGCTCGCCCTCCGCGCGGCCGGAACGCGGTGCGCCGTGCTGTTCGCGGCGTACGGCCGGACCGCGGAGATCGAGGCCTGGCTGGAGCGCGGCTGGCTGCGCGAGCTCGCCCAGGACCGCGCCGGTGTCCGGCACGACGCGCCCCGGGTCAAGGTCAGCGCCGACTCGGATCTGGCGCTGGCCCGCGACCCACAGGCCCGCTCGGCTCGGCTGCCGCACGAGGTCTTCGAGCTCATCCGCGCGGCGGTGCCGCAGGGTCCGGTGCTCGTCCAGGTGCCACGCTCGGGCTACCTCGTGGCGCTGGTCTGTTCGAGCTGCCGGGAACCGGCGCGCTGCCGGTTCTGCGGCGGGCCGGTGCGAGTGCCCGAGCGGGCCGCGCCTGCGGACAGCGCGGTCGCCTCGTGCGCGTGGTGCGGCCGACCGCAGACGGACTGGGAGTGCCCGATCTGCGGCTCCCACCGCACCCGGGCGCCGATCGTCGGTGCGGCCCGTACGGCGGAGGAGCTCGGACGTGCCTTTCCCGGCACTGCGGTCCAGCAGTCCGCCGGCGGCAAGGCGGCGGCGACCGTGCCGGACACCGCGGGGATCGTCGTGGCGACCCCGGGGGCCGAGCCCCAGGCAGAAGGTGGTTACGCCGGGGCCGTACTGCTCGACACCTCTTTGTTGCTGCTGCGCCCGGACCTGCGGGCGGCGGAGGAGGCGTTGCGGCGCTGGCTCAACGCCGTCGCCTTGGTCCGCGGCGGCGCCGACGGTGGATCGGTCATCGCCGTGGGGGAGAGCTCCGGCCGGGCCCTGCAGGCGCTGGTCCGGGTCGACCCCGGCGGCTTCGCCGCCCGCGAACTGGCCGAGCGCGCCGAGGCGAGGTTCCCGCCCGCGGTCACGATGGTCTTCGTCGAGGGTCGGCCCGCGGCACTCGCTGAGTTCCAGGCACTGGCGGAACTGCCTGCCGGCGCCGAGCTGCTCGGTCCGACCGAGCTGCCGAGCACGGGCCCGGGCTCGGGGGAGACCGAGCTGGCGCGACTCACCCTCCGTGCCGCGGTCGCCGACGGCACGGTGCTGGCTCGTGCCGTGAAGGCGGTCGCCGGCATCCGCAGCGCCAGGAAGAGCGAGGGAGCACTGCGCATCCGGGTCGACCCGATCGCGACCGGCTGAGCACCGGCCGGGCCGGTGGAGAGGCCGCACCAGCAGAGGACGGCTAGGCTCCTGCGGTGCGCGTCGTCTTCGCCGGTACGCCCGAGACAGCGGTTCCCTCCCTGGATGCGCTCGCCGGCTCCAGACACGACGTGGTGGCCGTCGTCACGAGGCCGGATGCACCGAGCGGCCGCGGGAAGAAGCTCACCCCGAGCCCGGTCGCCCTCCGGGCCGCCGAGCTCGCGATCGAGACGCTCCAGCCGCGCAACCCCCGCGAGGAGGACTTCGTCACCCGGCTGACCGAGATCGCGCCCGACTGCTGCCCGGTGGTGGCATACGGGGCGCTGCTGCCGCAGCAGGTGCTCGACATCCCACGCTTCGGCTGGGTCAACCTGCACTTCTCCCTGTTGCCGGCCTGGCGCGGCGCAGCACCCGTGCAGCACGCAATCCTTGCCGGCGACGTCGTGACGGGCGCGACGACGTTCCGGATCGTGCTGGAGCTCGACGCGGGGCCGACCTACGCCATGATCAGCGAACCGATCCGGCCGGACGACACCGCCGGCAACCTGCTCGGCCGGCTGGCGGTCAGCGGTGCCCGGCTTCTCGTCGACACCCTGGACGGGATCGAGGCCGGGACTCTGCAGTCCCGGCCGCAGCCGCTCGCCGAGACGAGCTACGCGTCCAAGATCACCGTCGAGGATGCGCGCATCGACTGGTCGCGACCGGCCGAGCAGATCGACCGGCTGATACGCGCCTGCACCCCCGCTCCCGGCGCCTGGACGACGGCCCACGGCGAGCGGCTCAAGATCGACTCCGTCCGGCTGACGGAGCGGGACCTGCCGGCCGGCGCGCTGGAGGTCGGCAAGCAATCGGTCCTGGTCGGGACCGGAAGCCGCGCGCTGGAGCTGCTCGAGGTGCAGCCCCAGGGCAAGCGATCGATGCCGGCCGCCGACTGGGCACGAGGTGTCCGGTTCGGCGACGACGCGGTGCTGGGCGGCTAGTGTCGTGTCGCCCAAGTCCCGTTGCATTTGGCGGCGCTCAGGTGGGTGCATCGCAAGGCCGACGAGGGAGGGATACAGGGACGTATCGGGACTGAGGAGCCGACTTCCATTGCGGTGCGGCTTTGCCGCCCACGCAGCGCGAGGTGCGTGCCTGGGCGTCGCCAAAGGTGACGCGACTTGGGCGGCCCGACACTGATGCCTGGGCTCGCGCGTCATCGGAGGCGCAAGCCGGATCGCGCCCGCCGGCTCGCCTTCGACGTCCTCCGCGCCGTCAGCGCCGAGAGCGCGTACGCGAACCTCGCCCTGTCGGCGCTGCTGGCCGAGCGGGATCTGGATGGCCGGGACGCCGCCTTCGCCACCGAGCTGCTGGCCGGGACCTGCCGCTGGCAGGGAACCTACGACACGATCATCGCGGCGGCCGCGGGCCGCGAGCTCGGCAGCCTGCAGCCGGCCGTTCTCGACCTGCTCAGACTGGGAGCGCACCAGATCCTGGCGATGCGGGTGCCGGCGCACGCCGCGGTGTCCGCGACGGTGGACCTGGCCACGGCGACGGTGGGCGGCCGGGTGGCCGGCCTGGTCAACGCGGTGCTTCGCGGCGTGGCGGCCGACCGCCTCGACGGCTGGCTGGACCGGCTTAGCGAAGGCCTGGACCCGTTCGATCGGCTCGCCCTGTGCACCGCCCATCCGCGCTGGATCGTCGAGACCTACGCCGAGCTCTTGCCGGCTGACGAGCTCGAGGTCGCGCTGGCCACCGACAACGTCAGCCCGCAGGTGAGCCTCGCCGTACGGCCCGGACTCGCCAGCGTCACCGAGCTGCTCGCCGCGGGCGCGTCACCCGGCCGCCATTCGCCGTTCGCGGCGCGGATCTCCGGCAATCCTGCCCAGCTGGCCGCCGTACGGGACGGACGGGCCGGCGTCCAGGACGAGGGCTCGCAGCTCGTGGCCTGGGCGTTGGCGCGGGCGGCCGCTCCGGAGGGCGCATGGCTCGACCTGTGCGCCGGCCCGGGTGGCAAGACAGCGCTGCTGACCGGGCTCGCGGCCGCGGAGGGCAGCCGTGTCGTGGCTGCGGACGTGGTACCGCATCGGGCTCGGCTCGTGGCCGCCGCCAGCCGTGGGTATGCGGTGGGGGGGAGTGAGCCGCTCGTCGTCGTGGCCGACGGCACCCAGCCCGCCTGGCGTCGGGGTTGCTTCAGCCGGGTGCTCGCCGACGTGCCCTGCTCCGGCCTCGGCGCCCTGCGCCGCCGGCCGGAAGCCCGCTGGCGCCGCGGACCGGACGTCGTGGAGAGGCTGCATCCGCTGCAGCGAGCCCTGCTGACCAGCGCGATCGAGGCGGCCGCGCCGGGCGGCGTCGCTTGCTACGCCACCTGCTCGCCGCACCCCCGGGAGACTGTCGCCGTGGTCACCGAGACGTTGGCCGAGCGCGACGATGTCGAGGTCATCGAGGCGCAGCCACTGCTCCCGGAGCTGTCCGATGCCACCGTCGGGCCCTATCTCCAGCTGTGGCCGCACCGGCAGGGGACCGACGCTATGTTCGCAGCCTTCCTCAGCAAGTCGGACCGCTAGCCAGCCACCCGGACCGCAGACCGCGACCGTGCGGTCAGGCTGGCCTTCCGAGCGGCAGCCACCGTTAGAGTCGGACCGTGGCCCCGAGAATCATGCCGAGCCTGCTGTCCGCGGACTTCGCCAACCTGCAGCCGGCGATCGAGTCCGTGCCGAGCTCGGACGCGCTGCACGTCGACGTCATGGACTACCACTTCGTGCCGAACCTGACGATCGGGCTGCCGGTGGTGGAGGCGCTGCGCAAGATCACCACGGCGATGCTCGACGTGCACCTCATGATCGAGAACCCGGACCGCTGGGCGCCGGCCTATGCGGAGGCCGGGGCCGAGTCGGTGACCTTCCACGTCGAGGCCGCCGGCGCACCGGTACGGCTGGCGCGCGAGCTGCGCCGGCTCGGTGCCCGGGCCTCGATGGCACTCAAGCCGGCCACGCCCATCGACCCGTACTCCGACCTGCTGCCGGAGCTCGACATGGTGTTGATCATGACCGTGGAACCAGGCTTCGGCGGCCAGAAGTTCCTCGACCTGTGCCTGCCCAAGATCCGCCGGACCCGGGCGCTGATCGACAAGACCGGCGGGGACATCTGGCTGCAGATCGACGGGGGTGTCTCCCTAGAGACGATCGAGCGCTGCGCCGACGCAGGGGTGGACTCATTCGTCGCCGGCTCCTCGGTCTTCGGCGCCGACGACCCCGACGCCATGGTCAAACGCCTCCGCGAGCTCGCCACCCGCTAGCCGGCATCAGGTGGGCCGGCGCCGCCTGAGGTATCGCTCGAACTCGGCCGCGATCGCGTCGCCGCTGGCCTCGGGCAGTACGGCGGCGTCCTGCTGCTGCTCCAGCCCCTGGACGTACTCGGCGACCTCCGCGTCCTCGGCCGCGAGCTGATCCACGCCGCGCTCCCACGCCCAGGCCTGCCGGGTCAGCTCGGCGAGCTCCAGCGAGGCGTCGGCGAGGTTCTCCAGCTGGGAGAGCAGGGCCAGGGTCGCCTTGGGGCAGGGCGGGTGCGACACGTAGTGCGGTACGGCGGCCCAGAGCGAGAGCACCTGCAAGCCGCCCCGGTGCAGCGAGTCGGCCAGCACCCCGACGATCCCGGTGGGACCCTCGTAGCTGGACGGCTGCAGACCGTAGATCTCCATCAGCTCGGGGTCGCGGGTCGACACCGACACCGGGATCGGCCGGGTGTGCGGCGTGTCGGCGAGCAGCGCGCCCAAGATGTAGATCCGCTCCGTGTGCGCCGAGGTCAGCGCCGACATGATCGAGGCGCTGAACTGGCGCCAGCGCAGGTTGGGCTCGATGCCGTGCACCAGCACGAGGTCCCGGCCGTCCGGCAGCGCAGAGACCTTGATCTCGGTCGTCGGCCAGATCAGCTCCCGGGTGCCGTCGCGGCCGTGCACGTGCGGCCGGTTGACCTGGTAGTCGTAGAAGTCGTCCGGGTCCAGCGCAAAGGCGAGATCGGCGCCGAAGGTCTCCGCCAGGTGGTCCACGGCGCCGGTCGCCGCATTTCCTGCGTCGTTCCAGCCCCCGAATGCCGCGACCACGACCGGGTCGCTCAGGCCTCTGAGGTCCCGCGGAAGCTCGGCCATGCTTGTTACTGTAGTCCGCCGCTCCGAGAGCTGTCCGGTCTCGAGCTGACCGCCAAATCCTGACAATTGGCCGGTCCCGCAACGTCTCGGAGTCTATGCTCACAGCGTGCCTGATGATCTTCGTACGACCCTTGCCCGCCGAGTGGTGATCGCGGACGGGGCCATGGGCACGATGCTGCAGAGCTTCGACCTGACGCTGGCCGACTTCGACCAGCTCGAGGGCTGCAACGAGATCTTGAACGTGACCCGACCCGACGTGGTCCGGTCCATCCACGATGCCTACTTCGACGCCGGCGTGGACGCGGTCGAGACCAACACGTTCGGCGCCAACCTGTCCGCGCTGGGGGAGTACGGCATCTCGGACCGGATCTCCGAGCTGTCGGAGGCTGCCGCGCGGATCGCGCGGGCCTCGGCGGACGCGTACAGCACGTCCGACCGGCCTCGCTGGGTGCTGGGCAGCGTCGGGCCCGGAACCAAGCTCCCGACTCTCGGACACGTCGGCTTCGCCCAGCTCCGGGACGCCTACCAGACCGAGGTCGAGGGCCTGCTGGCCGGCGGCATCGATGCCGTGCTGATTGAGACCTCGCAGGACCTGCTGCAGACCAAGGCGGCGACGCTGGGGGCCAGGCGCGCCCTCGCTCAGGCCGGCCGGGACGTGCCGGTGATCGTGCACGTCACGGTCGAGACGACCGGCACCATGCTGCTCGGCTCTGAGATCGGCGCAGCGCTCACGGCCCTGGAGCCGCTCGACATCGACCTGATCGGGCTCAACTGCGCCACCGGTCCGGCGGAGATGAGCGAGCACCTGCGCCATCTGTCCCGGTACGCCCAGGTCGGGGTCAGCTGCATGCCGAACGCCGGACTGCCCCAACTGACCGCCGAGGGAGCCGTCTACCCGCTGAAGCCCGTCGAGCTGGCGGACGCGCTGGAGCAGTTCGTGACCGAGTTCGGCGTCGGGCTGGTCGGTGGCTGCTGCGGCACTACGCCGGAGCACCTGCGGATGGTTGTGGAACGGCTGTCCGACCGCGCGCCGGTGCCGCGGCGGCCGACGCACCTCGCCGCGGCGTCCTCGCTCTACGCCGACGTGCCCTTCCGCCAGGACACCAGCTACCTGTCCATCGGCGAGCGGACCAACGCGAACGGTTCCAAGGCGTTTCGGGAGGCGCTGCGGGAGGAGCGGTGGGACGACTGCGTCGAGATCGCCCGCGCCCAGATCCGGGACGGTGCGCACCTGCTCGACCTCAACGTCGACTACGTCGGCCGCAACGGCCCGGCGGACATGCGGGAGCTGGCGTTCCGGCTCGCGACCGCCTCGACGCTGCCGATCGTGCTCGACTCGACCGAGCCGGCGGTGCTGCAGGCCGGTCTGGAGTGCCTGGGTGGCCGCGCGGTGATCAACTCGGTCAACTACGAGGACGGCGACGGCCCAGGGTCTCGCTTCCAGCGGATCGCCTCGCTGGTCGTCGAGCACGGCGCGGCAGTGATCGGCCTCACCATCGACGAGCAGGGCCAGGCCCGTACGGCGGAGTGGAAGGTCCGGGTCGCCGAGCGGTTGATCGACGACCTGACGCAGAACTGGGGGCTGCGGACCGGCGACATTCTCATCGACTGCCTCACATTCCCGATCGCCACCGGCCAGGAGGAGACCCGCCGGGATGGGATCGAGACGATCGAGGCGATCCGGGAGGTCAAGCGCCGCTTCCCCGAGGTGCAGACGACGCTGGGCCTGTCCAACGTCTCCTTCGGGCTCAATCCGGCCGCCAGGGTCGTGCTCAACTCGGTGTTCCTCAACGAGTGCATCGAGGCCGGGCTCGACTCAGCGATCGTGCATGCCGCCAAGATCATCCCTATGGCCCGGATCCCGGCCGAGCAGCGCGAGGTCGCGCTGGACATGATCTACGACCGGCGCCGGCCGGCCACGGCGACGGAGCCGGCGTACGACCCGCTGCAGCGCTTCCTCGAGCTGTTCGAGGGCGTGACCGCTGCCGACACCAGGGCCGAGCGCGCCGCCGAGCTGCAGAAGCTCCCGGTCACCGAACGGCTGCAGCGGCGCATCGTGGACGGCGACGGCAAGGGGCTGTCGGACGACCTCGACCTCGCGATGGCCGAGGGCAAGCCGGCCATGTCGATCATCAACGAGGACCTGCTCGCCGGCATGCGGGTGGTCGGCGAGCTGTTCGGCTCCGGCCAGATGCAGCTGCCGTTCGTGCTCCAGTCTGCCGAGGTGATGAAGTCCGCGGTGAACTACCTGGAGCCGCACCTGGAGAAGACCGACGCCCGCGGCAAGGGCACGATCGTGCTCGCCACCGTCAAGGGCGACGTGCACGACATCGGCAAGAACCTGGTCGACATCATCTTGACCAACAACGGCTACACCGTGGTGAATCTCGGCATCAAGCAGCCGATCGGCAGGATCATCGAGGCCGCCGAGCAGCACAGCGCCGACGCCATCGGCATGTCCGGCCTGCTGGTCAAGTCGACGGTGGTGATGAAGGAGAACCTGGAGGAGCTGAACGCTCGCGGGATCGCCACCAGCTACCCGGTGTTCCTGGGCGGGGCCGCGCTGACCCGCGCGTACGTCGAGCAGGACCTACGGGAGGTCTTCGCCGGCGAGGTGCGCTACGCCCGCGACGCGTTCGAGGGCCTGCGCCTGATGGACGCTCTGATGGCGGTGAAGCGCGGCGAGGAGGGCGCGGCCCTGCCCGCGCCCCGGGAGCGGCGGGTCAAGGCCCGCGCCGGCGTTGCCGTCGAGGACCGGGAAGAGCCGGCACTGCCCGCGCGCTCCGACGTCGCGGTCGACATCGACGTGCCGACGCCACCGTTCTGGGGTGATCGCATCGTCAAGGGCATGGCGCTGGCGGACGTGGCGAAGTTCCTGGACGAGCGCGCGACGTTCATGGGTCAGTGGGGACTGAAGGGCAGCACCAGGCAGCCCGTGGCAGCGGGCAGCCGGCCGGCCGTACGGGATGCCGCCGAGGCGCGGGCGGCGGGCGCGCTGGCCGTGGCATCGGCCGGCGCCACGTACGAGGAACTGGTCGAGACCGAGGGCCGGCCACGGCTGCGCGCCTGGCTGGACCGGATCCAGACGGACGGGATCGCGGAGTTCGCCGTGGTCTACGGCTACTGGCCCTGCTACAGCGACCGCGACTCGATCGTCGTGCTGCGCCCGGGCGCCACAGTCGACGACGGCGCTGAGCTGGCGCGCTTCACGTTTCCCCGGCAGCGCCGGCCCCGCCATCTCTGCCTGGCCGACTTCTTCCGCGACCGGGAGCTGGCACAGGCCAAGGGTCCGGACGTGATCGCATTCCACCTGGTCACCATGGGTGGGGCGGTGTCGAGGGCGACGGCTCAGCTGTTCGAGCAGAACGCCTATCGCGACTACCTGGAGTTGCACGGGCTGAGCGTCCAGCTGACCGAGGCCCTGGCCGAGATGTGGCACGCCCGGATCCGCGCCGACCTCGGCTTCGCCAGGGACGACGGGCCGACCGACGACATGATCCGCGACCAGGCGTACCGCGGATCGCGCTACTCGTTCGGCTATCCGGCCTGTCCCGACCTCGACGACCGGGCCAAGCTGGTCGCGCTGCTGCGGCCTGAGCGGATCGGCGTCACGCTGTCCGAGGAGCTCCAGCTGCACCCCGAGCAGTCGACCGACGCTCTGATCGTTCACCACCCGGAGGCGAAGTACTTCAACGCCCGCTGACTGGCGCCGGAGACGGGATCTCCCGGGATCGGGCGCATTTATCGCCGACAGGCGCGACTGGGAGAATGGCCGGGCCATGACCACGACCACGACCCTCGCCGCGGCGTTCTGGGACTTCGACGGGACGTTGGCCAACACCGAACCGCTGTGGCTCGCGGCTGAGTTCGACCTGGTCGGCAAGCTCGGTGGGCAGTGGTCCATGGAGCACGCCAACGAGCTGATCGGCAACTCGCTGCTGGACTCCGGGTCCTACATCCTCAACGCGATCGGCCGCCAGGACCTCAGCCCGGCCTGGGTGGTCGACGAGCTGGTGGACCGGGTCGTCGACGCCATGATGACCGGCCAGATCGGTTGGCAGCCCGGGGCGCTGGAGTTGCTGGACTCCTTCGCGACGGCCGGGGTGCCGTGCGCGCTGGTGTCGGCCTCGTACCGCATCATGCTCGACGCGGCCCTCAGCCAGCTGCCGCGCGGCATCTTCGCCGCGACGGTCGCCGGCGACGAGGTGCAGCACGGCAAGCCGCATCCCGAGCCGTACGAGACCGCCGCGTCGGCACTTCGAGTGGACAGTAGGCAGTGCGTTGTCTTCGAGGACTCGATCACCGGCGCCAGGTCCGGCAACGCGGCCGGAGCCCTGGTCATCACCGTCCCGAGCCGGGTGCGGGTCCCGCCCGCACCTCGGCGCCGGCACGTCAGCACTCTGGCCGGCCTCGATCCGGCGGAGATCGCCCGCTGGTTGGAGCAGGCCAATGGGTCCGGCTGACCGGCTGACCGCCATTCTCCGGGCCCTCGGCGCGATCACCCTCGTCGGGTTGGTGTTGGCCGGTTGTCAGCTCGGGAGCGGGCCGACCGAGCCGAGCGGGAGGTCGGCGCCGACAGCGATCTCGTCCGCGCCCCGGCCGTTCACGGTGATGAGCACCGACCGGATCCGGGTCACCGACCCCGCGGCGATCACCGACGCCGCGTCCTCCGTCGTCTCGCTGAACGTGTTCCAGCGCCTGATGACCGCCGACCCCGGCGAATCGGTGCTCAAGCCGGACGCGGCCCGGGACTGCCTGTTCACCGCGGCGGCGACCTACACCTGCACGCTGAACAAGAAGCTGTTCTTCCACAACGGGCACCCGCTGACCTCCAGTGACGTGAAGTTCAGCATCGAGCGGGCAGCCCGGCTCAATGTTCCCGGCTCCTCGGTGTCGCTGCTGTCGTCATTGCGCCGGATCGACACACCCGATCCGCTGACCGTGCGGTTCGTGCTCAGCCGGGCAGACACCCAGTTCGGCTGGGCGCTGGCCTCGCCGGCCGCCTCGATTGTCGACGAAGAGCTCTATCCGCAAGACGATCTGGAGCCACCGGACCAGCCGATCATCGGATCCGGGCCGTTCGTGGTCGCCCACCGCGACGACGACTCACTGCTGCTGACCCGCTATCCCCACTACGTCGGCCGCAACCCGCCACGAATCGATGCGCTGGAATACCGTACGGTCGCCGACTCCGCCTCGATCGAGGACGCCATGGCGCGCGGCCAGGTGGACGTGGTCTGGCGTGGGCTCAACGCCGCGGCGGTCACCCGCTACACCCAGCAGATCACCAACAGCCCGGACAAGGTCACCGTCGACGGGTTCAGCGAACGGCCGATCTCGGGCACCCGGGTGCTGCAGCTGGGCTGGAACCCGACCTCGCCGATGCGGGCCGACAAGGCGCTCCGGCAGGCGATCGCCGTCGCGCTGCAGGGCGACCGTACGCTCGACTCGATCGTGCCCGGCGGCGTGCCGGGCCACCTGACCACCTTCCCCCTGGGCGGGCGCGCTTCGGCCAAGACCAGCTGGAAGAACCGGATCAAGCTCAGCCTGAGCTACGACTCGACGGCCCCCAACGCCCTGGACGTCGCCACCCAGATCAGAACCCGGCTGGAGAACTCCGGCGGGCTAAGCATCCAGCTCCGCGCGGACAATCCCGCCGCGGACCTGCAGCTGCTGGATCGCAAGGCCTGGACGGCGACCGGTCTGGCCTGGCTGCAGCCCTACCTGGACGCGCCGCTGCCCGCAGTCGCCACGACCCTGGAGACCGTCGTCTCCGACTTCCGGCAGACCACCGACGCGACCGCGGCCACCCGGTTGCTGGGGGTGCTGCAGCAGCAGGCAGCGGCGGACTGCGTGCTGCTGCCGATCAGCCAGAGCGACGACTACCTTTTTCTGCGTTCGGGGGTGTCGGTGAACGCGACGAGCTTCGGGCCAGGCTGGCAGCTCGGACTGTTCGGCATCCACAATGGCTGACCCGTCGCCCTCGGGCGTACGCCGCGGCGCGCTCACGGCGGGGGAGCGGGTCACCCTGACCGATCCGAAGGGGCACCGGCACTCGGTCGTGCTGGCCGTCGGCGGCCAGTTCCACACTGCCAAGGGCATGGTCCGGCACGACGACCTGATCGGCCGGCCCGAGGGCGTGGTGATCAGTTCCAGCCGTGGCGTGGACTACCTGGCCATGCGGCCGCTGCTCGCCGACTTCACCGTGACGATGCCGCGAGGGGCTGCGGTGGTCTACCCGAAGGACCAGGCCCTGATCGTGATGGGGGCGGACGTCTTCCCGGGAGCGACCGTCGTCGAGGCCGGCGCCGGCTCCGGCGCGCTCACCTGCGCCTTGTTGCGTGCGGTCGGGGCCGCCGGCCGGGTCATCTCCTTCGAGCGGCGGCCCGACTTCGCCGCCATCGCCCGCCGCAATGTCGAGACCTTCTTCGGCGGCCAGCACCCTGCCTGGGACCTGCGGGAGGGCGACCTGGTGGAGTCGCTGGCCGCGGACCCGCTGCCGGCCGGTACGGTCGACCGAGTCGTGCTCGACCTGCTCGCGCCCTGGGAGTGCATACCGGCCGTGGCGGAGATCCTCGCCCCCGGCGGGGTGCTCTGCTGCTACGTCGCGACCACGACCCAGCTCGCCTCGACCGTGGAGACGCTGCGGGTGCACACCGGCTTCACCGAGCCTGAGGCAACCGAGACGCTGCTCCGCTCTTGGCACGTCGAAGGGCTCGCCGTGCGGCCTGGGCACGCGATGGTCGGCCACACCGGCTTCTTGATCATGACCAGACGGCTCGCCCCCGGATTCGCCGCACCGGCCCGCAAGCGCCGGCCCGCGCCCGGCGCGTATGGCGAGAATTACACCGGTCCGCGACCGGCGCCCGGGTAGGGTTTGCGTTCTAGGAGGTGCGTCATGGTCCACGACAGATCCCCGTACGACGAGCGTGAAGCCCTACAGACGCAGCTTCGGACACTCAAGGACGAGGTGGACCGGCTGCGGGAACGGGTGGCCTCCCATCCACACGACATAGCCATGCTGGAACGGCGGCTGGCCGACGCCCGGCAGGACGCCAGGACCGCCGCCGCCAACAACGAGCGACTCGCCGCGACGCTGCGCGAGGCCCGGGACCAGATCGTCTCACTGAAGTCCGAGGTCGACCGGCTGGCCCAGCCACCGGCGACCTTCGCGGTCTTCCTGGCCTCGGCCGGTGACCACCTGGCCGACATCTACACAACCGGCCGCAAGATGCGGGTCAGCGTCAGCCCGGACGTCGACCTGAGCTCCCTGGAGCCGGGCCGCGAGGTCATGGTGAACGAGGCCATGAACGTCGTCGGCGTGCTCAAGTTCGACGAGGTCGGCGAGGTCGTGCTGCTCAAGGAGCTGCTCGACGACAACGAGCGCGCCCTGGTCGTCGGGCATGGCGACGAGGAGAGCGTCGTCCGGCTGGCGTACCGGTTGCAGGGCACCCACCTGCGCTCCGGCGACTCGCTGCTGATCGACCGCCGGGTGCACTTCGCGTACGAGCGGGTGCCCAAGCTCGACGTCGAGGAGCTGGTGCTGGAGGAGGTGCCGGACATCGACTACTCGGTGATCGGCGGCCTCAGCTCCCAGATCGAGGCGATCCGGGACGCGGTCGAGCTGCCGTTCCTGCACCGCGACCTGTTCGACGAGCACGAGCTGAAGGCGCCGAAGGGTATCCTGCTCTACGGCCCGCCCGGCTGCGGCAAGACCTTGATCGCCAAGGCCGTCGCCAACTCCCTGGCCAAGAAGGTGAGCGAGCGGACCGGCGAGGAGGGCCGGAGCTTCTTCCTCAACATCAAGGGCCCCGAACTGTTGAACAAGTACGTCGGCGAGACCGAGCGGCACATCCGGCTGGTCTTCCAGCGGGCCCGGGACAAGGCGTCCGACGGCATGCCGGTGATCGTCTTCTTCGACGAGATGGACTCGCTGTTCCGCACCCGTGGGTCGGGTGTCTCCTCCGATGTGGAGAACACGATCGTGCCGCAGCTGCTGAGCGAGATCGACGGCGTCGAGGGCCTGGACAACGTGATCATCATCGGCGCCTCCAACCGCGAGGACATGATCGATCCGGCGATCCTGCGGCCCGGCCGGCTGGACGTCAAGATCAAGATCGAGCGGCCGGACGCGGAAGCCGCGCGGGAGATCTTCAGCAAGTACCTGACGCCGACCCTGCCCTTGCACGCCGAGGACCTGGCCGAGTTCGATCAGGACCCGCTGTCGACCGTGCAGGGCATGATCGACCGTACGGTGACCCGGATGTATGAGGAGTCGGAGGAGAACCAGTTCCTCGAGGTCACCTACGCCGGCGGCGACAAGGAGGTCCTCTACTTCAAGGACTTCAACTCCGGCGCCATGATCCAGAACATCGTCGACCGGGCCAAGAAGATGGCGATCAAGGACCTGCTCGACACCGGCACCAAGGGTCTGCGGATCGGCCACGTGCTGCAGGCCTGCCGGGACGAGTTCGCCGAGAACGAGGACCTGCCCAACACCACCAATCCCGACGACTGGGCGAAGATCTCGGGCAAGAAGGGCGAGCGGATCGTCTTCATCCGGACCTTGATCAGCTCCAAGCAGGGCACCCAGCCCGGCCGCTCCATCGACACGGTCTCCAACACGGGGCAGTACTTGTAGAGGTCCTCACTCCGGGTCGGGCGCTACAGACGGCTCGTGCGTCGCTCTTCGCGAAACGCGGGATGGTTTGCACCGTTCAGCGTCGCGGCAGGGCGTTTCGCTCATCACTTCTTACTTCGCCGCCGCGCCTGACCTCTCCGTTCGGAGAACCTATGGAGACTTGGTCGTCGAGTTTTTCCGGCCTAGGGCTCGGGCGGCGAGCGGCTTGGATCGCGGCGAAGGCTGCGCGCCAGCCGAGGAGCAGCACGGCCAGGGAGATGCCGGCCACCAGGACGAAGACGACGGCGACACCGCGGCCGGTCAGGGCGCGGAGCAGCATGCCGACCGAGACGGTACACAGCCAGATCACGACGCCGGTGCGGAGGGCGGCCGGGCGCTGCCAGGCACGGCTGACGAGCAAGCCGATCAGGCAGCCGACCAGGAACGGCCAGGCGGTCAGAGCCACCCAGAGCAGGTCGTTCGCCTCGTGGTGAGAGGATCTGCCGACAATGGCAAAGACCACGACGGCGATGACGTCGACCGCGATTGCCGGCCAGACCTTCACGTCGGCTAACACTACGCTGGGCGCATGGTTGTGACCGGCCGCGGCGAAGGATCGGCAGAAACGCCGTACAGCCAGCGGGTCATGGGCGTCGAGACCGAGTACGGGATCAGCGCCCTGAGCTCCGCGCTCGCCCCGTACGGGCCCGCGGAGGACGAGCTGCACCCGATGCAGCTGTCCAACCACGTGGTCAAGGCCTATGGCGCGGCGTCCGGGCAGCCGGCTGGCTGGGACTACGAGACCGAAACGCCGCTGCGCGACATCCGCGGCTACGAGGTGTCCCGGTCGGCCGCGCACCCCGACCAGTTGACCGACTCCGACCTCGGCATGGCCAACGTCATCCTGACCAACGGCGCCCGGCTCTATGTGGACCACGCCCACCCCGAGTACTCCGGCCCTGAGGTGACCAACGCGCTCGACGTCGTACGGTTCGACAAGGCGGGCGACGCCGTCATGGCCCTCGCCGCTCAGCGGGCCAGTGCCTCACTCGGCCGCTCGGTCCGGCTCTACAAGAACAACACCGACGGCAAGGGCGCTTCGTACGGCACCCATGAAAATTATCTGCTCGACCGGACCACGCCGTTCGACCGGATCGTGGCCCAGTTCACCGGGTTCCTCGTCTCTCGGCAGGTGATCACTGGCGCGGGCCGGGTCGGCATCGGCCAAGCTAGTCAGGAGCCGGGATTCCAGATCAGCCAGCGGGCCGACTTCTTCGAGGCCGAGGTTGGCCTCGAGACCACGCTCAACCGGCCGATCATCAACACCCGGGACGAGCCGCACGCCGACGCCACCCGGCACCGCCGGCTGCACGTGATCACCGGCGACGCGAACCTGTCCGAGATCTCGACCTATCTCAAGGTCGGCACCGCGTCGTGGGTGCTGCGGGTGATCGAGGCGGGGGAGTTCCCCGCCGACGTACGGCTGGAGACCCCGGTCGCCGCCATGCGGGCGGTCAGCCACGACCTCGATTGCCGGCTGCCGCTGACCCTGGCCGACGGACGGGCTATGACGGCGCTCGACCTGCAGGAGAACTATCTCGACGCCTGCCGGCTGCACTACGAGCGGATCGCCGACGAGCTGACCGAGGTCGCGCGGATCGAGGCCAAGGACGTCTTCACGCGCTGGCAGGAGTGCCTGGACGGGCTGCGCACCGACCCGTTCGTCCTCGCCGACCAGCTCGACTGGGTGGCAAAGCTGAAGCTCATGGAGTCCTACCGGGCGCGCGACGGGCTCGGCTGGGGCGCCGCGAAGCTGGCCCTGATCGACCTGCAGTACGCCGACGTCGACCCCCGGCGCAGCCTGCACGCCGCCCTCGTGGCGAAGGGAAGGATGCGCCGGCTGGTCAGCGACGACGAGATCGAGCGGGCGCGGACCCAGCCGCCAGACGACACCCGGGCCTATTTCCGGGGCCGGGTGATGGAGAAGTTCGGCTCAGCGGTGGTCGCCGCGTCCTGGGACTCGGTGATCTTCGACGTGCCTGACCGGCCGGCCTTGCAGCGGGTGCCGCTGCTCGATCCGCTGCGCGGGACTCGGGAGCAGGTCGGGCAGATGCTCGACGGGTGCGACAGCGTCAGCGACCTGTTCGAGGCACTCGGCCGCTAGCAATCTCCGGCCCCGATACATTGCGACGCTCCGCGTCGCGGGATCGCGCAAATGGGCCACCTCGTTCGTCGTCGCTCGCAGAGGAAAGTACGCCTCCGCTCGCTCCTCCTCACTTCGGCGGCGCGCGATCCGGGACGATCGCGTTCCAGCCCGGGCCGAGCCATCTGGCACCGTCAGTGCCGCCGGATAGGCTGGAGTCAGGCGAGGTGAGGAGCAAGACATGCCTGAGTCAGAGCAGAGCCAGCACAAGGCGAGACGGGCAGAAGAGCGTGACGTCGAGGACGTCGCGCCGTCTGAGAGCACTCACAAGGCGGAGCTGGACTCCGAGGTCGACTCGCTCCTGGACGAGATCGACGACGTTCTCGAGGTGAATGCGGAAGAGTTCGTGCGGTCGTTCGTGCAGAAAGGCGGCCAGTGAGCGATCGCTCCTCGTCAGTCGGCTTGCCGGCTGAGTTCCTCGGTGCGGGCTCGTCCTCGTTCACCGATTTCGTCGCAAAGGTTGCGCCCGCCATCCTGCCGAGCGCGCGCCAGGCGGGCCTGGGCGCCGGGGACCTGACCCCGCACGGTACGACGATCGTCGCGGCGACCTTTCCCGACGGGGTCGTCGTCGCCGGAGACCGGCGGGCGACGATGGGCAACGTGATCGCGCAGCGCGACATCGAGAAGGTCTATCCGGCCGACGAGTTCTCGATCATCGGCATCGCCGGCGCGGCCGGCCTCGCAGTCGAGATGGTCGGGCTGTTCCAGGTCGAGCTGGAGCACTACGAGAAGATCGAGGGTGCCCCGCTCTCCCTGGTGGGCAAGGCCAACCGGCTCGCAACCATGATTCGGATGAACCTGCAGATGGCGTTGCAGGGGCTGGTCGTCGTGCCGCTCTTCGCCGGTTGGGACGAGGCAGCCGGCCAGGGCCGCATCTTCTCCTACGACGCGACCGGCGGGCGCTACGAGGAGCACGCGTTCTTCTCGGTCGGCTCGGGCTCGGTGTTCGCCCGGGGCTCTCTGAAGAAGCTGTACCGGCCGGACTTCGACGCCACCGAGGCGGCCACCGCGGTGATCCAGGCGCTCTACGATGCCGCAGACGACGACACCGCGACCGGCGGCCCGGACGTGACCCGCAAGATCTTCCCGGTGGTGCTGATCGCGTCGGCGGATGGGGTCCAGCGGATCAGCGACGCCCAGACCGCCGACCTGGTCAACCGGGTGCTGTTGGGCAGGATGGACCGGCCGGACGGCCCCGAAGCGGCGCTGCTCACATGACCACCGCCGCAGCCATCCCGGCTGCCGGCGCGGGCACCGGATCCGACCGCCCGCACCGGGCGCCGAACGCAAGGGGCAGCTCATGAGCCTCCCGATCTACGTCGCGCCCGAGCAGCAGATGAAGGACCGGGCGGACTTCGCCAGGAAGGGGATCGCCCGCGGTCGTTCCGTGGTGGTGATGCACTACGCCGACGGGATCCTGTTCGTCGCCGAGAACCGGTCCCAGGCGCTGCACAAGGTCAGCGAGATCTACGACCGGATCGGATTCGCTGCGGTCGGCCGCTACAACGAGTTCGAGAACCTGCGGACCGCCGGCATCCGCTACGCCGACCTTCGCGGCTACAGCTACGACCGTACCGACGTCACTGGGCGCGGCCTTGCGAACGCGTACGCACAGCTGCTCGGCACGATCTTCTCCTCGGGCGGCGAGAAGCCGTACGAGGTGGAGATCATCGTCGCGGAGCTCGGCGCAACGCCGAGCCTGGACCAGATCTACCGGCTGACCTATGACGGCTCGGTGGCGGACGAGGACAACTTCGCGGTGATGGGCGGTTCGGCGGAGGTGATCGCCGAGGTCGTGGGCAAGGGCTTCCAGCCCGGGCTGAGCCTTGCCGACGCCACCCGACTCGCCGTCCGGGCACTGGCCTCCGACGGCGGTCCGAATGCCACGCCCCGGACGCTGGACACAGACGCGCTCGAGGTCGCCATCCTGGACCGCAACCGGATGCTGCCCCGAAAGTTCCGCCGGATCGCCGGGGACCGGCTGACGGCGCTGCTCGAGGACCGGGTAGAGCCGCCCGATCCGGGTCGCAAGCACCCACCGGCGCTGCCGCCGGAGGACATGGCGACGGAGGTGGTGCTGCCCTCCCAGGACAGCACCGGTGGCACCGACCAGGACTCGGAGAGGGTGGACGGCGAGGCAAAGCCGGTTGACGGTGACCCGCCGCCCTCGCAGAATCCTGGCTCGTGACCGATCTCGACCTCGACGACCCGGCGGCCAGCCCGTTCGCCCCTGACGGTCTGCCGGGCGTGGCGGTGGTGATCGGCACCGGGCTGATCGGTGCCTCCATCGGATGTGCGCTGACGGAGGCCGGTTGCCGGGTGCACCTGCGCGATCACAAGCTCAGCCATGCCCAGGTCGCCGCAAGTCTCGGTGCCGGAGTCACGGAGGCGCCGCGCTCAGCCGACGTGGAGGTCGTGGTGGTCGCGGTGCCGCCGGCCGCCATCCCCGACGTCGTCGGGCACGCGCTGCAGACCTACCGCGCGGCGACCGTGACTGATGTCGGGTCGGTCAAGGCTGGCGTGCTGGACGCCTTGTGGGACCGCCACGTGCCGATCGAGCGCTATGTCGGCTCGCACCCCATGGCGGGCTCGCAGCGGTCCGGCCCGATGGCGGCCAACGCCGGCCTGTTCGCTGATCGCACCTGGGTCATCACCCCACACCGGCGCTCGGCAACGGCATCGATCGAGACCGTTGCCTCGGTCGTCACGGCGTGTCGAGCGCGGCCCGTCGTGATGGACGTCGACGATCACGACGCCGCAGTCGCCCGGGTCTCGCACCTGCCCCACCTGATGTCGGTGCTCATGGCCGGGCACCTGAACACTGTGTCCGCCGAGGACCTGTTGCTCGCCGGACAGGGACTGCGGGACGTGACCCGGGTGGCCGCCAGTGATCCCGAGTTGTGGGAGCAGATCCTGAGCGCCAATGCGGCTGCGGTCGCCTCGGAGCTGCGTACTGTGCAGGCCGAGCTTGCGTCCCTGATCGGCGCGATCGAGGCCCGACCGGCCTCCCGAGGGCTTCGGGCCCAGCTCGAACGCGGGGTGACTGGCACCCGCAAGATCCCGGGCAAGCACGGGGCACAGCCGGTGGACTATCGCCAGGTGGTGGTCGAGATTCCCGACCACCCCGGCGCGCTGGCGCAACTGTTCGCCACCGTCGAGGCGGCCGGGGTCAACATCGAGGACGTCTCGATCGAGCACGACCAGGTTCTCCAGGTCGGCTATCTCGCGCTGTCGGTGAGCCCCCAACGGGCAGACGGCCTGGTGGCGGCCATCGCCGCGAGTGGCTGGCGGGTGGCCTCGCACCCCTCCGACTGACGCCTGTAGCCTCGCGCTGAAGAGGGGTCTGTGGGATGGGGCCGGTAGTGTGAGCACGTGTCTGAGGGATTGACCGCGGGGGCGGACAACCGAGGCGACCGACCACTGGTGGTCGCCATCGACGGGCCGAGCGGCTCGGGCAAGTCGAGCACGGCACGGGCCGTGGCCCGTCGGCTCAGTCTGGCATTCCTCGACACCGGCGCGATGTATCGGGCCATCACCTGGCTGGTGCTGAAGGAGGGCGTCGACCGCCGGGACACGGCGGCGGTGGCGCGGCTGTTGGCCGGAGCGCGGTTGGACGTGCAGACCGATCCGGACGACCCGCGGATCGCGATCGACGGCCACGACGTGACCAGCGCGATCCGGGAGCCGGAGGTTTCGGCCGCCGTGAGTGCGCTCGCGACGAATCTCGATGTTCGCGCCGACCTGATCGAACGGCAGCAGGCTCTCATCGCTGCCGCCGACGGGATCGTCGCCGAGGGCCGCGACATCACGACCGTCGTCGCGCCGCACGCACAGGTTCGAGTGCTCCTGGTGGCAGATCCGGACGCACGGGTGGCCCGCCGCCACGCCGAGCTGGGGGAGGGAATCGACGCCGCGGCGGTGACCGATCAGGTCATTCGTCGCGACCGCGACGACTCGACCGTCGCCGAGTTCGAGTCGGCGGCGCCGGGCGTCACCGTGGTGGACTCGACCCGACTCAGCCTGGACGAGGTGGTCGAGGTGATCTGCGCGCTCGTCCCGGCCGACTACCTGGTCCACGCAGCCGCCCGGAGTGGCGGCCCCAGCCCCGGGGAGGGTGCGAGCTCGTGATCGTCGGGATCAGTCCCGACCTGCCGCACACCGCTGACCTGCCGCTGCCGAGCGAGCTCACGCTGCGGGTCTTCAAGCCTGTCGTCGCCGCGGTCCTCCGCCGCTATTGGCGCATCTCCGTCCACGGCGCCGATCACGTACCACCCGCCGGGCCTGCCATCCTGGCCGCGAACCACATCGGCCTGCTGGACGGGCCAGTGCTGCTGGCCATGACCCGACGACTGACGTTCGCGATGGTCAAGCACGAGATGTTCACCGGCTTGCTGGGGCGCTTCCTGTCCTACGTCGGCTCGATCCCGGTGAATCGGAGGGTGATCGACACCCGGGCCATCACCAGGTCCGTGCAGGTGTTGCGGGCCGGGAAGGTGCTGGCGGTGTTCCCGGAGGGCTCGCGGACCGGCGGCGACGTCGCGTGGGCGCGAGGGGGCGCCGCCTACCTGGCCATGGTGACGGGAGCGCCGATCGTGCCGGTCGCGCTGCTGGGCACCCGCGAGCCCGGCCAGACCCGGGATCAACTGCCGCGCCGCGGGGCACAGATCCACGTCGTCTACGGGCAGCCGTTCGGCGTGCCACGGCAGGGCTGGCCGCGGCGCAAGAGCGTGGTAGGCGAGTGGACCGCCCTGCTCCGCGAGCGGCTGGCCACCCACATCGTCACCGCCCAGGCCGAGACCGGGCTAGCCTTGCCGGGGCCTCCGCTCCGGCTGTCCTAGCGCTGCAGACGTCCGAGTCCCCTCGCCGACCAGTCCAACGATCGAACCGAGCCGACATGACCGACCCCCGTACGAGCGCCGCGAGCAAACCCGCGGAGAGCACCGGGTTGCCACCGGTGGTGGCGGTCGTCGGCCGACCGAATGTCGGTAAGTCGACATTGGTCAACCGGATCATCGGGCGGCGTGAGGCGGTGGTCCAAGACGTCCCGGGCGTGACGCGCGACCGGGTCTCGTACGACGCGATCTGGAACGGCCGCCGGTTCGTCGTGGTCGACACGGGCGGCTGGGCGATCGACGCGAAGGGCATGGCGGGCCGGATCGCGGAGCAGGCCGAGCTCGCGGTCTCCGCCGCCGACGCGGTGGTCTTCGTCGTCGACGCCACGGTCGGCACCCAGGACGTCGACGAGGCGGTGGTGCAGGTGCTGCGCCGCAGCCGCAAGCCAGTCGTGCTGGCCGCCAACAAGGTCGACGACCAGCGTACGGAGGCCGAGGCCGCCACCATGTGGAACCTCGGGCTGGGCGAGCCCTATCCCGTCTCGGCGTTGCACGGCCGGGGTAGCGGCGACTTGCTGGACGCGATCCTGGCCACGCTGCCCGAGGCGCCCCCCGACGCCGAGCCAGTCGACCGCGGGCCACGGCGGGTCGCGATCGTCGGCAGGCCGAACGTCGGCAAGTCCAGCCTGCTCAACAAGCTGGCCCGGCAGCAGCGCGTCGTCGTCGACGAGGTTGCCGGGACGACTGTCGATCCCGTGGACGAGATCGTCGAGGTCGACGGGGAGACCTATCGTTTCGTCGACACGGCCGGGATCCGCCGCCGGGTCAAGGAGGCGTCCGGGCACGAGTACTACGCCAGCCTCCGCACCCGCGGCGCGATCGAGCGGGCCGAAATATGCGTGGTCGTCGTAGACGCCAGCGAGCAGCTGACCGATCAGGATCTGCGGATCATCGGCTCGGTGGCGGAGGCGGGGCGGGCGCTGGTCATCGCGTTCAACAAGTGGGATCTCACCGACGAAGAACGCCGGCGCTACCTGCGCCGGGAGATCGAGCAGGATCTCGTCCAGTTCGAATGGGCGGCCAGAGTCAACATCTCGGCGATGACCGGTCGCCACGTCGACCGGCTCGGCGTTGCCATCGAGGAGGCGCTCGCCGGCTGGGAGACTCGGATCGCGACCGGCCGCCTGAACGCCTTCTTGGGCCGGATCGTCGCCGCCCATCCGCATCCCGTACGTGGGGGGAGGCAGCCCAGGATCCTGTTCGGCACGCAGGCTCAGGTCGGCCCACCGACGTTCGTGCTGTTCACCACGGGCCAGCTCGAGCCCGGCTACCTGCGGTTCGTGGAGCGCCGGCTGCGGGAGGAGTTCGGCTTCGTTGGCAGTCCCGTCCACCTCGAGGTGAGGGCCCGAGCGAAGCGCAAGGCCCGCTGAGACGCCTCGCGGCTGGCCTCAGGTCGCCCCTAGTCGGTGTTCATGTCGTACGACTCGGTCAGCCAGCCGAGCAGCTGGTCGTCCACCTCGTCGGCGCGAGTGATCTTGATCAGGTGGACGTACCGGCCGGTCGCGGTCCGGACTGATCGGGACACCCGCGGATCGGCCCGCTCGTCAGGTAGGAAGAGCCAGAGCTGGGTGGACCGCACAAGGGGGCGGAACTCGCCGATCTTGCGGTCGCTCTTGAGGAAGATCCCGACGTCGACCGCATCCTCGTGGATGGGGCCCAGCGACGCCAGATGGCTGATCATCCGCCGGTAGATTTCGCCGACCCACGGCGGATGCCGTGACAGGAGTTCTTCCGTGGTGATACCCGGCGCGCAGTCGTGCGGCTGGTTCGCCCGCCCGAACTCACGATCGCAGCGCGGGCAGGTCCAGCGAGCCACGTACCGAGTCTGCCGTACGCCGCCACGGGCCGCCGCTCGGCCGCGTGCCGGTCAGGAGTGAACCAGGCCGGCGATCTCCTCGGCGGCTGCCATCCGTTCAGCCTCGCTGGCGGCTGCGCGGTAGCGGCCGAGGGCCGCCATCAACTCCTCGGTCGCGGGGAGCCGGCCGGCGAGCGTGTGCAGCACCAACACGGCCCGATCCCTGGTCGCCGGGTCCGGCGCAATCAGCAGTGACGCCACCGCAGGAGCGGCTCTCGGGCCGAGCTGGATGAGCGCGTACGTGGCCACGGTCGCCGGGTAGTGCAGCACGTCTGGCAGGTCGCCGATGGTCCG
>Ga0081539_10001124_pt1 | contig 48512 bp, 37 predicted proteins | sample TabmetS4T2R2_FD_71023 | JGI IMG/M metagenome (GOLD analysis project Ga0081539, IMG submission 71023) | Tabebuia heterophylla rhizosphere microbial communities from the University of Puerto Rico - S4T2R2 | ecosystem: Host-associated > Plants > Roots > Rhizosphere ... | reverse complement strand
AAATTTTTCTTTGCGTTTTTTGTGATTCCTGTATTACCTGCTCTAATTGTGAAAGTGTTTCTTCATTCTCTGTTTTCAGCACGGCTTCTATTATTTGTATTTTCCTGCTGTCGGTGTACATCGCGATTTGATTTGTTACAAATCTAAAAAATTAAAGTTAACCGTTGCGTCTGTAGTTTGAGAGTTGGAACAATAAGGAGTTTCTTTCAACTTTTGTTCTTCAATTTCCCCGATAGAATCGGGCTTTTTATTTATATCCGTAGTCGCAGACATACGGATAGCGGCAAGTTGTTTTATTTGTGAGAAGACTACGAGGAACATACTGATAGCCAGGAAATTGTTTTTATTTGTTAGAAGACTACGAGGAGCAAGGGAGGAGCAAGTTATTTTTAATAGGCAAGTTTATTTAAATTTTCTTGCACTGTTTTAGTAGTAGGGTTATCTGTTCCATAAAGCTTGGTGCAGATTTGTAGTGATTTTTCATAATATTCTTTGGCTTTATTTAAGTCACCCTTGTCATGCCACACTGTTGCAAGATTATTATATCGAATAGCTAAGTGAGGATTCCCCTCATTAAACAATTTTAAATCAATAGCTAAAGCTTTCTCGTAGCAATCAATTGCTTTATCTAAACGGCGTTTACGTTTCCATACTAAACCAAGGTTATTATAACTCGTAGCAGTGAAGGGGTTTTTTTCACCAAATAATTTTAGGTTGATTGTTAATGCTTTTTCTAAATAAGTAATGCTTTTCTCAAAATTACCTTTGTCCTTCCAAGCTAAGCCTAAATTATTGTAACGAGTCGAAGCCTTAAGGGTCTCATCGCCATATAATTTCAAATCAATAGCCAAAGCTTTTTCTAAATATGATATAGTCTTATTCAAGACACCTTTATCTTGCCATACTGCTCCAAGGTTGTTGTAAATAGTCGCTACATCGGGATTTTCTTCGCCGTAGAACTTCAAATGGATTGCCAATGCCTTTTCTAAATATAAAATGGCTTTGTCAGAATCACCCTTATTTTTAAAAACCAAAGCAAGTTCGTTATAATCCATGGCTACATTCGGAGATTCTTCACCCAATGTTTCAATATCAAACTTCAAGGCTTTTTCAAAAAAATCAATAGCTGAATCCAAATTCCCCGAGTAATAACACAATTCTCCAAACTCAATAAATGCATCGCGCTCTTTTTTATCAAAATCATTTTCAAATTCTCGCAATAATTCTTTTGCCTTTGATAATAAAAGCAGTTCCTTGTAAGCCTTTATCAGAGGAAGAACAATTTCTTTAGCAACACGATTGCGAGGTACTTCTGCATCTTTGCGAGCAGCATCTAATTGTTTTTCAAGGAGCGCAATACGTGTTCGTAAGGTTTCAGGATCTTCCTTTTGCCCAAGCCGCATTTCGCTTCGTTCCATGAGATGATTAATGTCTTCACTTGTTAGTTCTTGAAAAAAGACTGTGTCAAGATCACGACGTGTATAAAGATCAATAGCCTTATGGGTAAAACTGCCATGATTTTCAGGTGTAAGCCAAATAAGAATGGGTATGTGTAATGAGAATAATGCTTCACGCATTTGATTTAAACGATATACAAACTCACTTTGCGTTTGAAGCATTAATTCATCAATATTGTTTAAGATTAAACCGTGGGGAAACTCGTCCCTAGCTTTTTGTAATTGCTGAAAAATGCCTTCATCTGTATTTAACTTTATGTCTGCTTCCCCTATTTGCAGATTTTGTTCACTGCAATATTCAATCACTTCATGGTTTACTTCTTTTTTTAAAGCAAAAGAACGTGTAACTGCAAAGATGTAACCACCACTGCGATGCCGATTAAAAAATTGCTTAATCGTAAGTACATTATCGAGATATAGTTCCTGCTTATTGAATTCTATAGTTGTCACTCAACAATTTTTTTTCAATGAGTATTTCTTTTACAAGAGGATGCACATCAACCCATCCTTTATCATTATAACTAAGAATGCAAAGGTTTTGGCGGAGTTGTAATTCTACTATTGTATTATTTGGTTGTTTTGTTGTATCTTCTGCAACACGCGTCAGGGCAGTAAAATACTGGTCAGATGTAACTACTATTTTATCATTTTCCACTCGGTCACTGATCATGCTGCGATAATCATCAATAGAACGGTTAAATGCTTTAATCCAATCTGATTCAACTATCTTTTGACGGTCTCGATTTAATGCGAAGTTTGCTGCACTTCTTATCATACGAAATAAATCAAAAATAGCTCCGCCACAATATTTGATGAAGTTCATTACAAGTTGTGGTGATTCAAAAAGATTTAAATCCATTCTTTTTTCGAGTAATTCTTTAAGTATGTATTGACCACCATCAAGTTTTGGAGAACCATCAATGTAATGCGTTTTTATCATAGGCAAAACCAAGACATCATCTACTGCATTTGAGGCTATATTGAATTGGGAATTGTAATATAAAGCAATCGGGAAGGTATAGATAGTATTCATATTCAATGCAACCAATCTTGACACATAATTAAAGAATAATTCTTCTCCTTTTTTAAGATCAAGCTTATCCAAGTCTTCAATAATAACGAGCAAGCCTTTTTTTTGCAGTTTGAGTTTTTGTTTTATTTCTGTAATAAGAATGTTGCTGGAAAGGATTAGCTCTGAAATAAGATGTTCTTCTTCAGTATGTATTGTTTTAGTGAAGTCACGATCATATTTTGCTCTTGATGTAAGTTTTGCAAACACATTGAACAAACTAAGAAATCCTGCTTTCACTTCGCCACCCGCTTCTGCTTCTGCACCATAACTTTTTGAAACTTTCTCTTCTGTTGATACTTTACTAACCCAGTTGACAATAGGTTTAAGATACTCCTCAGGTATGTCAATATTGTTATTGTTTGCAACTTCAAACAGCTTTTGCATCGTTGCAATCAACAAATCAATATGGGTAAGGTTATTGGGTTCTAATTCATTTTTCACAGAATAACTTAATACAAGAAATTCAGGTTCTAACTTTAGCTGAAGTCGCATTAACTCTGTTGATTTACCACAACCTCTTGCTCCTGCAAATAAATAATGCTTTAAGCCAAGTTTATCGTTTAAGAGATTTCTTTTTAGTTGGGGAAATGCTTCATCACCGCCTCGCACTTCTGTTGTATCCACAAAAAATTCAGAAAATTCATCCTTATGAAGCGGTTCATTCTTAAGATTTCCAATTGCTTCTATTAATGTCTTCGCCTGAGCTGCCATGACCAAATAAAGTTTGCGCTAAGGTATAAGAATAGAAATAAATTATTACAACTTTCTATATGCGTGCTATTGCAACTTCTTAAGGTACTACGCACCGCACCCCACAGCCCAATTGAAAGTGGAACCTCAAAGTGATTGCGACGCAACAGGCGATTCCACAAAGAACAAAAGCCGGTATCATAAAAATCCCTCAACCCTTCCACCACTTATATTTAGCACATCACTAACCGCGGTTTTTATTATATTGTACTTTTTAAGAGAAGCCTTCAACGACAAATGAGAAATATCGGGTCAACAATATATTTATCTGCATCAGACCTTTCGAAGCACATCTATTGCAAGCATGCTACGTTCCTGGATTTGCAGCTTGCAAAAAATTTAATTGCTGCGCCGCGGGTGTTTGAGAATCCTTCGCTTGAAGCATTGCAACAAAAGGGTTTGGAGTTTGAAAAGGGTTACATACAACAACTGAAAGACGAGGGAAAAAAAGTTGTTGAAATAAGCGGCGGCGATACATCGAAAGCGGCACAGGAAACGGCGACGGCGATGAAATGGGGCGCCGATATTATTTATCAGGCAAGACTTGAACTTGGAATATGGAACGGCTGGGCAGACTTTTTAATTCGTGTGGAGAAGCCGGGCAAATTTGCGTGGAGCTACGAGGTGATGGATACCAAACTTTCGAAAGAAACAAAAACGGGCGCCATTTTGCAGATTAGCCTGTACAGCGAAATGCTTGAGCAGTTGCAGGGCGTGAAACCCGAATACATGCACATAAAAAATCCGTCGGGCGAACACCGTTATAGGGTTGATGATTTTGCGGCTTACTACCGCCTGATAAAAAATAATTTGTTGCAGAGTATTGGTGCGCCGCAGCAATCCTATCCCGAGCCTGTGCCGCATTGCGATGTGTGCAGATGGTGGCAATTGTGCAACGACCGAAGACGCAACGACGACCATTTGAGTTTTATCGCGGGCATGGGCGGCGCACAAATAAGAGAGGTGAAAAAATGGGGCGTCACAACACTGGAATCAATGGCGCAGTTGAAAGCTCCTTTGCAACAAAAACCTGAAAGAGGTTCTGCAGAAACATACGAGAAGCTGGCGCACCAGGCAAAGCTTCAGCTTGAAACACGCACAATAAAGAAACCTGTTTTTGATATACTTTCCTTGCAAGAGGATTTTGGTTTTTATGCGATGCCCGAGCCATCGGAGCACGATATGTTTTTTGATTTTGAAGGCGACCCTTTTGTGGGTACGTCGGGCTTGGAATATTTGTTCGGATGGTATTACCGCGACAACTATTATGATTTATGGGCGCACAGCGATGCGGAAGAAAAACAAGCGCTGGAAAAATTTATTGAAACCGTGATGACGATAAGAGCGCAGGATGAGAATATGCACATCTATCATTTTGGCGCGTATGAACAATCGGCGTTGAAAAGATTGGTGGGCAAGTATGCAACAAAAGAAGATGAGCTCGACCGGTTGTTGAGAGCAAGAGTGTTTGTGAACCTTCACACCGTAACAAAGCAGGCAATAATTGCAGGAATTGAAAGTTATTCGTTGAAAGACCTTGAGAAGCTGCATGGTTATTTGCGCATAAGAGATTTGCGTTTGGTTGCACAAAAGAAAATATTTTATGAAGGTTTGTTGGAGAGCGGTTATGTTTCTAAGATTGATGATGAAACGATTGCTGTGGTGAGAGATTATAATAAAGATGATTGCATCTCTACAAAATATTTGCGTGATTGGCTTGAGAAGCAACGACAGAAATTGATTGATGAAGGAAATGATATTCCGCGTCCGAAAGTTGATGATGAAGCGCCGTCGGAAAAAATAACGGAGCATCAGCAAAGAATACAACCACTATTTAATGCATTAATGCAGGACATTCCTTTTGAAAAAGAAAACCGCAATGAGGAACAACAGGCGAAATGGTTATTGGCAAACATGCTCGATTGGTACAGAAGAGAGAAGAAATCTTTTTGGTGGGAGTATTTCAGGCTTTCAGCATTGCCCGATGAAGATTTGATGGAAGAAGATGATGCAATAGCATTTTTAGAATATACAGGAGAAAAACAACAGGTAAAGAAAAGCATTGTTCATTATTATACTTTTCCGGAGCAGGAATTTGGTTTGAAAGCAGGAAGCACAGTTTCATTTAAAGCGCAAAGAATCGGTGAGATTTATTTTCTTGATACCGTGAACAGAAAATTAGGTATAAAGAAAAGCAGCAAGATGAAGGATGTTCATCCGACGAATGTTGTTTGTATTGATGATATAAATGATAAAGAAAAAGAAGAAGCAATTATTCGTTTTGCAAAAGATGTTGTGCAACATGGAATGAATGGAGCAAACCATTACAAAGCAGGCAGACAACTTTTATTAAGGATGATTGAATTGCCTGTTAAATCTACGTTGATTGATGAAAACACAAACTCTGCAATTGCGCAAGTAATGAAGTTGAACAATGGTGTGTTGCCGATACAAGGTCCGCCCGGAACAGGAAAAAGTCATACGGCATCATTAATGATTATTGAATTAATAAAAGGAAAAAAGAAGATTGGTATTTCTGCGTTGAGTCATAAAGTGATTACAGCCTTGCTTGAAAAAGTAAGCAAAGCAGCAGCGGAAGAAAACATCAATATCCGCATTGTGCAAAAGGTGACTGACTTATCAGACAGACATGATACGAATTGGATTGAGGCAAAAGATTATGATGATGTAATTGATTCGATTGAAGAAGGATTCAATATCGCAGCGGGCACTTCGTTTATGTGGTCGAGAGAAGATTTTTTTGAGAAGGTAGATTTTCTTTTTGTTGATGAAGCAGGACAGTTATCGTTGATAGATACACTCGCACTTTCACATGCGGGAAAAAATCTTGTGTTGATGGGCGACCCGCAACAGTTGAAGCAACCACAAAAAGGCAGTCACCCTGAAGGAACAGAAGTATCTGCACTCGAACATATTTTGCAAGAGCAAAAAACAATTTCAGAGAAGCAAGGAGTGTTTCTTGGAACAACATGGAGAATGCATCCTGCAATAAACAGTTATATATCGGAATTATTTTATGATAACCGTTTGCATGCAAAAGATGAAACAGCCAATCAAACACTCGAAGGAAATGCAAATTATCAAAAGCCCGGATTGTATGTAGAGTGTGTGCAGCATGAAGGCAATCAAAACAATTCATCAGAAGAAGTATCAAAAATTGTTTCAATCGTTAACGACCTCACAACAAAAGGAGTTTATTGGGTTGATTGCGATAAAAAGAAACATGAGCTGACATCACATCATATAAAAATTATTGCGCCCTACAATGCACAGGTTGATTTGTTGCAAGAGGCATTGCCTGAAATTCAAATTGGTACTGTAGATAAATTCCAGGGACAAGAAGCGCCTGTTATAATTTTTTCAATGGCAACATCAACACCTGAAGATGCACCAAGAGGAATGGAATTTTTATACAGCCTAAACAGGCTGAATGTTGCTGTATCAAGAGCAAGAGCAGTGTTTATATTGGTTGCAAATCCTGCATTGTTTGAACCTGTGTGTAAGTCCGCACATCAAATGCAATTGGCGAATGCTTTGTGCAGGTTGAGGGAGAAGGCAGAGAGGTGATTATCTATACAATGATTATGAAAAAGGCTAATAATTCTCTTCCCTGTCCTTATCCGATGCATATTCTTTTTATATATTGCTTACTTCGGAAATGGGTCTCTTCACCATTTACTATGCAGTCGATACTGAGGTTAAATTATTTTATACCATTTATTAATGTGCGGCTTCCGCAGCAGGTATAATACCCAATTGTTCCATAAGACTCATTTGATCAGCAATCAACCAATGGCTAATGATCTTGTTATTTTCAATTTCATAACGAATAGCAAAAGGAAACTCGACTGTTTTGTAAGTAGGAGCGATTCCACTTAAGTCGCCCAAATGAGTTCCCTTAAAGCGGGCTTTTACTACTACACGGTTATCCTCTGCCGTAACTTCATCGGCAAATACTTCATACCTCGGAAAGGCAGCCTCAAAAAATTCAATATGCCCGATTAATCCCTCATCGGCTATATATTGTTCAAGGAGAGCTCTTGATTTGCCAACACCCCCGGCGAGTGCATTAAAATAATTAATAATGAACTCTTTGTTTTTTTGTAGTTGTTCCATAAAAATAAATTTTTATAAAGGTATATTCATCAAATAGGGATGTGTTATCAAATTTGTTGCAATTACTTATTCATTTGTTGCATGCGTTTTGGCCGAAGACACATAGACGGACAGATACCATACTTCTCAGCAAATACTTTTGTAAAATGGCTCGGCGAGCGAAAACCTGTTTTATAAGCCGCTTCGCTTACCGATACATCTGATGTTTCAAGTAGCTCTTTAGCTTTTTGGAGTCGCAATGTTTTAATATAAGAACCCGGAGAAATGCCTGTTAATGATTTTAATTTTCGAAACAATTGTGCTCTGCTGATAGCTACAGCGCGGCTAAGCGCATTCGCATCAAATCTTTCATTCTCCATATTTTCAAAAATACAGTTGTTAATATTGGTTACAAAGACCGCTCCTTTCGGATTAGTTTCATTCAGTCTTGCCACGGGATTATTCGACTTTGTAAAATGCGATTGCAGTCGCTTGCGGAACTCAATAAAAAATACGGGAAAATTAACAGATGAGCCATTCACTGCTTCATACTTCACCGCGTTATATACTTCCTGCAATGACAAACAGCAGCAAACCTCAAAAGTAGTTTCATTAGTTGATGATGAGAACATGGTAACAGGTATGCTGCTATTGTTTGTAAGAGCGGGTATTTTGGTAAGATTAATCCCCGTGTTATGAACTTTTATAGATACATACTCAGAATTATCTTTTACAATCACTTCAGCTTGTACATGAAGTTTATTGTTCGGAGGCATGTAGTCAATAATAGAGCAAAGTAATTTTGAAAAACCGCAAAGCAGGTCACTAATTGGATAGTTGATCTTAATTTTTCTTTCAGTCGTGGAAAAACTTAATTTAATGTGTCTGCTGATTACAAAAGGTTGTAGTGCAATACAAAGATGTTTTAATAAAGGCACAATATCAGGATACTCTTTATTCTCCATCCATTCACCGGTTTCTTAAATATACAAAATCCTTCCGAGATTCTATTGCTATCTTTTGTAAACATGGCGTTCTACTTTTTCTTCACGTATCAGTAGCATACTTTGCTGTTATCTGTAATCTTGGGCAACAGATACATCAAGCTTACAAATACAAACTAAACAAATCCAAGGCAACATGCTCTGTTATATTAAATCGCTATTTACTTTCCGTCTCTTAAGCAACAATTTTTTTATGTACTTTTTTCTTGATAAAAAAGTACCAAAAAATAAAGAAAGAAAAGATATACAGCACTTTTCTTTCATTCGCCGTGATGTAGATGTTGTACTACTGTGACTTCAGCTATATGTCCTTGATGACTATGCGAAGTTCCCAAGCTATTGTTACTTTTACCCGGTTTGTAGTTTGTAACTACTGTTCACTGATACAATGAAAGTAATCCCGATATTCATCGGGACAGGCGCCGAAAAATCAAGAAAGAATCCTCGAATAGAATTACTGTGACTTCAACTGTTGAGCCTCTTATGCAAATCCGCACTGCTCCATAAAACCGTTTGTAAAAACTTTTCTTGTTGGTTCATCTACTAATTGATTGCGGCAGTCAATCCATTTATTAAACTTGTCTTCACCATACATATTTTTGATGCGTTCCTTGTTAAGATTAAAATTCATCTTGCCCCAATGCAGTGTGTAAGGGATGTTCAACTCTTCAAGACAGTGCCATGTCTTTTGAAAAAAATCATTGGAGAGGTTGGAATCAACGCCATCCATTTCAAGAATACATGTAGCAGGATATTTTGTAAATGCAAGCATTGCTTGTGAGCCTTTTACAAAACGTAATGCAAATGCACCGGGAAAAGGAGTATGTTTATTGATTGCAATAATTTGTTCAAGCACCATGCTCGCATCGGCTCTGTTCATCCCAATAGCACCGCTTGTTGCTTTGCCCCGAAACTTTGTGTTATTAAAGGTTTCGCCAAGAGTTCCAAATGCAGTAGGCACCGGTTTAAATGCAAGAGGCATCAATTTATTTACGAGCGGAGGAACAAGCAAGGGAGAAATAACCGGCCCAAGTGCATCAAGAATTGTTTCTACAAGACCAAGCGTATTTTCGCCATAAGTGAATCCTTCGCTGTCTCTTTCTCTTTTCGGGTAATCAGGAGTATAAGGAATCTTGTACATGATTTTGAAAAAAACACCTTTATCGGCATTTCCGGGTTCAAACCTGTGAGGATTAACAAGCACTTCAAAATGATACAACTCTCTTTCGGGTTCATCAGCGGGATAAGGCAACAAATTCGAAATGCCGCTAAAATCGGCATAGTTAATAGCTTTGAGCAGTGCGTCATTGTAAGGAATTTCGCCGGAGCGATGTTCCTCCAGTAAAAAAATTGGTTCTGTTTCCACAAGAATTCCATGAATAAACCCAAAGCTGCCGAAGCTTACCACAGCTGCATTGAATATATCATCATCACTTATTTTTTCTGCACCAAGCCATGTAATGAAATCATCTGAAGCAACAGGATTTGATTTTCTTTCGAGCCATACATGTTTATCCGGTCCTGTAATAATATGGAGTCCAATAATCGTATCATGCACTGCACCTACTTTATAGGCCGAGCCATGTGTGCCTGTGGATGTAGCGCCTGCAATAGATTGACCATTGCTTGCACCTGATGCTTTTAATGAGCGGCCTCCTGCTTCGAGCTTTTCATTCAGTTGCAAAATGCTCATGCCGCATTGAACAAAGAAAAGATCATTGCTGTGCTTGCCACTGTTTAAATATTCAGAAGCTACAAAAGAATCTTTGAGCGCAAAAGATAAGCGAAGCGATTTTGTATCAACAACACCACCGTCACATACCGCAACTTTTGAAAATGACCATCCGTTACCCATTGCACGCATTTGTAAATTATTGTCAATAGCATATTGTATTAGCCACATAAAATTTGCCGTGGTAGCTCTGTATTTATCGGTGCTGCTTATTAAAGAATCAGGCAGCGTTAGTTTGAAGCAGGCATTTTTTGTAAAATGATGTACAAAATTTTGATGACCATTTTCCCATTTTTCGATAGGCCAAATTTCAATGCCTTCAGGTAATGTTAATGCCATGAGATAAAATTATTGAATTGCTTGTTTAATGACCTGATACAGCAGGTACCTTGCTTGTCCCCAACGTATCTGTTGGAATTTCTTGCGGTGCGCAGCACCATTCGAGTCGTTGTGGAATTACAATGCCGATTGTAACTGCGGAAATAAGAATGAATCCAAGATTTGTTTTTACAGTCACTTTGTTTAAGTGATTGAAAGAAGGCTCACAATGCGGATCAATGTCTTTTGGTTGTACAAGCCCCCATGCAAATGTCCAGGTAGTTTTGCTGTTGACGTTGTTATGTGCCACGGTATTACAATCATACTTTGAAACAATGTTTGTTGTGCTGCAGCTTTGTGATATGCACAATACAACCGGTAATAATAAGCAGCTTCTGAAAGCTTTGTATTTGTTATTCATCGTGACAAGGTTTAGCAGGAGGAATGATTAATAAATATGGTCTTCTAAAATAATGTATATAATCGGAATAAGCAATAGCTCAATATTTGGCAATGGTGATTATTTTCTAAATGGCAACCTCATTCCGGAAAATGCTCCGCTTGGGATGGAATTTTTATGCAACTTGAACATTCCAGTATCAAGAGCAGTATTTATTCTCATCGCTAATCCTGCATTGTTTTTGAAGCTGTGTGTAAGTCGCTGCATCAAATGCAGCTTGCGAATGCGTTGTGCAGGTTAAGGGAGAAGGCGGAGAGGTAATAGATGCTTCTCCACAAAGTCTTTAGACGGTACACATTCCCTTGACGAGGCTTGGCGAAGAAGTGAAAATTTAAAGAGAAGAGTTTTTATATAATCTGATTTCTCTGAAACTCTAAATACTTTCACTCCTAATAAATCATAAAAGTCAAAACGTTTTGTATAAAGAAAAGGCTTCATGAATTCGTGAAGCCTTTCCTTTAAAATTACCTTGAAAATATTTTCTTACAATTCAAGCAGAGCCTTTACAGGATCTTTTCCAAACAAAAGCAACTCGGGATTCTCAAGCAACTCTTTTACACGAACAAGAAAACTTACACTCTCTCTTCCATCAATGATGCGATGATCGTAACTAACCGCAACATACATCATAGGGCGAATTACAACCTGACCATTTATTGCCATTGGGCGCTCCTGAATTTTGTGCATACCAAGAATAGCGCTTTGCGGAAGGTTGATAATAGGCGTACTCATCAAACTTCCAAACACACCACCGTTAGTAATAGTGAAAGTGCCACCCTGCAGTTCTTCCATCGTTAACTTATTGTCGCGTGCTTTGGTTGCAAGCTCGATTACTTTCTTTTCAATATCAGCCATGCTTAGACTTTCCACATTGCGAATAACAGGAACTGTTAAACCGCGTGGTGTGCTTACTGCAATGCTTATGTCAGCATAATCATGATACACGAGTTCATCCCCGTCAATGTAAGCATTTACGGCGGGCCACTCGCTTAATGCAATCGCACAGGCTTTTGCAAAGAAGCTCATGAAACCGAGATTAACGCCATGCGCTTTGTTGAATGCATCTTTGTTTTGCTTGCGTATATCCATGATGCGCGTCATGTCCACTTCATTAAAAGTGGTAAGCATGGCAGTAGTATTCTTCGCTTCAACAAGACGGCGACTAATGGTTTTGCGCAGATTACTCATTCTTTCGCGACGCTCGTTGCGCGTAAAGAGTTGCTGACCATCGAATGCTTTTTTTCCGGGATGTTCAAGCGCTTCGAGCACGTCGTGCTTTAAAATTTTACCGCCAACACCCGAAGGTGAGATAGATGACGGATCAATTTTTTTATCTGCTATAATTGCCGAAGCAACCGGTGTGGCTTTAATATTGTTTGAGACTGCCGTCACAGATGCTTCAACAGTTTGAGGTTTTGGTGCCTGAGGTTTTTGAACTGTTACTGCAGCCGGTTTTGTTTCTTCTTTTTGTGTTGTAGTCTCTTGTGGTTTTGCACTTACTTCCTGTGTTTTTGCTTCTTGTGTTTTTGCTGTTGTTTCTTGTGTTTTCGCAGTTGTTTCTTGTGGCTTAGCCTTTGTTTCTTGTGTTTTAGCTGCAGCAGATTTTTCTGCCGTTTCGTCTATATGTGCCAGCACTGAACCAACATGAAGCGTATCTCCTTCCTTCGCAATTGTTTTTAAAGAGCCTGCTTGTTCTGCATTTACTTCAAAAGTTGCTTTCTCACTTTCGAGCTCTGCAATAACTTCGTCGCGGTCAACATATTCGCCATCTTTCTTTAGCCATTTCAACAGTGTTACTTCACTGATAGATTCACCAACTGACGGAACTTTAATTTCGATCATAAACTTCATTTACGGACTGCAAACGTACTTTAATTTGAGCAAAAAAATATAAGGAACGAAATGGATTTTTATGGGTGAATGCTCAACAGTGTTTAGAAAGACGAAGTGAGTGACACAACAGGCGATGCCATAAAAAGTTGAAGCTGGGACTAACAAAAAAATTAAAAGTTGAAAGTCTTTTTTAAAATTTTACTTATCAATTTTCCCTTTGCTTTCTTTTGTTCAACAAAAGCATTGTTTTTGAAATAATAGGTAACAACAGATTTATCAGAAGGCTCTACAATAAAATATTCTTTCAACCAAAAGATTTATACACTTCTTTTTTCTTAACAAGGTCATCATTTTTATTACCGGGAGAAAGCATTTCAATAATTAAATCGGTGCTCCATAGATTCCATCTGGATGAATAATATCAAGACGGTCTTTATGAATAAACATTATATCTGGTTGAACGGCATTTTTTGTTCCGAGGTAAACATCAACCGGAGCAAACGCAACGGTTCCAAGTTTGTTTGTAATTATATGATCGTTTAATTGTATAAAAATATTCTTTACAATTTCGAAGAGATGAAATAAGAGTGCGGGGCTCATATAGAATTCGTTATTTATTAATTGTATAGGCGTGCCTTCAGGAAGTAATTTATAAACATCCAGCATATTCTTCGGTCTGTTCATTAATACTGACATACTTCAAATTTACAAAACAATTTTCTCCATTTGTTTTTGAGGTACAGGCATTAACTTTTGGATTATCCAGCTTAATGCAACCACTGCTAATGCACCTACAACATTCAACCACAAAAAACCAAAACCAATCACACCAAACTTATCAAGGAAATAAACAACAAAAACAATCACTTCACCAATAACTGCGCTGTAAAAAACAGCATCGCCCTTAATTGATTTCATGTAAAATGCCACAAGAAAAATACCAAGTATAACGCCGTAGAACAGCGACCCATACTCATTCACAGCTTGTATAAGACTGCCCATGTTCGTTGAAAACATCGCTACGATAATGCAAAAAATTCCCCATCCCAGTGTAAACCATTTTGATAAACGATAATGATGCGCTTCCTGCAAATCGCTTACTTTAACATGCGGCTCATGTTTTTTTATGCGACAATAAAAATCAATCATAGTGCATGAGGCAAGTGAGTTTAACGCTGCCGCAATGGAACCCCATGATGCCAAAAAAATAATAGCAATAAGTAAGCCCACCAAACCTATTGGTAAGTTATCAACCACATAACGAATAAAAATATAATTGGTGTCATTTGTATCAGTTGTACCGTCTGCTTTTTTAAGAACGTTTTTGTATTGAGCACGTAAAACATTTATTCGTTCATTTGCTGCTTGCAGACTGTCTTTGTACAAAGCTGCGTTGCCGTTATTGTTATGAAAAGCACCAATATACTCGGTTGCAAAAACTTTTTGTTTTAATGATGCTTCTGCAAATTGTTGTTCTATCATTTTCAAACTATCACGATAGTTCGATGAATAAACTTTTTCATCAACAACTTTGTTAAAGAAAATCGGACCGCTGTTGAATTGATAATAAGTAAACAACAATGCACCCAACAACAATATGAAAAATTGCATAGGCACTTTTACAATGCCATTCATTAATAAACCCAAGCGACTTTCTGTTGTATCTTTTGCAGTTAAGTATCTTCCAACCTGACTTTGATCTGTACCAAAATAAGAGAGTGCAAGAAAAAATCCACCAATTAATCCGCTAATGATATTAAATCTGTCTTTCCATTCAAAACCTTTATCTGTAATACCAGTCGTTATAACATTCAACTTGCCTGATGCGCCGCTTACTTTCAATGCATCTGTAAAACTTACATTCGCCGGAAGGTGATGCACGATATAATAACCCGCAATAAACATTGCAGAAAATATAATGATGAGCTGCAGTTGTTGAGTGTAAGCAACAGCTTTGGCGCCGCCGCTAAATGTGTAGATAATAAGAATGCCTCCCATTACAATATTTGTCCAGAAAATATTCCAACCCAGCAATGACGATAAAATAATGGAAGGCGCATAAATGCTAATGCCCGTTGAAAATCCTCTCGAAAGCAAAAACAGAAAAGAAGTAAAGGTTCGTGTTTTAACATCGAAGCGTTGTTCAAGAAATTCGTACGCAGTAAAAACACGCAGCTTTTTAAAGATCGGCACAAAGCTTATGCTTATCACAATCATTGCAAGCGGTAATCCGAGATAATATTGCACAAAGCGCATTCCATCGGTAAAAGCCTGTCCCGGCGCACTCAAAAAAGTAATGGCGCTCGCCTGCGTACCCATAATGCTCAACAGCACAAGTCCCCACGGCATGGTGCGGTTGCTCAAAAAATAACCCTCAAGGTTTTTGCTCGTACGGCTTTTGTACAAGCCATACGCAACAATGCCTACAAGTGTGGTTGCAAGTACTATCCAGTCAATGCTGCTCATGAAAAATATTTGGTAAACCAGTTAAAGAAAACAATCAATGCAACAAGCATAAGCACCAGTAGTAAATACCAGTAGCTCCATTTTTTAAACAGGGGTACGTTTTCTTCTGGCTCGTTAGTCATGATTAAGGTTAATTTTTTGGTTCAGGCTTTTGTTCTTTGTGGCATCGCCTCTTGTGTCACTCACTTGTACGTTCCGAACTTTATTCGGCGGCGAATCGTCAATTGTGATTCAAAAAAGTACTCACACTGATTACTCACCACTCACACCTTTTAGTTCTAACATAAACAAATGTAACGAGTAAAACTTTTTAGGAAGTGAAGGTTTTTATAAAAGTGATAGTTGACTGTATTAAAGTATTAGTGGTAATAAATTAAATGTTCGATTTGTGCTGCACGAATAGCTTCAGATTATTTCAGTGAATGAGCCTTATTGAGCAAAAAACAATAAACACAACACTTTATTTTCTTCCGCCTGCTAAACTTCCGGCAAGCAAACCGATGATAAGGCCGAGAAGTAAACCTGCTCTTACATTCTTTATAAGAATGCCGATAGCAACACCAAGTATCACGAGAAAAAATATGCCTACTTTTCTTCTGTCTGTTCTTTCTTTTTCTGCCATGCTATTTGTTTTTGGGAAGAGCAATCAAATTTGCCATAAGCCTGTATGCACCTGAAACACCGGCAGGCAGTTCACGAAAGAAAACGAGTCCTGTATAAACAAAATTTCCTTTGCCATATTTTGCAACGAGAAGACTGCCATTGCTTTCAGGTTCGTTTGCATCATGCATACCAAGCGGCGCTTCGTAATGTGCCGAATCAAATTGTTCTGCTTGATAAAGACTGCGTTCTTGGATCCATCCTTCAAAATCGTGTGACGATATTTTGTTTGGATAATTTAATACAGAACTGTTAGGCAAAAGAACATGCACTTTTGCGTTTTCATCTGTAACTCTTGTGCGGCTTATAGAAAAATCGTAAGGACCTATTTTCATTTTTGTGGGTTGAAATCCTGATGTATTGTATTGCACAATATAATTTCCGCCATTTTGCACATAACGCATTAACACATCATATTTACCGGTAAGCCAGTCATTCACATTGTACGCACGAACACCTGCAATAATTGCATCAAATTGTTTCAGATTATCATCGTTGATTTCATGGGAGTTCAGAATCTTTACATTGTAGCCCATTTGCTGTAAGGCTTGTGCCACTTTATCTCCGGCACCGTTAATGTATCCAATATTTTTGCCTTCTATTTTTATTTCTTCATTAACGAGCTTAACTATGTCGCGATAAGAATAATGTATGTTGGGGATGTGCTCGTATTGGATTGATTTAAGATAATGGGTGTAAACAACTTTGTGATTATTTACAGTTAGAAAAACGTCTGCCGTTAATTCGTTGCCGTCTTTTTTATCAATTATTTTGTTTAATGAAATAATTAAAGTAAATGTTTTTCCTTTCTCACAATCTACTGTGGTATCTTTTGTTGAAATGATGGAATTGCCTTGATTAATGTTAATAGTAACAGGAACTTGTTTTTCATCGAAATTTGATTTATAATCTATTCTAACGGAGGGATTGTTTGTTTGCTCATTGCCTGGTTTTACATTAGTTAAAACAATAGATGGAGATATTGCAACTATCAGCCCCGGTATTACTACAAGCGGCTGATGCACTTCCCCTTTCACAGGATCTGTGTGTTTGTATAGAACAGGTTTGTTTACAAAAAATTTTGTTCGCTTAATATCAAAAATAAATGTGGCTGCATAATCTGGATCGTTTTGTGCTTTGCCAATGAGCAACTGATCACTAACATTAAAACTTCCTTTGTCCATTGGTTTTGCAATCCAGTAAGGTTGTGTAACTTCTTTGCCTTTCGGTACAGTAAATGTTTTACTGATGAGTACATTTTGATTTACAGGCAAAAGATTGTTAAGTGTTGAGTCAAAGTTGTTTATACGAACACCGATAAGATTGATGTTTGTATTGGTCCTTTTAGTGATGGCAAATTGTACCTGCAAACTATCACCTAAAACTGCATATTCCGTGTTTGTTGTAGCTTCAGCAAAAAGACCAGCACAGTTGAAAATAATATTTTGTATTTCTGCAAGTTTTTGATTACGCCAATGATCATCTGCATCTAATGAACTTTGAATGAGTTTATATACTTCAACGAGACTGTCTATAGAATATTCAGGATGTTCAAAGTTGTAATTGTTGATAATACTGTTTATCTTTTTTTGAATAAGAGTAATGTCTCTTTCAATTTTTGTATTCCATGAAGCCAAAAGGTTATCTGAAGAATTTTTTAATGAAGTTCCATGCGTTTTATTTAATGCTGCATTAATTATCAGTCGCGATTGTTCTTCTTCTTGTACTCTTGCCCATGTTGTATCAATACCATCGAATAAGGAATTCTTTGGCGCATCTCCTGCTGTTGTTTCAAAATATTCAAATGCCTGCCCACGCTGACGTGGCACACCAAAACCCTGGCTCTTGTGTTGGCTGCGGCTTTCACTTGCAATTTCTCCATAACTTTTTCCAAGCAAACTATTATAAGCACCTACATCCATTTTAAATTGATTCTCGCTTGTTGTGTTTGTAGAGCCAAAATTGTAAGTGTTCCATACAATTCTTTTTGCTTGCCAAGGGTGAACACCGAATTGAAATTGTTCGGGAAATTTTGTGGAATCTGCTGCGGCGAAAAATGCTTCTTTAGCAAGAATTTCAGAAGCCTGATGATGACCATGACCGGCACGTTCATCGCCGGGAAAACGGGTGATGATAACATCGGGCTGAAACTTGCGGATGACCCAAACAACATCACTTAAAATTTTATCATGTCCCCAAGTATTCAATGCTTCATCTGCTGTTTTGCAAAAACCAAAATCATAAGCACGGGAAAAGAATTGTTCCGCGCCGTCAATTCTTCTCGCAGAGAGTAATTCCTGTGTTCGTATCAATCCAAGCTCAATGCCTTGTTCATCGCCGATAAGATTTTGACCACCATCGCCGCGAGTTAAACTCAAATAACCTGTTCTGTATAATTTTTCTTTTGCAAAGCAGGCGAGCAATCTTGTATTCTCATCATCGGGATGTGCAGCAATGTATAACACGCTGCCAAGCACGTTCAATTTTTTCAGTTGTAAATAAATATCAGCGCTGCTATAGGTTGCAGGTGTTTGTGAATACGACGAAGAAGTAAAATATAAAACGCAAAATGTGCAATGTAAAAGTGTAAAGAAGAACTGTGCAAAAAGTTTTTTCATACTCTCTTTAATTGGTAAGCGAAGATAAGAGCAAGATAATTGATGCGTTTTACCATTTGTAGAAAGTTTTGTGAAGGGTGAGCCACTAACGCATAAAGACGCTAAGCTCTTTTTTATGCGGACTGCTTTTGAACTTAGCGTCTTTGTGTTTTGTGTTAATGGAATTGTTTCAATTAATTATTAACATACTCGCTTAATGGTCAGACCGGGACGGTCAGACCAAAACTTCGGTTAGACCAAACTTCGGTCAGAACCGCTAACGCGTGCCGACCGAAGTTCTAACTGTACAAGAGTGCGACGCAACAGGTGATGCCATAAAAAAACTACAGCCGGGCCCATAAAAAATTATACGATGAATAACACTTACTCTATTATCGGCACCGGTTGTTTTGCTGAATCTGTCTTTTCTTTTTGCTGTGCTTTTATCATGCGGCTAACACGATATACCATGAATACACAGATAATGCTTAATACAACGATGAGATAACCGAGTGTATTATAATGTTCCAGCGGACTAAAGTTTGTTTTTTGTTTTACCACCATGCCGCCGACTGCCGCCGCCAAGCCGCCTGCGATTTGCTGCAGCGACGAATTTACACTCATAAATGCACCGCGGTCTTGCAACTTGGGCAATGCTGTTACCATCGCCATTGCCGGTACCATGCGGCTCATGATGCCCATCATAAAAAATATGTTCATCATTATCACAAACCAAAACGGCACTACAGAAAGATTGGTATAAGTGATAACCATAATCATCATCCAAACAGATGCAATGGCGAAGATGGTAAACTTATCTTTTTTATCGCTTAACCTTCCAATGACCGGCATTATGATAAGTGCACTAATGCCCGCCACCATAAATAACAACGGTAATTGCTCCGGTGTTACATGAAGATTATTTATTGCAAATGCACTACCCCAAGGCATCATCATAAAACCACCGAGTGAGAGCATTGCTGTTGCAAGAAAACCCACGCGATAATGACGTTTTGAAACGGTGTGCAGTAAATGTGCCAATGCGTTACGATCGGTTTGCACTTCGAGATGTTTTGTGATGGGTTGCATTTTTATTAAGATGATAAGCCAAATTAAACTTGCCAGACCAACAATCATAAGAAAAGGAGATTGCCAATGCCAAGTATTGGCAACATATAAACTAAGAGGAATTCCTAATACCTGACTTGCACCAAAACCCATTTGCATAAAGCCCATTACCCGTCCACGTTGTTCAAGCGGGAATAAATCTGCAACAATTGCCATAGATATAGAGCCCATTACTCCGCCAAACAAACCTGTAATAATTCGTGCTGCAACAAGCATGAAATAAGACGTTGTTAAACCGCATAGCAGAGTGCCTGTAATAAAACCTACATAAAAGAAGAGCAACAATTTTTTGCGATCGAATTTATCAGCGAAGCCTGCAGTGAGCAAACCCGAAATTCCTGCACTGAAAGCATAGCTTGATACGGCAAATCCAAACTGTGAAGGTTTTAAACTCATAGATTTCATGAGCATATCGCCGAGCGGAGACATTACCATAAAATCGAGCACAACTGTAAACTGTGTTAATGCAAGCATCACAATTACCAAAACTTGATAGGGCGAAAATTTTTTAATTGGTGTTTGATTGGTTACTGTCATAAATTTTTTATTGATTGGTTATTTAACGTTTAGCTATCAAATGAATATTTAATCATTAAGCTCCTCGCAGCAGTAACCTGCGAGTTGTACGGTGTTGATTATTTCATAAGCATTGTTTGCTAAAGATTCAACTCGTAATATTTTGTCAACGTCTTCTCTGTCAATATTCCACTTTAAAATTGATGAATGTGTGTTTAACGATGAAGCAATTGCTGCGATATCTTTTTTATAGCGGATGTTAGTTTTGAAAACAAAAACATACACAGCAATTCTTTCTGATAAAGAAACCGAAGAGTTGTGATGATTTAATAAATTCGTTCTCATGGCAATTGAATTTTTAGGTTTTGATGATGGTGTTTTGAATGAAGGTTTTTTATTTAAACGAAATATTTCCTATGTTAATCGTGAGACGCGATGTAAGACATAAATTTTTACATTTTACATTTCATGCCTTATTCTGGTTTTAATGCCTTTAAAACAAGTTCAAAGGTGCTCTTCATTATTTTATCTGATAAAACAAATTTATTACCCCCGATGCTTTTTCCGGTCATGTGAAATTTTACCAAATTGTAAAGCGGCGCAAATGCAACAGACCAATACACTTCAAGCGGCACATTTACCAGCTCTTTTCTTTTGATGGCATTTTTTACAAATACGTCCATTGCATTTTTAAATTTCTCACCCATCATATCCATCAGTTTATCTTGCATAGGAGAGTGGCGAATTTGTTCTAAGAAATGCATTTGCTCCGGATATTTCAAACAATATTTCGCTCTGTTTATCCATTGCACTTTTAAGCCTTCTGCGAAGCTCATGGAAGGGTCGAAATCCTTTAAAGTAATATCCATCATTTTATCGCCGGCTTCCCTGCATAACTGTAAAATAAGATCTTCTTTATCTTTAAAATAGATGTACAATGTGCCGGGCGAAACTTTTGCCGCCTTCGCAAGCTTCTGCATACTGAAACCTTCTATGCCTTCCTTTACAATCATCTGCACAGCTTTTTCGCGAATAGACCGTTCTTTATGTTCATCTCTCATTCTCATAAAAAGACAGCAAATATAAATGAATGTTCATTCATTTTAAGTTTTTTTTTGTTCGACTATTCACTATTCGTGCCTATCGAGACGTTTCGCGTGTAGAATTATTGTTGTAATGCGAACACGTTCTATTCAAACGTTTGATGCTATGATTTAAAAAATTTTAAAATAGGTAGATTAAGCGATAATGCTAAGACGCAGTTTCCTCTTTTGTTTTAATGGAGAAAGTAACCGAAGTTCCTTTGCCGGGTTGGGTTTGAATATAAAACTGCTCACCAAGTTTTGCAAGCAAATCGTGACTGAACATAAGACCAAGACCGGTTCCTTTTTCATTATTTGTTCCGCGAGTTGAAACAAATTCTTTATGATTTATTTTTTCCAAGATTTCGTTGGCTATACCGGTACCTTCGTCTTTCACCGTAACAAGTATTGAGCCATTGCTACGTTCAGCACGCAGCTCAATCTCTTTTCCCGGCGGTGTAAATTTTATGGCATTCGATAAAAGATTACGAAGTGTGATATGAATGATTTCTTTATCAGACACCACTTCTGTGGAAGGCTTAATGTAATTGTGCACTGTAATGTCTTTATCATCTATAGTTTTATGATAAAGACCGATAACGTCTTCTGCAAGTTCATGCAAGTCGAATGATACTACGTTTACTTTTAAAGAATGGATTTGTTCTTTTGCCCACAGTAAAGTATTATCCAGCATACTTATGAGATGTCGAATATCATTATCCAACATTAAGCTTATATTGTCGAACTCTTCCTGATTCAAAATTTTTTCTCTTGTAAGATGCAGTGTATTATGCAGTGAATTGAGTGGCGTACGAACATCATGCGCAATCATTGAAATTAATTTATCTTTCACCGCGTTTACCATCTCCAGTTCTTTGTTCTGTGCTTCTGTTGCAAGCTGCATTTGCTTTACAGATTTTAATGCATCTGTTTTTTGCTTGTACAGCAGCGCAAGAAACGCACCGGCAACAAGCAACGCAACACCTGTAACTGCAAAAATCTCTATGTGCTGCTGTTGCAATTTGTTTTGCATCTTTAGCTGTTCATTTTCTTTCTCTTTTTGCTGAACATCAAATTCAACCAGCATGCGTTGTGTAGCCCTTGTTTTTGCTTCGCTATAAAAGCTATCATATAAACGAGCATAGTTCTGCATGTGCGCCAATGCACCTTTATAGTTCGCTAAAGCTGAATCTGCTTTAGTCATATACAAAAGACATTGAAGTTGCTGCTCCATTATTCTTGCATTTTTTACTTTTTCATATTCGTTGTGAAAAATTACCCATGCACTATCATACTTTTTTTCATTTAGAGCAACGATTCCAAGACCAATTGCTGCCAGCGCATAATCGCCTTCAGATACATCGCTCGTATCGTAAGCTTGAATCAATTTCTTATAGATACTTCTCGCCTGTTTGTATTTGCCGTTTGCCACATACATATCACCAAGCTGCTGATAAACATCTGTAATTTGATAGGGTTCTTCAAGCTGTTTAAATATTGCAATGGCACTATCAAAGTAGTATTTAGCAGAATCGTAGTTGCCACGAGCAACAAAAACTTTTGCGAGTGTTGTTTCGCAATCACCCAACTGGTCGAGATTATTATCTTTTATAAACAATGGCATGGCTTTTCGCAAATAATCTTCTGCGAGTTTGTCATTTTTTAGTCCCAAATATTCTGAACCCAAATTGTTGTAAACTGCAGCTTCATCAAGCGGATCTTCTGTTTTTTCTGCAATGCGTAAAGCCTGCAATGTATAGCTCACCGCTTTACCCCATTCACTTTCCAATTCATACACATAACCGATTTCGAGATACGCTTTTATAAGCCATTGGGGGGCATTTATTCTTCGTGCCACCTCCTCTAATCTGAAATTCGTACTAAGCGCTTCGGTTGTTTTGCGCTCCCATATATAAACACTTCCAAGCTGATACAATGCGGCGCATACAAGCGTATCGTTGTTTAATTTCTCCGCAACATTTAAGGCTTCTTTCGCATAATATTCAGAATTGCCGAGATTGCTTGTTTGATACAAATAAGATAAATGAATTAGCGCATCGGTGCGAAGCGAATCTTCTTTCAAATGGGTTTTTAAAATATCAAGTGTGCTGTCAATAGCTTTTTGTTGTGAATAAAGTGAAGGACGAATAACAAAACAGCATAACAATGCCACCAGTGGCTTTAAAGAATGCACCAATAATGTGATAACTTGTTTCATTAAAAGATCCATTTAAGGAATTCAGGGTTTTAGCGTCGCTCCAAGATAAGCCATAACGCTCACACCTGTTTCAATTGCCGCCTCATCAATGTTAAATCTTGATGTATGTACGTTGTGTATAATCCCGTTTGATTCGTTTCTTACACCCAGCCTGAAAAAACAGCCCGGAATTTTTTGCGTATAATAACCAAAATCTTCGGCACCCATTCTCAATTCCGTTTCTAAAACGTTTTCAGCGCCGATAAAATTACTTGATATTTCTTTGGCTGCAAGAGTAAGTTTTTCGTCGCAATCCACGGTTGGATATCCCACATCAATATGAATTTCCGCTTGTGCACCCATCGCAGCAGTCAACTCTAATGTTTGTTTTCTTATCAACTCGTGTGCTTTCGCTCTCCATGCTTCATCCATTGCTCGAAATGTTCCCATCAACTTTACTTCAGAGGGAATAACATTGGTTGTATTGCCACCCTGGAAAGAGCATATTGATAATACGGATGGTGAGGTAGGATTATTATTCCTGCTGATAATTTGTTGCAAGCTCACTATCAAATGTGAAGCAATAAGTATTACATCGGTTGCAAGATGCGGCGCTGCTGCGTGACCGCCATTGCCTTTTATAGTGATGTACAGTTCATCTGCACTTGCCATCACCTTGCCCGAACGAAAACTCAATTTGCCGGTTTCCAATGCCGGATTTACATGCAACGCTACAATGCCCTGTGGCGGCGGGTTTTCAAGCACTCCCTCATTTATCATAATGCTTGCACCACCCGGATTTTTTTCCTCACCCGGCTGAAAAATCAGTTTCACCGTTCCTTCCCATTCATGTTTTAATTCATTTAAAATTTTTGCAGCGCCCAACAAACAAGTCGTATGTACATCATGACCGCAAGCATGCATTATGCCATCGTTAACCGATTTGTATGCAACATTATTTTCTTCTTTTATCGGCAGCGCATCCATATCGGCACGCAGCGCAATCACGCGGCTCGAAGGGTTGTTGCCTTCAATCAATCCAACAACACCCGTTGCTGCAACCACGCCAAATGGTATTCCAAATTCTGCAAGTTTTTGCTGAACAAATTTTGAGGTTTCAAATTCTTTGTAACTCAATTCAGGATGGGCATGCAGGTGATGCCTTACTTCGACAAAATTTTTATGATGTGCCCGGGCAAGGGTTTTTATTTTTTCCTGTAACATAAATTTTTCTTGAAAATTTTTCCACTATTGCATTTATGACTTTTATTTTGATTTGCCGACTTAGGTAGATACCAGCAGTGATATTTCATAGCATCCCTGCCTGAACTGCGTTCACGCAGGCAGGGTCCCTTGCGTCGCAATCACTTCATCTGGAGTGCAAATGGCATCTTCAGTTTCATATTCAAAGTTGCAAAATTAATTTAGACATATTTAATGATTTAAGACCTTATTCAATTTGTTTAAGGCTGAGTTGAGCATTGAACATTTCTTTTTAGCATTTATTATTTAGTTAGTGATTTTTGATCTCAATAATGTCACTCCTCGGAGTTCTTTCTTGGATATTAATTCCTTAACTAAACGACATTGATTCATCACTCAATATTCATTGTTCAATATTCCTTGTTCAATCTTCCTCGTTCAATATTTCTTGTTCGATATTCCTTGTTCAATCTTCCTCGTTCAATATTTCTTGTTCGATATTCCTTGTTCAATATTCCTTGTTCAATATTCCTTGTTCAATCTTCCTTGTTCGATATTCCTTGTTCGATATTCCTTGTTCAATATTCATTATTCAATACTTTCCTTCAACCATCGCTCCTTGCACAATTGCAATACTTGCGCTGCACCCCAAACGGTTTGCGCCAGCCTCAATTAACTGCTTTGCAAATTCGTAACTACGAATGCCACCTGATGCTTTTATTTTCACATGCTCCGGCAAATGCAGCCGCATCAATTTAACCGCTTCAACGCTTGCTCCTTTCTCGGCATAGCCTGTTGAGGTCTTAAGATAATCAATACCCGCGGCACCATACAACTCGCAACATTTGATAATTTCCGCATCAGTCAAAACACCCGATTCTATAATGATTTTCACAATCTTTTTATTTTGTCTTATTACCGGCATTAAATTATTTATCTCGCCGGCAAGATATTGCCAGTCGTTATTTTTCAAAGCGATTAAATTGATAACAACATCCAATTCATCTGCACCGTCAACAATTGCAAGCACTGCTTCAGAAAGTTTTGCTTCAATTGCAGAATAGCCAAAAGGGAAACCAATAACCGTTGCTGTTTTCACGCTTGATTCTTTCAAAAGCTCTTTTGCTTTTTTTACAAAAGGTGGTGGCACACAAACTGCGGCAAACTTGTATTCCATTGATTCATTGCACAGCTTTTCAATATCGGTAACAAGTGTGGTTGGTTTGAGTATGGTGTGGTCTATGTATTCGTTAATGTTCATAGAAGGCAAATAAATTTATAGATGCTTCCTTCGTCAGCATGACAAGTTGAAGGATGAATTAAAACTTCAGCTTTCACAAAGAACTTAGGCTTGTCATGCCGAGTATTCAATATGGATAACAGATAAAATAAAATTATGACATCACGACGTTTAAACTTCGACTAAAGTCAGACCGGGACGGTCAGACTTTAATTCAAAAAAAATTTTGTTGCTGCATGGTCTGACCGTCCCGGTCTGACCACCAAAACGATGTCATTATAAGGTACGAGGCATCTACTTTGCATTTTTAATAGAATTCTCTAAAGTACAAGAGAGCCCCGATGCAACACACAAGCCTAACTCGGGGTCAGTGACGACGCAACAGAAGCTTAATTCTTATTCTTTGCCCGGTACATAAAAATTCATTTCAAAAACTCACTGCATTCACTCAATAATTTTTCTTTGTTAACTGCTACCGTTCCTACTTCTTCGCAAACAATGCCACCCGCAAGATTTGCTATTTGAGCAGCGAGTGTAATATCTTTTGTTGCAGAATAAATAAGCGAAGCAACGGCAATAACTGTATCGCCTGCACCGCTTACATCGGCAATGTTGCGTCTTTGCGAAGGGATAATTTTTGCATAGTTGCCCTTTTGTATGTAAACGCCTTTTTCTGAAAGTGTGATAAGCGAAATGCGGTGTTGTAATATCTGGTTCAGCTCTGCATGAATTTTTTTCAGCGTTTCTTCATTCACTTCATCCAAAAGCATATTGAGACCATCTTTCACTTCTTTAAGATTGGGCTTGAAAATATCAACACCTTTAAAAGAAAAAAAGTTCTTTCGCTTGGGATCAACAGTGGTTACGATGTTGTTGTCTTTACAGAATGCAATTATTTTATTGATGAGGTTTTCAGTGAGCACACCTTTGTTGTAATCTTCGAATATTACAAGCGCAGGTTGATAGCGCTTTGCAAACGCTGTAAAATCTTTGAACAACATTTGCTCATCTTCTTCTGAAATGTAGTTAGTAAGTTCTGTGTCAAGACGCATCATTTGCTGGTTGCGGCTGATGATACGTACTTTGTTTGTTGTAATGCGTTCACTGCTTTTGACGATATATTTTGTATCTATATGTTCAGATTGCAATAAGCCCAGCAATATTTCTGCATCTGCATCGTCACCAACAACCGAAAACAAGGTTGTTTCTGCACCAAGCGAAACAGTGTTTAATGCAACATTACCTGCACCACCAATTCTTTGTTCCTTTCTGTCCATTGCTACAACCGGCACAGGTGCTTCTGGTGAAATACGATCCACTTTCCCCCACCAATATGTATCGAGCATTACATCACCGATTACTGCCACTCTAAGGTTAGCAAAGTCTTTGAATAGTTTTGCAAAATCTGTCATAGGTCTTCTTTTATCGCATCTTCTTTTGTTACCTGTGGATTTGATTTTTTATTTGCGACCGCAATATAATACAAAGGAATTCCAAGTAGTACAATGAGTAAGCCGGGCCATGTTTGCTTGGGCTGATAAACAAAAAGACCAACACAAATTGTAATGGCGATTATGCAATACAAAATGATGAGCACCGGATAGCCGGCGGCTTTATATGGTCGTTCAATTTGCGGTTGTTTTTTTCTTAAAATTATAATGCCGATTAAAGTAAGCACATAAAAAATCAGTACAACAAATACAACATAAGTAAGCAACTGACCATACGTGCCGCTTAAACACAATAAGCTTGTCCATGCGCATTGAATCCACAATGCAAATTCCGGGACTGCACGTTTATTAAGCTGTGCTGTTTTTTTAAAGAATAAACCATCCTTCGCCATCGTATAGTAAACTCTTGCGCCGGCAAGAATTAATCCGTTATTACAACCGAACGTGGAGACCATTATCATCACCGCGATGACATAAGTTCCGTAAGAGCCAAATATTTTTTCTGATGCTGCGATGGCTGGTCTGCCTTCCGGTGCGAAAGCAATTTCATGATTCGATAAAACAGATAAGTACATCAAATTACAGGAAACATAGATAACAGTAACGATTAATGTTCCGAGAAATAAGCTTAAACCGATATTTCGTTTTGGATTTTTTATTTCGCCTGCAATAAAAGTTACATTGTTCCATGCATCACTGCTGAATAAAGAGCCAACCAAAGCAGATGTTAAAGCGCCTATTACCGCAAATCCTGTAAGTGTTTGCCATATTGGTGGATTTATTGTTTCATCTGTACGTGAAGAATGTTGCAGCAGTTGCCACCCGTTGGTCCAGTTGGCATGCCATATATCAGTATTGAAGACAAAAAAACCTGTGATGATCAAGCCAAATAAAGAAAGCAATTTGGTACTTGTAAAAATATTTTGAATAAGCTTGCCGGTTTTTATACCGCGTGTATTTACGTATGTAAGAAAGATGATCATGAGAATAGCAAAAAGTTGTGCGGCATTTATCTGTATAAAACCGAGATCGGCAATGATATTTTTTTCACTTAAAGCCGGAACGAGGTATGCTGTAAATCTGCTGAAAGCCACAGCTACCGCTGCTATTGTGCCTGTTTGAACTACTGAGAAAAAGCTCCAGCCATATAAAAAGCCAATAAGAGGATTGTAGGCTTCTTTTAAATAAACATACTGTCCGCCTGCTTTGGGATACATGCCGCTTAGTTCACCGTAACTTACAGCAGCAGTAAGTGTGAGAAAACCGGTAAGCACCCATGCAAATATTAACCAGCCTGCAGAGCCAAGGTCTTTCAACATATCAGCACTTACTATAAATATGCCGGAACCAATCATACTGCCTGCAACAATCATTGTTGCATCTGCCAGTCCAAGTGTAGGTTTAAATTTAGAGGCGTGTTCAGTCATAAAAACTTGTAATTGATTTGAATTTCTTTTTTTGTGAGACGTGAGACGTGAAACGTGAGATGAAAATCATTATTCCAAATCTCTCTCGATTGACAACGCACGACTCACGATTCACGATTATAAAAAACCCCATCGAAAAATCAATGGGGTTTGAAGATATAAAATATGTTTGAAGTTTATTTAGTCTTCGTCTTTTTATATTCATCATTCAATCCTTTTATTAAATCGGGTGTAATGTTTCTGATAGAGTCCTTGTAATATAAAAAGTTGTCGTTTGCACTTGCACCAAACACATAGGCTAATCCTTTTTGTGCGCAATACCCTTTTAAGAAATCTTCAATCTTCAATTTTACACTTTGCAGTCTTTCTGTCATCTCTGCCTGAAACTGATTGCTTAAATCTTGTGTAGTTTGGTCGTAATCGTTTTGCAGTCGCATGAGAGTTTGCTGATAATCGTTTTGTTGCTGGGCGGTGAGCATACTGCCTTTATCTTGTAATTCTTTTGCTTTGTTATAATAATCGTTTTTTATTTTGTTCAGTTTTGCATTATTTGCCTGATCTTTTTTGGTGAGATAATCTTTTACCTCTTTATAATATTCGTAATTATCCTGCAAAGAATCGAGTTCGAAATAAGCGATTTTAAAAGAGTTTAGAACAGCGGCCTTATCTTTTTCTTGTTTGTGTTTATCCTCGTGTATGTAGTCATAATGCAAATAATACAAATATCCCACCGCTGCAATAAGCACGATATTTAATATGAGTGAAATTTTATTCATAGCAGGATTTTATTTGAGCGGGTGAAGTTAAAAGTAAGCCTAAGAAAAAATATGTTAAATAAGCGGGTATAAGGATAAATTAAGTGTTTGAAAAATATTGCGAGAACTATTGTTGCTGTATTTAAAGTATTTACACGCAGGACTTTATTTGCAAACTTGGATTTGAAACCTGCAGACGCCAAAAGCTATACAGATGAACGAAATGCGACGCAAGGAACGATGCCACAAAGAACCAAAGCAGGTATCAAAAAAAAAGAGAGCTTTATTATTAGAGAGCAAATTGTTCTATTCAGTTAACCGCCCTGATTTTTTGAGGTATCGCACAAATAAATAACCTAAACCAAGACACGGAAGAATGATATACAACAAACGGTTGCGAAGGGCTGTATCGAAATGTGTAAGTTCTCGATATTTCAAAAGCAACAATAATGTGATGCCACAAAGCCATACAAAAAATGTGTTGTATTCTTTGATAACATAGCGACGCCAATTGAAATACATGCTTGAAAAAGTATTACCAATGCCACTTAACGAAGGCAACCAACGGTTAACAGTGCTGCAATAGTTATCGAACTGTGTTCCGAATTTATTGCGCAAAAAATTTTCTTCTGCCAACACGATTGCCTGATAAATAAAAAGGAACACCGGTATAACCACGGCGACATACAACAGCGAGTTTGACAAAACTCCCACTCCTACAAGCATTAATATATTGCCGAGATAAAGTGGGTTTCGGCAATGTGCAAAGATGCCTTTGGTAACAAGATCTTCGGCATATATTTGCCTGTTTCTGCCACCGCGAATAATGTATGCCAGTGCAATGGTAACAGCACGTATCACCTGACCAGTAATGGTAATTGTGAGCCCGATAATAATAGGCCACAAATAATATTTTTCCCCGTTTCTTTCCGGCGTAAACAGCGGAAAACCTGGTACAAACAATAAAATGTAGAGGATAATAAATAAACCATTGCGGTATTTGAAAAAGAAATTACCAATTGCAATCATAATTAATTATTACAGCGTGGTTAATTTTATTAGAGATGATTATTAATTGATGCTCGGATTAATTTTTTATGGCGATGAGTCCGGCGAAATTGTACCATTTAAAAAATATTTCTGCATGGGAAAAGCCGCATTCGCGAAGCAGCAAATTATTTTCACTTAGTTTATAAGGAATAAGAACATTCTCGAGCGCTTCACGTTTTTGTGCAATTTCCATATCGCTGTAATGATTGCGACGCTTCATATCGTAATAGTAGCGTATGAAATCCCGGTTGAACGTATTTTCTTCGGCAAGAATTTTCTCAACGAGAATAAAAACACCCCCTGTAATTAAACCACTGTAAACAGAGCGCACCAGTTTTTGCCGGTAAATAGGACGAACAAATTGTAAGGTAAGACAAGACACAGCCACCGACGCATTGTTGACCGCTACGCCTTGATTCAAATCGGCATTTAGAAGTTCGAACGTGCGTGTAAAGCCATTTTGCTGAAGTTTTGCACGACACTTATCAAGCATTTCCTGTGAATCATCAATTCCGATAAAGTTAATATGTTCAGGTACGGTTGTATTCATACCAATAAGTGTATTACCGGTAGAGCAGCCAAGATCGTAAACATTTGTTCCTTCACGTGCATGGTCGGCGGCGAGTTCTGCAATCATGCGCTGCATTTCTCCATAAAACGGCACTGATCGGTTAACCATGTCGTCAAAAACATTTACTACCGTTGTGCCAAATTTAAAATCTGAAGGTTTTTTAATTTCTTCATTAAATACTTTATCTATTGCCATATAACAAACAAAAATTAGAGAGTTGCTGTAACACTTTTTTATGTGCATCGAAGCGGTTAAAAATAGTATAAAATTATTACTTACAAAATTGTATGATTTGAGTTCATGTAATAATTTTTGCGAGCACGCTGCGTTGCTAATATTGAACTGTCGAAAATGTGCTTTAGTGGAAAATGAGGGCTGAGGATTGCTTACACAAATTGACCTACCGGTGGCGGTAAACCTGATGTTTTATCAACCTTTGCATAAAAAACCGCCGGCAAAATAACTATGCATGGAAAACCGAATGCGGATTATGATGATTGTAAGGATATATGCAGACTAACCTAAATCAAGACAATCTGCTGCAACTGTGTTCTATTACTTGTGCGCGGACTTTTCTTCTTTCAACCTCTTTGATATTTTGATAATCGGTGGGAGTAATTCCAAATTGTTTAAGGAAACTTCTTCCAAAATTGTTTTGTGAAGAATATCCAACCATTTCCGCTATTTCATATATTTTATAGTTTCCGACGGCAAGTAATTCGGCGGCTTTTTTTAAACGTGTAATATTGATAAGCTCATTGGGTGTAAGATTTGAAACGGCTTTTATTTTTCGATAAAGCGTAGGGCGGCTCATGTTCATAACTTTTGCAAGGCACTCTACATCGAGTTCGGTATTCGATAAATTCTGAAGGATTACCGCGTTAAAAAGTTCAAGAAAATTTTCATCTTCTTTTGTATGCGCCATACTCGTGATGTGTGCCAATGGCGAATTGGCAAAATATTCTTTTATCTTGTTGCGGTTATTGATAAGATTCGCAATCTGCACCTGAAGATATTCCGGTGAAAAAGGTTTTTCGATATAAGCATCGGCACCCGATTCAAGCCCTTCGATTTTTGATTGTAAGGTGTTTTTTGCAGTTAACAAAATAATAGGAATATGACAATAATGAAAGTTTGATTTGATTTTTATACACAATTCAAATCCATCCATTTCGGGCATCATTACATCACTTACAACAAGATGCACCAAGTCTTGCTCAAGAATATTCAAGGCAGTAAAGCCCGATGTGGCTGTAAGCACATCGTATTTTTCACTTAAATCATCGGAGATAAACTCGAGTATTTCGTGGTTATCATCCACTAATAAAACAGTGGGGGTCATACAGCAAGTTTTTAAAGATGAAGCAATAGCTATGGTATGTCTCAAAATTGCGCTTGTGTTATCAATTCTTTTTTCCGTTTAAAACAACTTCTTTCTTCTGTTCAAATAGCTTAAATTCTTTTTCCTGATGTACAGGTAAGGTAAGGGCAAATACATTCACAGTACGTCCGTTTTGTTTTAGTTCTATGTTGCCTTTATGCAACTGTGCCAGTGAGCGTGAAAGTGAAAGCCCTATTCCTGTTCCCTTTTGTGCTTCTGTTCCTTTAATGCGAAAAAAAGGCTCAAAAACTTTTTCTTTCATTTCATAAGGAATAATATATCCATCGTTTTCCACTTCAATGGTAAAAAAAGCATCTTCTTTTTTAAAAGGCAACAATTTTATTCTTACAACCTTGTGAGCATATTTTATAGCATTAGAAAATAAATTAAATAGAATTTTATTAAGAGCATCCGTATCAATATACACAGGCAAATAATCTTTGGTTAATTCAATGGTATAATCAAGATTCTTCTCTTCTGCTAATATTTTAAAATCACAATAAACTTCGCACAGCAGTTTATGAATATCTGTTTCAACAAAATTTAAACTAAATTCTTTTATTTCGGTTTTTCTAAAATCGAGCAATTGCCCGGTTAATTCAACAAGACGATTTGTATTTCGTTCCATTAATTCCAAATTCTTTTTCATCTCCGGCACCAAATAAGATTTTCTCATTATCTTTTCCATCGGTCCTTTAATCAACGTTAAGGGTGTTTTTACTTCATGTGCAACGTTGGTAAAGAATTCTATTTTGGCGTTGTAGATTTCTTTTTCTTTCTCATGTTCTAACAACTCCATTTTACGCTTATTTTTTTCAATCGTCCTGTTATAGTAATAGCGGATCGTTAAGTAAACAATCAGCAGAATGATTGCAGTGTATAACACATAAGCCCATGTGCTTGCCCATAATGGGGGAAGAATTTTTATCACTAAAGTTTTTTCTTTTGCATTCCACACTCCGCTGCTGTTAGAAGCCTTTACTTTAAAAACATATGTTCCCGGAGAAAGATTCGTATAATATATTTTTCTGTTTGTTTTAAGGTAAGTCCATTCTTTATCCAATCCATCCAGCTTGTAAGCGTATTCAATTTTGAATGGTGATTTGTAGCTAAGCGCAGCAAAGTCAATACTGAAAGTTGATTGGTTATGTTTAAGTGTAATTGTATCTGTATAAGTAATTGCTTTTTTTAAAGGTGATCTTTCTGCATTAATTAATAGCTCTTTGTTGTTTACCTGAAAACTTGTTAAGTAAACAGGCGGAATAAAATCGTCTTTAGTAAAATCTTCAGGACGAAAACTGATTAATCCTTTTACACTTCCAAAATAGAGTTTACCGTTTTTGTCTTTATAAGAAGAGCTGTAGCTGAACTGGTCGCTTAACAAACCATTTTCGGTTGTATATACTTTTAAGCTGTCGTTTGCAGGATTAAGAAATACCAAACCTTTTGTAGTGCTTATCCATATATTCTTTTTATTGTCTTCAAGAATGGCGATCGTATAATTGGTGGGCAATCCGTTTTTAACAGAATAAGTCTTAAAAGATTTTTTAACAGGACTATATTTTGATAAACCTTCTCCTGTAGCAAACCATACATTTTTATCGCTGTCGAGAAATATGTCACTTAATCCATTGTTAACAAGACTATGCATTTTTGCGGTGTCACTTTCATCGTGTACAATGTGGGTTACCTCACCCGTAGTTTTGTTTAATGTAAATACGCCATTGCTTCTGGTGCCAATCCAAAACAATTCCTCATCTTCTACCATGCCCATTGTTTCAAATGCAAATCCGGGAACCAAGTAAAAGTTATCGGTTATTTTATTGTATTTATATAAACCTTTCCATGTTCCGGCATATAAATCTTTGGAGACAGATAAATAAAAATATACAACCCATTTGTCTTTGAGTGAAATATTGCCGGCAGCTTCGGTATAATGCTTTATTGGCTTTTCTGATGTTACATTCACTCGCAAAATACCATCGCCTTGAGTTCCAATCCATAGTTCATTTCCTGTTGCAAGTAGTCCCGAAATGGTTGAATAAGGCATAGTTTTTAAACGACTTGATGGCCCAAAGTTTTTCAGTTCGCCAGACGTGATATTTAATTTATTTAATCCTGCATTAGGTGTACCTACCCATAAATTTCCATCTGCATCTTCGGTAATGTTGTTTACTACATTTCCAACAAGTGAATTGATACAGTTTGGAGGGAAAAATTTTTGAAAGGTGCTGTATTCGCTTGTATAATAGTTGATGCCGCCGAAAAGCGTGCCTATCCAAACACCACCTTCCTTGTCCTTGCAAATGGTAAAAACCGTATTGTCAGAAATGGAATAAGGGTTACTATACTCTTGCACAAGATGAGTTATCGTTTGTGCTTTTGTGTTGCAAATAAAAACTCCATCTCTCTCGGTTGCAATCCAAAGCTCATTTGGAGAACGTTGTACAAATTCCTTTGCAGTTATTTTTGAGATTGTCTTATCAGTAACAAAATCTTTACAAGCTTCTGCAGCAATATCAAAAACTTTAACGCCTTCGTCGCGAACACTGATTAATAAACTATTATTGTCGGTATTGAAAATTGTCTCAATCCAGTTGGGAGGTTCACTGTTTTTGCATACATCGTAAGTAATAAATCCATCCTGCGATTCATTGTATTTTTTTAGCAATCCTAAAGAAGTAGTGACCCATATTGTACCGGCAGCAGTACAGATTGATGTTGGTTCAATCACTTCTTTTTTATAAGGCTTAAAAGTTTTAGCGGTTATATTATACTTGAAAAGTGTAAACGCATTGTTATCATAACTATGAGAAACAATTGAAGCAATAAACCATAAATTACCGGCTTTATCTGCCGTTACGTCATGAATAAATTTGTCTTCTGTGCCGGGCAGCAGTGAAAAGCTTTCGGTTGAAGCGTCGTATTTATGAAGTCCTTCTGCAGTGCCTATCCATAGTTGCTCATTTGCGTCTTCATACAAACAAGTGATATAATTACCATGAAGCGCTGTGCTATCCAGTTTGTTTTTTTGAAACGTTTTAAATGTATAACCATCAAATCTGCATACCCCTTCAACAGTTCCAAACCACATAAATCCTTTGGAATCTTGTAAACTGCAAAGCACACGGTTATTGGCAAGACCATCTTCAACCTGATAGTGTTTAAAATAATAAGGCTGCGCCACTGCATTCACAGAAAAGATAAGGGCACATGCGAGCAAGCAAATGTCTTTCTCTAAAGCAGTCAGGAACGGGAACATAATTTAAGGTAGCAAATTTTTTTATAAAAAATGGAAAATGTTTAAATGACACAATGAAAACCTGAATGTTGTTTTTATTAAGGTAAGATACTTCAATGCCAATTATCGTAGTAAAAATTAATTACCTGCTATGAGTTTATACGTTTGACATGAGCGGTAAAGTTTCATTAAAAAAAGAGAGGCTGCTCACAACAGCCTCTTCTTAATTCTACACAGTACAGCAGGATAAAAGAAATTATTTCAACACTTGCTTGTGTATTGCCGTAAACACAATTTTTCCGTTCTTATCAAGCATATTATCATCTTGATAATAGGCTGAATCAATTTTACCGTTTTTGTATGTATCTATTTCTTTGTACCAAACGCTTACCCAATCTTCGTTTCTATCTTCCGAATGCAAGGGAACCCATGCATCAATTTTTAGTTCAACTTTAGAAATGCTATCTCTAAAGGCAGAAGCTAAAATCATTGCAGAATCTCTTGTTCCTGAAAATTTGCCACCATCAGCAAAATAAATGGTAAACGAATCACTGAGTGTATTTTTAAATGCATTCATATCTCCGTCTTCCCATGCTTTATAATTGTTCAATACCATTAAAGAATTACTATCCTTTCCAACAGAAAATTTTGAGGAATACGCAGCAGTATAGGGCAATGCAACCGATGATGAATCTTTGTTCTCCATCTGTATTCCTGCGGTTCTGCTTGTACAAGCGCTATAAATAATGGAAACAATAAGAATAAAAATCAATTTTTTCATCTGGCAAGATTTTAAGGTTAATAAATAAAAGCAATCTAACGGCGGTGTTTTTAATGGCTGGCATGCGGGCTAATCAAAGGATATGAACGGGTACTAAAACGTAACAAGTTAAATATAACTGATAAATTAAAAAAACTTTTTAAGGCATGCAGTTTGCAGAACCGCATAGCGCTTATGATGTTTCTGCAAAAGTATTCAGGTATGATGATTATAGAAGAATAAAAATTTATTTAGCTGCAATTGAATTCATTTTCTGAACATGAAAGCCGGTTGGTATTTGTCTTTTGATGATGCCAAGAAAAAAATCAGAAGTTACTTGTGCCCGAAACTTTACTGTATAAACACCATGCCCGCTATCGGGATCAATGTAAGCCGCGGCAGGTTCACCAAGTGAAACCATTCTATCGTATAAAGGTTTGGCGCCGTAAGAGGGAAAAAGATCGTTACAGGTATAAAAATGATTAACACCATAAGGAACCACATTGTCTTTTTCACCGTGAAAAAATATAGTTGGAACTACATTATTTTTTGTAATGAGAAAGGGGCTGTTTAACCCGCCCCACATAGCCGCAATTCCTTTAATGGTATAATGTGCCATTCCGGATTTTTGAAGCGGACCAAGTGTATCTGCAATGCGCTTGAAAAAAGCATTCGCCGAATCCTGCGAATAATATACAGTTGCAAGTGAAAGAATGCCACCTGCACTTGAACCACTTATAAATATCCAATTTGTATCAACACAGTACTTTGCTGCATTAGCAACAAGAAATCCAAGAGCCTCATGCGTATCTTGCAGGGCGCGATATACTGCGACTTTTATTTCATTGGTGTCCGACTTGCAAGGATCTCTTTCTTTTTCCCATCCTGTGCGATAATTAATGGAAGCAACTGTAAAACCTTTATCCGCGAACATTTCACAAAAACTCTTGTCGTCTTTTTTTTCGCCAACACGAAAGCCGCCGCCATGAATAAAAACTGCCAGTGGATATTTTTTGGAGCCTTGTGCATCTCGAGGAAGATACAAATCAAAATAAAGTTTTTGCTTTTCGCCAAACTTGTTCATGTTTTCAGCAAACTGAATATTGTGCTGCGCAGTGCCCTTAAAAATGTAATCTTCTTCTACGTGAATTTGTCTTTTCTTGTTATTGCACGAAAGGAAAAGAGAGGCGGAAAATAAAACTGCGATAATCCGGATTAAGATTTTTCTCATATTGGATAGAACAGACATTTGAATGAATACAAAGTTTAAAATGTTGAAGATTTCATTTCAATTCAAATGCCACAATGCTGGTTTTATTATTGTTTTTGTTTTGAAACCACCATTTCGTTTTTGGTTCTATAAAAATAAATTTGCCTGCATCAACAGTTTTTGTTTCGTTATCGGTAAAATGAACATTTATTGAGCCGGAAACAACTATTGCAACTATCGGTCCTCGATTGATGATTTGCTTTTTATCTTTTTCGCCTGAAAGAGTGATATTGTATGCAAACGCTTCTTCACAAGTGAACAATGTATCGAATGGAAGAGGAGCTAAATTATTTTTATTGTAGTTTGAAAGAATTTCTATATCCATCACATGAAAGGGAACAGTATCTGTGTTGGCGACACGATGAATTAATGGTCCGCTCTTAAAGTTGTTATACCAGGCATAACCGGGTTCGGAGGTAAATGTGCCATTCACCCAATCCTGATCTTTTATTTGCGACGCGGTTAAGGTTTTTGATAACACCACAAAAAGGGAAGGAATTTCATGGATGTGAAATAGAGTTGTATCGTGTGGCGGAACCCAAACATCTAACAAACGCATGTATTGATTTTGAAATGCAACATGGTGGCGCGGTTCTTCTCGCACAGGAATTTGTGCAAGAGAAATTTTGGCAAGAAATATAAAGTAAAGAAGAAGTTTTACCGTTTTTATAAACATAGCTTTCATTTCATTGTTGAAGAAGCAATGTTAAATAATATTGAATACAACTATTGTCATAAAAATAAAAAGGTGCTCTATATTTTACTACAGAACACCTAAGCCCTCTTCAACTACTATACGTTAAATCCTGTCTAACTAATCACTGGTTGCTTGCTATGCCATAATTTCTATACAATTTTTTATTTTTCATTCATCACTTGTATATGACCTCCGCACTGCTCAACGAAGTTACTTTACGTTGAAGTGTGCGACGCAACGGAAGATTCAACAAAGAACTAAAGCTTGGTACCAAAAATCAAAAACACAATTCTGCCGGTAAATATTTTGCTACAAGGTCTTCATAATATGGTCTAAGCTCATTCCAATTTGGCGGCGTTGGATTTTTTGAATATAAATCGTAAGGATTAAACAGCTTTACCCATTTCAACATTTCGCGGTCGTGATCATCAAGCAAATAATCATAAGCTCCTTCGCGATGCCAAGGATAAAACGAATGATACCTTAACATGTATAAACCTTCCTCGGGCAAATAATCCTTCAACATGTGATAGATGTATTCATCGTGACCCCAACTCATGTGCACGTTGCGTAAACCGCAGTTGGGCTTATACACGCCGTATTTTGTGTTGTATGTTTCGTTATATGTATCAGGATTATTTTTAAAGAACTCGTGATAAATTATTTTGTCGGAAAATGCGCAGCCAACCGGAAATGTATCGCCCACAACAGCCCATTGTGGTTCTCCAAACAAGCAAAGCACTTTGCCCATATCATGCATCAAACCTGTAAGAACCATCCAATCCGGATGACCATCTCTGCGTATAGCTTCGGAAGTTTGTAATAAGTGCTGAAATTGATCAAGATCTGTATCAGGATCAGAATCATCAACCAACTGGTTAAGAAAATTAAATGCCTCCCAAACAGGCATTCTCTTTTTATCAAACTTCAAATAATCCTGTTTCTTTTGCTGAACAAACTCATAAGTTTGATAAGTGTGATTCAATCTGTAGAATTCTCGCACTGTATCTCTTTGGGGACTATCGTAGTTCCTGTATTCTTCGGTCGTCTTATCTTTAGCGATTGTTTCAGGATCGGGATAACGCTGCAGCAGATCATCTTCCCATTCGTCGAGACTTGCTAAGGGATTTTGCTGCAATGGTTCGTTAAACACTGGCATAACAAAGATTTTTTGGTGTGACAAGCAAAACTATCGAATTACTAAGTTGAAGATTTTTGCAAAAAATGCAGGCAGAATACGCAGATTTTATTTACGAAACCGTTTTCGTAAATCGGAAAAAATCGGTTAACTTTCCTAAGATTACTTCAATAAAAAGTAAGCGCAGTTCATGGCTAATATTACTATTAAAAGATTAGCTCAGGAACTTAATCTTTCGATTGGCACAGTGTCGAAAGCCTTAAGAGATAGCCATGAGATTAGCATTGAAACAAAGAGAAAAGTTCGTGAGCTTGCCGCTAAACTCAACTACGTTCCCAATCCGTACGCAAGCAGTTTACGAAAAAGAAAAAGCAAAACCATTGCAGTTGTTATTCCCGAAGTGGCAGACAGTTTTTTTTCTCTTGCCATCAATGGCATAGAAGCAGTTGCGCAGGAAAAAGGTTATCACGTTCTTATTTATCTTACGCATGAAAGTTTTGAAAGAGAGAAAGGAATGCTTGGAGATTTTAAAAGCGGAAGGGTAGATGGCGTGCTGCTTTCTGTATCTGCTGAAACTGCAGAAAATGATCACATCTATGCGTTGCGCGAAAATGGAATTCCTGTTGTTCTCTTCGATCGTGTACGGGAAGGAGTTGAAACGGCAAAGGTGGTGACAAATGATTTTGAAAGCGGATACATCGCCGCAAAACATCTTATTGATATGGGTTGTGCAAACATCGCGTATTTCTCCATCTCTAAAAGTTTACTTATCACCAACAAAAGAATGGAAGGTTATAAAAAAGCGTTGGAAGAATGTGGTATCGTTTGTGAAGAGAGTGATATTATTTTTTGTGCGAATGATGAAGCAGAGAATTTTGAAATCATAAAAACGGTGATGAGCAGTTCAAGCCGCCCCGATGCAATTATTGCTTCTGTTGAAAAACTTACTACCACTGTTTATCTTGTTTGCAACGAGTTGAATATCGTTATTCCCCGCGATGTAAAAGTGATAAGCTTTTCCAATCTTGTTGCTGCTTCAATTTTAAATCCTTCGCTTACAACCATTACGCAGCCCGCGTTTGAAATGGGTAAAACGGCAGCCTCGCTATTGTGTAAGGCATTGGAAAAAAGAAGTTTTGTTTTACACGATGAAAGTATTATACTGCCTTCAGCATTGAATGCGAGAAATTCTACTGCTAATTTGTGAATGTGGTGAGATATGCATCACAAGTTTTTTATGAACCAAGCTAACTGCTACTATTAAACTTTGCTTGCGTCGCACTCTTCAACGCTTTGTTCATTATTGAACAATTGTGCAGCCTTGTTTACAATTATCAAATCATCCTGATTACAGAAAGTTTTTGGCAGTAACTCATCATTTATTAAATTAACTGCTTGAATAATTCAACAACAATAAAATCACACTATGAAAAAAATTAACCGCAGAGAATTTATCAGCAAATCAACTATTGCAGCAGGCGCCGCATTTGCATTATCTCCCCTGCCAACATTTCTTCGCAGTCAACCGAATGCGAAAGAACAACCTATAGGCTTTCAATCATGGTCTGTAAAAGACACCCTTGTGAAAGATTTTTCCGGCACTTTAAAAATGATGCAAGGCTTAGGCTATTCACTGATAGAAATGTGTTCGCCTAAAGGATATGTTGATTCCGGTTTTGGTCCGTTGGTAAGTATGAAACCAACAGACATGAAAAAAATTATTAATGATAATGGACTCGATTGTCCCAGTTGTCATTTTGGTTTTGGTGAGTTTAAGGATAGTCTCGACGATCGCATTGAATTTGCACAGCAGCTTGGTTTAAAAGCAATGATATGTTCCACTTTCTGGTTACCTAAAACCGCTACTTTAAAAGACTATCTCAATGCAGCAGATACACTCAACAAGAGCGCCGAAAAAATAAAAGCGGCGGGAATGGTAGCAGGTTTTCACAATCATGATATGGAATTTGCAACGCTCGATGGTCAATTAATTTATGATGCATTGATGAAGGAGTTTGATCCTGATCTTGTAAAGATGCAATTTCAAACGGAAGTAATCAACCTTGGATATAAGGCTTCTGATTATTTTACAAAATATCCCGGCAGATTTATTTCGGCACATTTATCTGATTGGACAAGCGATAAAAAGCAAGTGCCTGTTGGCAAAGGTGTAATTGACTGGAAAGAATTTTTTACTGCAGCCCATAAAGGTGGTGTTGAATATTTTTATGTAGAGATGGATATGGATGCATTTAAAGATAGTGCTCACTATATTCATGAGTTGTTTGAAATGCAGCATAAATAAGCAATGTAATTTCCGATCCATTGTTCCCTCTTTAACCGCTCGCAGAATGATTGGTTTATCCGAAGAACTGCCAATAGTTTTTAAAACTTATACTTACCCGATGATTTATTGATAATCTGAACTGATCACTCCACTTTTGTCTTCAACAAAAACTACACGAGCAGAAGCAGCATAGTGATAACAATCCCAAGCGTGAAGGGAAGTTATATAAAAGGATTGCCGTTGGGTTCAAAAAATTCTCACTCATAATTATCTATCTCAACTTTTTTTTAAACATTCTTTTGTAAATACTTTTATTATAAAGGCATATCAGATATTTTTACAGCCATGCTTTCAAAACAGAAGCTGCGGGTGTTGCAACTTGCTGCTGTAATTTTTCTAACCGTTTCAGGAGGACCCTACGGGCTTGAACCCTTGCTCTCTTATGCAGGACAACATGGGGCGCTGCTGTTATTAATCGTAACGCCGCTGCTTTGGGATGTGCCCACGATTTTTGTTGTGCTCGAGCTTAACAGCATGATGCCCGTTACCGGGGGATACTATCAATGGGTAAAACGTGCGCTGGGTTTACGTTTTGCATTCTATGAAGGCTGGTGGACATGGCTGTATACATTTGTTGATCTTGCTATTTATCCGGTGCTCTTTGTTGAATATTTATCCTTCTTTTTTCCAAACATAGAAGTTTATAAAGTTCCCATTTGCCTTGCAATTATTTGGATAAGCGCAGGTTTAAATATTCTTGGAATTGTTCCCGTTGGTGAAACATCACTGGTGCTTGCAATACTTGTATTGCTGCCGTTCATTATAATGTTTGTAATGGCATTTGCACAATTTAATACGGTTTCAATTCCTGCTCTCTCATTAAAAGGTGTTGCCTTTTCTTCGCTTGGCATGGGATTATATACTGTGATGTGGAATTTTTTAGGATGGGATAATGTTACAACTTACGCCGAAGAAGTGAATAAACCTGTAAGGTCGTATCTTGTATCTATTGGTATTGCGGCGCTGTTAATATTCGGATTTTATTTTCTTTCTGTACTCGTTGCGCAAAATTCAGGTATTGATTTAAATGTGCTAAACGATGAAGGATTCCCTGCTTTGGGTTTACTGATTGCCGGCAATTGGCTTGGTACTATTCTTTCTCTTGGCGGTATGGCAAGTGCACTTGGTTTATTTGCTGCGGTATTGTTGTCTGTGTCGCGTGTGCCCAAAGTAATGGCAGATGATAAACTGTTACCGGAAAAGCTTCACACTGTGCATCCAAAATTTAATACGCCTTATGTTTCCATAATCGTTTGTTCGCTTGTTGTAAGTTTTATGATATTGTGGACGCTTCCCGATTTACTTATTATTGATGTTACTGTTTATGGCGCCGCTTTGTTTTTAGAGTTTATCAGTTTAATCGTGCTACGTATAAAATTTCCAAACGAACAGCGCCCATTCAAAATACCATTGAATGTTGCGGGGCTTTGCGTGCTATTGCTCTTGCCCGTTACCGTTTTTGTGATTGCATTGTGCGGTGCTGTTTCTGAAACGGAAAAAACATTGGTACCCGCATTGTTTGCTTTAGGTGCATTATTAACTGGTGAAATTATTTGGAGGATTATTGTTTGGATGAAACCGGGTGTTGTATCATTCGAGGAATCAGAAAGTCAGTAAAATCAGTAAAAAATCTTGCTGATAAAATACTTTCGATCCTCCGGACTTTCCAACTTACGTTTAATTAATATTGTACAATAAGAAAAATCATGAAAAGCATTTTCCCCATTCTTCTTACTGTTGTTTTGATCACAACATCACAGGCGCAAAACGTACAACCAGTTGAGCCTGTTCCATCCGCAAGGCAATTACAATGGAGCAACATGGAGTTTTATTTGTTCACTCATTTTGGCCCCAACACATTCACAGATCTTGAATGGGGTAAAGGAACAGAAGCAGAAGATATGTTTAATCCAACTGCACTTGATTGCAATCAGTGGTGCCGTATTGCAAAAGCGGCCGGTGCAAAAGGAATTATTATCACAGCAAAACACCACGATGGTTTTTGTTTGTGGCCCAGCGAGTATTCAACACATACTGTTGCACAAAGCAAATGGAAAGATGGTAAAGGTGATGTGTTGAAAGAGTTAAGCGAGGCTTGCAAAAAATATAATTTGAAGCTTGGAATTTATTTATCGCCGTGGGATCGCAATCATCCAAAATATGGAACTGATGAATACAACGATGTGTTCGTTAACATGATGAAAGAAGTAGTTTCTCGCTATGGTCCTTTGTTTGAATTTTGGTGGGATGGCGCAAACGGCGAAGGTCCTAACGGAAAGAAACAAGTGTACGACTGGCATCGCTTTGAAGAAACCATGAGAACAATTGCGCCAAATACTCCTGTGTTCAGCGACATTGGTCCTGATATTCGATGGGTAGGAAATGAGAATGGTTTTGCCGGTGATCCTGACTGGAATTTATTGGACACAGCAGGCTTTACAAGAGGTGCAGGTGCACCGCCCACAGATACATTGAATCATGGAAATGTCAATGGTAAAAACTGGATACCCGCAGAATGCGATGTGAGCATAAGACCCGGTTGGTTTTATCATGTCAATGAAGATGAGAAAGTAAAAACTCCCGAAGAATTATTTCAATTGTATTTAAAATCTGTTGGGAGAGGAGCGAGTTTATTGCTGAATGTTCCACCCGACAGGAGAGGACTGATTAATGAACATGATAGTGCCGCATTAATAGGTTTTAAAAAATTGAGAGACGAAACGTTTGGGAATAATTTATTGAAAAACGCAATGATAAGTTACAACAACACCGGTTCATCTAATTTATCTAAAACTGTTACTGATAACGATTCAAAAACGTTTGCAGTTTTATCTTCCAATAAAGGTTTAAAAATTCGTTTTAAGTCGCCAACAACATTGAATTGTATAATGCTGCAAGAACCAATTCAATTAGGTCAGCGCGTAAAAAGTTTTTCTATTGTATTAACAAAGAGTGATAAAGTTATTCAAGAAGAAATAGGTGGAACAACAATTGGCAGAAAACGCATCATAACATTTCCCGCTGTTGAAGCAGACAGCTTTTTTATAACAATTAAAGATTCAAAATCAGAACCTTTAATCAGTGAAGTTGCAGCGTATAAAATTGATGATGGGTTGGTGGAGAAGTAAAGTCGAGTAGAAGACCTCGCCTCTCGGTCTCCTCTCCAAAAGAGAGGAGAGGTCAGGCAGTGGTTCATTGATTTTTCTTTTGTAGTAACATAACAATTTTCAAGACTCTATTCATCATTCCATCCTCAAAATTTCTTTGCTCCCCTTTAGGGGATGGGGGCTTACGCTATCGCCTTTATTAATCCTTCCTGCTTTTCTTTTTTATATTCCGAAGGTGTTTTTTTCATGATTGCCTTAAACACTTTATTGAAATAAACAACATTATTAAAGCCGCAGTCGTAACAAATTTCGGTGATGGTTTTTTCCTGCAGCATTAATGCACAAGCACGTTGTATGCGATATTGGTTTATAAAATCGGTAAAGGTGCAATTCATCAGCTTGCGAAAATAATTACAGAAAGAAGGAACAGAAAGGTTTGCAATTGAAGCAACTTTTTGTATGTCCACTTCTTCGTTGTAGTGTTGCTCTACATACGTCAAAATGTTTTGAAGCCGCGAATTGTTTTTCTTAATGAGCAATGAAAGTGTAGTATCGGGGTTCAGCAATTCATATTCGCTCGAAGTTGCCATTAGTTGCAGCGAATAAAGAAGTTCGATATAACGTTCAAACGCAGGAAGCTTGGGAAGTTTTTTCAGTCGCTTCGTTACACTTTCTTTTGAAGCTCCATAAAAAACAACACCATACTTTGCCTTGTCCATCAGCGATGTGACCGCACTCATTTCAGGTCGTATAAGAATAGATTCTTTAAATACATCTTCCTTTATCTGCACAACTATTTCTTCATGCGTACCATGAGCATTCAATCCAAAACCTGCATGTGGTAAATTAGGTCCCATAAAAACAAGGTCACCATTTTCGTAGCTGCTAAAATTATTGCCCACATGTCTTGTGCCGTTTCCATGCAGCACACATACAATTTCGTATTCGGGATGATAATGATATTGCCAGGGAAATTTTTCTGGCTTCGTTTTGGTATGAAGCAATCGGAACGAACTGCCTTCATCGGGCAGAATTAATTCAAGGTCAACCTTCATTGTTATTATGTATAATACTGTCAAATTTATGAGAATATGCTTAATACAGATTAAGAAATAATAAATGGAGATGAAATATTTCAGAAATAAAAGAATCAACTTCGTTTTTATAAAAACTATAAGCTTTCAAAGCCAAATAGGTTTGTGTCACTAACTAACTGCCATGCGAAACTTCCGTATAAAGCTTTCCATATTTATCAATTACTTTCTGTTTGCCATTTTACTCAACAGTGTGGGCACAGTTATACTGCAGGTGCAGCGCTACTTTGGTGTTGTTGAGTCTTCGGCTGCCCTTTTAGAAGCTTGTAAGGATATAAGCATTGCAACTGCTTCATTCCTTGTCGCATCTTTTATAACAAGAATAGGTTATAAAAAATCAATGTTGTTGTCCCTTGCATCAATGACGCTGATTTGTTTAATAATACCCGTTATCAAGACTTTTATTGCTATAAAACTTTTATTTATTGTAACAGGAATTTGTTTTGCCGTAATAAAAGTTTCTGTGTTTGGAACGATTGGCTTAGTCACGAAAGATGAAAAAGAGCACATAAGCATGATGAATTTTATTGAATCATTCTTTATGATTGGTATTCTTACCGGCTATTTTATTTTCAGCAATTTTATTGATGATAAAGATGCCGCATCGGGAAGATGGTTTAATGTATATTATGTGCTCTCTGCACTTTCTGCCACTGCATTTTTTCTTTTATTGAGTTCCCCACTAAATGAAAATGATGCAAAAATGGAGCATCCGGTAAACGCAAAAGAAGATGTTGCAGGCATGCTTAAGCTCATTGTTTTACCCGTTGTTATTTCGTTTATTATTTGCGCATTTGTATATGTGCTGATTGAGCAAAGCATTATGAGCTGGCTGCCTACATTTAATAACAAGGTGCTGCAGTTGCCATCAACCATAAGCATACAAATTACCAGCATACTTGCAGCATCAATGGCGGCAGGAAGATTTCTTGCAGGCATTGTTATGAAAAGATTTAACTGGCTTGTAGTATTGTGTTGTTGTTTGATTGGAGCCGCGATACTTGTGTTAATTGCGTTGCCATTATCAAAGGGCGTTGATGGGAAAAATATTACAAGCTGGGCGCAGTTGCCTTTTGCTGCTTACATATTTCCTCTAATAGGTTTGTTTCTTGCACCAATTTATCCAACAATCAATTCAACTATTCTTTCTTCACTGCCAAAAAACAAACACGGAGCTATGGCGGGATTGATTGTTGTGTTCTCAGCTTTAGGGGGAACCTTGGGTTCGCTAACGACAGGTTTTATTTTTCAAAAATATGGCGGCGAAACCGCATTTTATTTTTCATTGATACCAATGACGGTTTTGATAATCGCGCTGTTTATTTTCAGAAGAATTAAGAATAAAGGAATGAAGGCGGAAGTTAAGGTTGATGCCATAAGTTATACAGATGAAGTGATTGCGACGCAAGGGACCTGCCTGCGTGAACGCAGTTCAGGCAGGGATGCTATGAAAAAACAAAAGCTGATATCAAAATAAACAATCACTATTGTTAGAAGAATCTTTTTTGCATGCCACCAAACTCTTTCTTAGAGCGGGTTTTAAGCCCCTCTCTTAAAGGAGAGGGGTTTGGGGTGAGGTTCATAAAAATTAGTGACAGACAAAATATTTTATGACTAACAAAAACAAGCTTGTTTATATTGAAGAGTATGAAGAACTATTTGTTGACATCCAAACACAGCGAATATTGGCAGATCAAAAAAGCTTCGTTGACAGTGTGCCGAAATATCCTGTGAAAGAAATAGTGAGCGCATACAGAAAAGAAAAGCAGTCACCGAATTTTGATTTGAAAGATTTTTATACAATGCATTTTTCATTAAATGGCGCCCCAAATGGAAAGTATTATTCCTTTGGAACAATAGAAGAACATATAAATCATTTGTGGGATGTGCTGACAAAATATCCCGGTGATGCAAATGGTACATTAATTCCTTTACCGGAAAAATTTGTCGTACCCGGTGGAAGATTCAGAGAAGTTTTTTATTGGGACAGCTATTTTACAATGCTGGGTTTACAGGCATCAAAGCGGGTTGATTTGATAGAAAATATGGTAAACAATTTCGCTTACCTGATTGATGAGTTTGGTTTTATTCCAAATGGTAACCGCACTTATTTTTTAACGCGTTCTCAACCGCCATTTTTCTCAATGATGGTTGAATTATTAAGTGAAGAAAAGGGGAAAAATGTTCTTATAAAATATTTGCCGCAACTTGAAAAAGAATATGCTTTTTGGATGAGTGGAACAGAATTATTGTCTAATGAAAATAAAAGTGAGAAGCATGTTGTGCAAATGCGTGAGGGTGAAGTTTTGAACAGGTATTGGGATACTTTGGATACTCCTCGCCCCGAAGGATATATGAGTGATTTAAAAGTTGCGGAAAAAGCAGAAAATAA
>Ga0081539_10001123_pt1 | contig 48558 bp, 31 predicted proteins | sample TabmetS4T2R2_FD_71023 | JGI IMG/M metagenome (GOLD analysis project Ga0081539, IMG submission 71023) | Tabebuia heterophylla rhizosphere microbial communities from the University of Puerto Rico - S4T2R2 | ecosystem: Host-associated > Plants > Roots > Rhizosphere ... | reverse complement strand
CAACCGCTCACGAAACCGCCAGCCCTGCGCGAACGGCTTGCAGCTGCACGGGCTCCGGAGGCGCGCCGGTCTGAAGCAGCTCGCGCGTGACGCGCTCGAGGGCCACCTCAATCTTGAGCAGCCGCTCGTGTTCGCCGTCGATGCCACCACTCGCGACGATCGCCTGCCGCCGCACCGCACCCGCCTCGATCGCCAGTTCGGCCATGAGATACGCGCCAGCAATCGTCCCCGGGTCTTTGCCACTCGCGACCATCAGCCGGGGAATCAGTCCGATTCCGGCGTGATTCACGATGTGATTGATGATGGCGGTGGCGAGGATCTCCCGTCGCAACGGATGGGCAGACAGCCGATCGGCAAACCGTTCGCGGATCGCCGGCGGAAAGTAGCGCAGCAGAAACGGTTCCACCAGCTCGCTGTCCAGGACCGGCGCTTTCAGCAACTCCGCGAGCCCCCAGTTCTTCGCGAGGGACATCATGACCGCCAGCACCGGACGAGGAAACCCGCGATGCCGCTCGGGGCTGACCACGAGCTCCTCGCGCGTCGGCAGACCGCTGGCGCGATCGACCGCGCCCGTCAGCAGCATGTGATCGAGCACGAAAAGGAAATCGTCGTAGGCCTCAGCGCTGCGGCGTCCATCCAGTGTGAGCGCGCGCGCCTGCAGCGCGTTGTCCTCGAGCACCAGCTGCGACACGTCGTCGGTCATCGCCGCCAGCAGCGCATTGCGTTCGGCCAGCCCGGCCAGTCGCCCCTCGCGCAGCAGTGCGTCGAGCAGAATCTTGATGTTGACCTCGTGGTCGGACATGCTGACACCGCCCGAGTTGTCGATGGCATCGGTGTTGATTGACCCGCCCTTCATCCAGTACTCGATCCGCGCCCGTTCAGTCAGTCCAAGATTGCCGCCTTCGGCCACGACGCGCGCCCGTAGGTCCGCGGCGACGACGCGAACGCGATCGTTGGCGCGATCGGCAATCGTCGACATGTCTTCGTCCGATGCCTTGACATACGTTCCGATGCCGCCGTTGTACAGCAGGTCGACGTTCGCGCACAGCAGTCGGCGGACGACCTCTTCACCGCTGGCGCTGTCGGCATCGATGCCGAGCAGCGCCTTCACGCCCGCGCTCAGCGGAAAGGACTTGGCATGCCGGTCGAAGACGCCGCCCCCAGGCCCGAGAACCGTTCGGTCGTAGTCGGCCCACGTCGATCGCGGCAGCCGGAAGAGCCGCTCCCGCTCGATGAAGCTGGCCTCGGGATCCGGATCGGGGTCGAGGAAGATGTGCTGATGGTTGAATGCCCCCACCAGCTTCGTCATCCGGCTGCGCAGCAGACCATTGCCGAAGACATCACCCGACATGTCGCCAATGCCGACGACGGTGAAGGGTTGGCGGGCGGGATCGACACCGAGCAGGCGAAAGTGGTGCTCCACCGAGGCCCACGCGCCACGTGCCGTAATGCCCTCCTTCTTGTGGTCGTAGCCATTGCTGCCGCCTGACGCGAACGCATCACCGAGCCAGAACCCGTATTGTGTCGAGACCTGGTTGGCGGTATCGGACAGGTGCGCCGTTCCCTTGTCCGCCGCCACCACAAGATAGGGATCGTCGCCGTCGTAACGCACGACGTCTGGAGGATGACGGATCGTGCCGTCCACTCGATTGTCGGTCAGGTCGAGCAGCCCGGCGATGAATTCGCCATAGCGATCCGCGAGTGCGGTTTCCTGCCCTGCTCGCAGTCCGACGGCGCCGTTCAGGACGAACCCGCCTTTGGAGCCGACGGGAACGATAATCGAGTTCTTCAGCATCTGTGTCTTCATCAACCCGAGAATCTCGGCGCGGAAATCATCGGGACGATCACTCCACCGGATGCCGCCCCGCGCGACGAGCCCGCCACGCAGGTGCACGCCCTCGAGCAGGGGCGAATGCACGTAAATCTCGAACAGCGGACGCGGGATTGGCAGGCCGTGCACACGGCGACAATCGACCTTGAGCGCGATGACTGCGCGCTCGGGCTGCTGATAGAAGTTCGTGCGAACGAGAGACCGGACGACGTTCTCGAAGGCCTGCAGAACCTCGTCGTGCAGCACGCTCGTCACGTCGGCAGAGGCGCGGGCAAGCGCATCCTCGGCAGCTTCGAGCTGCTGTTCCCGGTCATCGCCGGCGGCGGGATCGAAGCGCGCGGCGAACAACCGGAACAGCGCTGCCGTCACCGGGCTGTTCCTGAGGAGGACCGCCGTGAGCGTCTCGGGCGCGTACTGGCGACGGATCTGGAGCAGATAGTTGCGCAGCGCACGAAGCAGCGCAATTTCCCGCCACCGCAGCCCCTCGGCGAGCAGCAGTCCGTTCAACGGATCGTTGGTCGTACGTCCTTCCTGCAGCGCGCGCAGGGCGTCGAGCAGCGAGCTCTCGAGCGCCGGCAGCCGTTCGATCGCCGCCGGCGCGCCTTCTACGCGCAGGCGCTGGAGAAACGCACGGCGCCCTTCCGGCAGCGACAGCGGGATGGACACTTCCTCGCGGACGACGAGTCCGAGGTGCTCGAGCGTGCGCAATGTGTCGACGAGCTCGAGCGGCGTTGGTGAGAACAGCTTCAACGTGATGGACCCGGCCGCCCGCGGAAGAATGCGGACCTCCAGCCGGTCGTGCAGTTGTTCGAAGCGGTGCAGATCCTCAGGGACTTCCTCGGGCCGCGTGATCTCCCGATACAGGCCGCTGCGCTCCTCGGCGCGGATATAGCGACGAAACAGCCGCCGTCCTTCCGTCGGCCCGAACGCGCGATCGAGCGCGCCTGCCGTGCGATCGTCCCAGGTGGTGATGACTTCGACGACCGCCTGCCGCACGCGGTCGAGATCGATATCGTCGGCGACCGCGGCAGCGTCGAAGTAGAACACGAGCAGCGCCGCATCTCCGCAATCGGCCCATGTGTGATAGGACACCGGGCCGATCTCGGACGTCAGTTCCGACGTGAGCCGCTCGTCGACCCGAGGCGAGTACTGGACCTTTGAAAACGCGACGTGAAGGGCCTGGTATTCGGCCCCGCGGCGCGACGATACGGCCACGTCACCGTCGCCCGTCAGGCGTACCATCCGATCGATGGTCTGCTTGATGCTCCCCGTCTCGGCATACAGCAGCTCGCGCATCGGAAACTGGTTGAAGACGGCGCGCGTTGCGCGATGCACGTGGGACCGAACGGCGACCCCGCTGTGGTCGAGCAGCCATCTCAGCTTGTCTTGAAGAAGGGGAATGTCCTGCGGGCGCGCGCTGAGAGCACTCTTCGCCAGGCGCCCGACAATCAGGGTGACCCCGTTCACCTCGTCACGCGACGACATCCACTCGCGGACGGCGATGATCTCGAGCGGTTCCAGATGATGAATCGCCGTGACGCCCGGGCAGTACTCCATGTCGATGATGCGATCGTCATCCATCGCCGGCGTTCGATACGACGCGAGGCGATCCATCAGCCCGGGAAAGACGACGGGGAGCAGATTGGCGTCGCGGAGCGCGCCGCGGGCCGTGTGCCACGCCGGCTTCAACACTCCACTCGAATCACGCTGATAGGCAAGCGTCCCGAACACCACGAAGTTGTCGTCGACGAGCCAGCGGAGGAAGGCACGGCCACCATCCGCGTCCTCCTGCCCGGCGCGGCGGCTGCGAAGCCTCGACCCCGCGTCCTGGATCGTTCGCCGCATCGCGGGGAAGTCTTCGACCGCCAGGAACACCGATTTGAGCACCGCGTGCACCTGGTGCTCGATCCGCCGCAGTCGCTCGCGCGACTCGAGGCGTTCGATCCGGAACTGACAATACAGCTCACGGGCGCCTTCGCCGCCGGCATCGGCGATGCGCACGATGCGCTCCCACTGCCGCTGCACCGTGAACAGCGGATGGATGGCGGAAATCACCCGCAGGCCCTGCTGTTGAAAGTAGTTTCTCAGGCTCTCGAAGATGAACGGTACGTGCGAGGTGTGAGTTTCGACGACCGTGACTTCTTCGTCGTCGGAGTTCCGAACGCGCACGTGGAGCCCGGGAGCGCCGCGATAGACCTGGAACGGGGGCGGAACGGTGTGGACGACGAAGTCGTACGCGCCGGCAATCCACCTCGTCAGCTGCGCGGCTGGAGAGACGACGAACGCGTCGGGCAGTTCGGGGAAGATTCCCTCCACCCACGCGACAGGCAGGTCACCATCGCGGGACTTCAAGGCCATGAAGGACTGCCGGAGCGTTTCCAGCCGTTCGACGCGAAGTTCAGGATCGCTGCTCGCCATTGACGCCTCCCAATCGGCACATGTTTGTAGCGCCAACGTAAGGCGAAGAGGTTGCGTTCACGTAAATTGTGCGACGCTGCCGAGCAGCTCATCGCGGTGCAAGAAATCCCGGCGAGGCCGTTCTAAGGACAACTGACGCTTTTCTCTCGAAGGAGCTTCACATGTCCGCACGCTTCTGGCTCGCCGCCCCTGTCCTGATGCTCACCAGCGCCCTCGGTGTCCAACCAAGTGCGGGTCCCGACTCCGCCAAACCCGTCGGCGAGGCGGCTGCCGGCGCAGCGGCCCAAGACGCATCGACGCTCGATGATCAGACCGAGCTTTCCCTGACTGTCTACAACTCCGATCTCGCGCTCGTTCGCGACGTGCGCACGCTGCAGATGCAGCGCGGCGTCACGAGTCTCCGGTTCATGGACGTCGCCGCCACGGTGAATCCGGCGACGGTGCACTTCCGCTCGCTGAGCGAACCGGCGCGCCTGGGAGTGCTCGAGCAGAACTACGAGTACGACCTGCTCGAGCCCGACAAGCTGCTGCGCAAGTTCGTCGGCCGCGACGTCACGCTCGTGCGCACGCGCCAGCAAAACGGATCGACGACGGAGGAGGCCGTCACGGCGCGGCTTCTCAGCTTCAACACGGCACCCGTGTGGCAGATTGGCGGCGAGATCGTGACCGGATTTCCCGCCAATCACATCCGCTATCCCGAGCTGCCGGAAAACCTCTTTGCGCACCCCACGCTGATCTGGTCGTTGAATAACGAGGGAGCGGCCCGTCACCGTGTCGAGGCGTCGTATCTCGCGTCCAAGCTGGCGTGGAATGCGGACTATGTACTGACCGTCGGGCGCGACGACAAGAATGCCGACCTCGACGGCTGGGTCACGCTCACAAATAACAGCGGCACCTCATTCCGCAACACCTCGGTCAAGTTCGTCGCCGGGGATCTCAACCGCGTGCGCAACGTCCTCGCCAGACGCGAAGCGCTCGCGGAAGACCGCGCCATGCCGGCCTCAGCGCCCATGCAGCAGGAGGCCTTCTCCGAATACCACCTCTACACCCTGGACCGGAAGACGAGCATCAACAACAACGAAACGAAGCAATTGAGCCTGCTGGGCGCGACCGAGTTCCCGGTGGCCAAGCGCTACGTCGTCGAGGGGCAGGCCTTCTACTACCGCAACGCGCAACATCCCGGATCTCCCCTCAAGGACGACGTCGAGGTCTATTACCAATTCAAGAACGAACAGAAGGCTGGTCTTGGTATGCCCATGCCAGCGGGAGTGGTGCGCGTCTATCAGTCGGACTCAAAAGGCGGAGTCCAGTTCGTCGGCGAGGACCGCATCACTCACACGCCCAAGGACGAGACCCTGAACCTGAAGATCGGCAACGCGTTCGACGTGGTCGCAGAACGCAAGCAGGTGGACTTCCAGAGGATCGCGAACAACGTCTACGAAGTCGAATACGAGGTCACGCTTCGCAATCACAAGACGACGGCGGTGGCGGTCGAGGTGAACGAGCCGATCGGCGGGACGTGGCAGATCATTCGATCCACGCACCAGTGGCGGAAGACCGATGCGTGGGCGGCGCAGTTCAACGTGGCGGTGATGCCCGATGGAAGCGCGACGGTGAAATATCGCGTGCGGGTCACTTACTGATAACGACCGGCCGGCGCATCTACATAACAAGATGCGCGCTACAAACGTTCGTAGGGCGGGTCTTGCTTTATAGACCCGCCCTCACACGTCGTGACAAGCTCCCTTTAGAAATTCAGCGTCACATGCAGTCGCGCGAGGCGCGGTGCGGCAATGGCCGTGGGAGTGAGCCATGGCGAGCGACTCGCCTGCTGGTCGTACTCGTAGGTCTGCTGGTAACTCGTCGTCACGTTCGAGTTGAACAGGTTGTAGAGATCGACCCCGACGTCGGTGCGGCGGCCGGCAAAGCGCAGGATCTTGGCAAACCGCATGTCGATCAGGCTCACACGCTCCACTGAATACAACTGCCCCGGATTGAGCAGGTTCACCGTCGTCGTGCCGGTCGACAGCGCGTTGGCCGGAAGGCGCCCCAGGTACTGCTGGATCACGGTATTCGGCACGACGTAGTTCGCCGCCAGCGACAGTCCGTTGGTCGCTACACCAGCACCTGGCGTGGTCGCGATCGACCGCATGCTCGCGCTGAGCAGGACCGCGATCTTCGGCACCGTGTAGGAGGCAGAACCGCGGAAAGTGGTCGTCCAGTTTTCGGTGACGTCGCAGGAATCGACTCGGTTATTCGTGGTCCCGACGAGAAGCAGCTCGGGCAGGGCCTTGGTGACCGCGCAGTTGTTGCGGACACCGCGGCCGGTGCTGGTGCCGGCCTGTACCGTCAAGCCGCTGGTGAGTCGGGCCGTCCCGGTGAAGTCGACGCCGTGCCAGTAGGACGTGCGTGCGTCGCCGTAATCGGTCTCGCTCGTCATGTAGTTCTGCGCGCCGCGTGCGGCCGCGGCCGGCGTGATCGCCACGAAGCTCGCGGTGCTGCCGCCGCCCGGCAGATTGGCGTGTTGCGGAATCGGGACTGAGTAGGTGTCGTAATCCGCCGCCGTGGTCCGCAGGTTGTCCGTCACGAAGAAGTTGCCCCACCACCGACGGGTATAACCCGCTTCTACGGACACACGCGGCAGGAGCTCGTGTTGAACGGACGCCCCCAGTTGCCAGTCGTAGGGACGCACACCCCAGCCGCCGAGGATGTCCGGGTTGATCGTCGTCGTATTCGGGTTGGCGTTGCCGAAATTCAGGCCCACACCGCCGACCGCCGCGCACACGTCACCACCGGGCGTGTTCTGCGCCTGCGGGTTGAGCAGATCGCAGTCGACCACGAAATTGTGATTCGCATCGTCCCAACCACGGGCCGCCGCCGGCCCGGACCCGATGCGCGTGATGATCCGGGCGGCAGGATTATTGGAGCTGTAGATGACGTCGCCGGTCGCCGCTTCGAGATACTTGCCGCCGTTCACTTTGATCGCGGTCCTGGCGTTGCCGAAGAGGTCGTAGACGATGCCAAACCGCGGCGTGATGTCGTTGTATCCGCGCACGCTGACCGTCTTGTCGAACGTAATCGGACGCGGATTGAAGCGTGACGTCTCGGTCGTGCCATTCCCTTCCGCGGGCGCCCAGCTCCACGCGCGGTCGTAGCGGATGCCGCCCTGCAGCGTCAGCCGGTTGAACGTCCACTGATCTTGTGCGTAGAGACCGACGGTCTCCGTGCGATCGTGCTGGTCCCAGCGCGGCGACAGAAAATACGAGACGGACACGGGACACAGCCGGTTGCCGCCCTGAGATGTGCACGACGCGGTTGCGGGCGCCAACGAGTTGAACGTGTAGCGCAGCTGCGTGTGGTTGGGCACGCGGCCGTTGTGCACCTCGATGAAGGAACCCGTGTAGCCCACCTTCATGCTGTGCGCGCCGGTCACGTACGAGAGGGCGCCGCGCCACGACGAATTCAACGCGTCGTTGTCGTTGAAGCCGAAGTCGAGCGGATCGAAGACACCGCGATAAGAGAGCTGCGGGCGGCCGTAGAGGGTCGACTGCTCGGTCACCGGGATCAGATCCAGCAATCCGTCTGGTGCGGCCATGCCGAACCGCGCGTAGCCGTACGCGAACCGCGAATAGCCGCCTTCCACGAGCACGCGCGACGTGAGCGGCGCGGAATAGGTCGCCTGCACGGTGTGGTAGGGGAAATCGTGATAGCCGGGGAATGTTTCCGGCGATACCGTGTCGGCGCCGAACGTCCGGCCGCTGGCGATCCAGTCGTCGCCGGCCTTGCGGCAGCCGTCGCCACCGCTCTTCAAGGTCGACCCACCGCAGCGACGCTGATAATCGTACGAAAACGTGACGCGGTGCTTCTGCGCCAGCTGCGTCGTGAAGCGTCCCGCGGCGATCTTGCGCGTTTCCGCCACGCGCGACTCGATACCGGTATCCCGGTCGTAGTCCCAGTGCGAGGCGTCGCCCGCATAACGGTTGGCGACGATGCCACTGACCACCGACGCGTTGCCCCAACCGCGGACGTTGCCGAAGAACCAGAGCCGATCGCGCAGAATCGGGCCGCCAAGGCTGCCGCTTACGTCCCAGTTCGAGCGCAGGGTCGGTGGTTGCGTGATACCGACGCGGCGCAGGCCATCGTCCAGGTTGTCGGCAACGGCCCAGTCGCCGGAGGTGCTGTAGAAGCCGGAGCCGCGAAACTCGTTGCCGCCGGACTTCGGGATGATGTTGATGCTCGGTCCGCCCGTTTCGGCTTCGCCGAGCCCACCGGAAATCAGCACCTGCATTTCCTCGGAATTCGCGCTGTCGTAGGTCACGTCCGACACGCCGCCGCCACCAAACGGCGCCGCGACCGTCAGCCCGTTCGTCATGATTCGGCCCTCACCGCTCGCGCCGCCGTGCGCGGTGAAGAACATCATCGTCGGCGTGGTCGGCGCCGTCGTCGCGCCCGCTCCCGCGACGCCACCGATATTGAGGGCCGGAACGGCCGCCAGCGCCGACCCATAGCCCCGTGTGGCCGGAAGGGTGCTCAGCGTCTCGTTGTTCAGTACGACTTCTCGCCGAACCGTCTGGGTATCGACGAGCGGCGCCTGACCCGATACGGTGACCGTCTCCTGCACCGTCCCCACGCGCATGTCGATGCTCACCGGGATCACGCCGGAACCCGAGACCGCGAGGCCGTCCCGCTTCACCGTGGTGAACCCTGGAAGCGAGAATGTCAGCGCATACGTGCCCGGCGGCAGGTCGGTGATGCGGTATTGCCCCGTGCCGTCGGTGACGGCGCTGCGGGTTTTTTCGATGAGGACGGGACTGGACGCCTCCACCGTCACACCGGGAAGGACGGCCGCGGACGCATCACGCACCACGCCGGCGATGGTGGCCTGGGCGAAAACCACGCCCGGCAGCAGCAGGGTCAAGGCAACCACTGCCGCGATCTTCACGATTCGCTGCATTTACTACCTCCGTGTCCGCGCGGTTGGCCAGGGCTGAATGGACCACCATCGTGGACGCATCTTCGTGGATAGCCTACGTCGCGGAGCGGTCTATTCTGCAACAGACACCGGCGAGATGGTCAAGAATCACGAGAGTCGCCGTCGGGACGTAACCGGGCGGCCAGGCTCGCCCGGCCCCGCGTCGTAAGCGCTACGCCGTTGTCGCGCGCGGCGCGGCAGTCGCGTCAGCATCACGGCAGCGTTACGCGAGGAGCCGACTACTTGAGCTCTTTACAGGCGTCGACGTCCGAGCCCCAGTACTCGATGCACTTGGCGCGGTCCATCGGGCCCTTGCCGATCACTTTGGCGAAGAGAAAGTCGGCGACCTGTTCGATCTCCCGCGGCTGGAGCGTGGCGGGTGGATCGGGCAGCGTGGTGTTCATGCGCTGCAGATCCGCCTGTGTCAATTTGTAGCAGCGGCCGTCGCTGTAGGCGAGGCGATCGAACGCCGGCATGCTCTTGCCAGGGATGCCGCATTTGATCGCGACGATCAACTTGTCGCGATCGAGCTTGGTCACGCGCAGGTTGGCGCCGTCCGGCATCTGGCTGTCCATCTTGCGGCCGTCGGCCGCCCACCCGTGACATGCCTGACAGTCCGCCTTCTGTCTGAAGATGCGCATGCCCGCGGCGACGTCGTTCGGATCGGGCTCCGGCGCCTGCGCGCGGACGGCACGGCCGTCGATTGCAATCGCGAGCGCCGTCGCCGCGGCGACGACAATGCATGCGATAAACCACTGATTCCGCTTCGTGCCTGAATGCATCTCGTTCACCATGTCATCTGATGATGGTTTGGTAGATCATCATACGCGGACCATAGACTTGTCCGCCGTAGCCTTGGCGAAGGCGGAAGGTCCGCGCCGCATCTCGAACTGTCCACCTTCCACTCCACCCACCACCGTCCACTATCCACGCACCGCCATCCACCACCCAACGACGCCGTGATCGCACACATTGCTGCAGAGCGATTGTTCAACCAGCGCCTGGCGCGACCAGGCCCGCGCACGCCTGAAGATCTCGTGTCGTGGTTCGGCGCCGTGCAGGCACAGGAATATGCCGGGTCCAAGTGGGCGCTCGCGCTGCGCATGCCGGGACGGACGACCGCCGACAGCATCGACCGCGCGATCGACAGCGGACGGATCCTTCGCACGCACGTCCTCCGGCCAACATGGCACTTCGTCGTCGCGGAAGACCTCGGCTGGATGCTGCAGCTGACTGCTCCGCGGGTGCACGGCAAGATGGCATATGCCTATCGCTTCGGCGGCGTCGACGCCTCGATGCGCATGCGGGCGGCTGACGTGTTCGCACGCGCGCTGGAAACTGGGGAGCATCTCACGCGTCGCGAGCTCGGCAGGCACCTCGAGCGCGAGGGGCTGGCGGTCAACGCGCTCGCGCTCGCCTTCCTGACGATCCATGCGGAGCTCGAAGGTGTCATCTGCAGCGGCGCGCGTCGCGGCAAGGAACTGACCTACGCGCTGCTGACCGCGAGGGCTCCGAAGCAACGAAGGCTCTTGCGCGACGAAGCGCTGGCGGAACTGACTCGCCGCTACTTCAGGAGCCATGCGCCGGCGACCATTCGCGATTTCGTCTGGTGGTCCGGACTGACCGCCGTCGACGCAAAGCGGGGACTCGAGATCGTCGGGGCACGATCCGAGGTGGCGAACGGTCGAACGTATTGGCGGCTCGGTCGTGCTCGCCCTCGCGCCATGTCGCAAGGGTCAGTGCACCTGGTCCCCATCTATGACGAATATCTGGTCGCCTACCGCGATCTCGACGCGGTACCACGGATGGCGGGAGCGTCACTCGGGCCGGCGGTGATCATCGACGGACAGGTCGCCGGCTCATGGAAATCGACGGTACGCGGAGACGTTGTGACCGTCACGGTCACACCGCGACGACGCCTCGCCGCTTCGGAACGCGACACCTTGGAGAGAACCGTCAATCAGCTCGGACGTCACCTCGAGAAGAACGCGTCGCTGGCACTCGCAAAGACGCGCGGATTATGAAGGTCCGCGCCGCATTCAACGCGGAGCCGTTGACTGCACGTCATTCAACTTGCAGCGTCTCGACCGGATCAACCGCAGCCGCGCGCCGGGCCGGCAGATAGCTGGCCATCGCCGCGGCTAACCCAAGTACGGCCAGCACCGCCGCATACGTCACCGGGTCGAGCCGCTCGACACCGAACAGCAGCGACGACATCCACCGCGTCAACGCAACGGTCGTCGCCAGCCCCACTGCAGCACCGACGGCTGTCAGCCCCAGCCCCTGCCCGACGAACATTCGCATGAGCTCCGAGGGCGTGGCGCCGAGGACGAGACGGATGCCGATCTCGCGCGAGCGCTGCGCGACGACGTAGGCGATCACGCCGTAGATGCCGATGACGCCGAGCACCAGGGCCATCGCGGCCGCAATCGCCAGCATGACGAGCGCAAACGACGTCCGCGCCATCGACCCGTCGTACAGATCCTTCGTCGTCCGCACGAGAAACACGGGCATACTCGAGTTGACGGACGACACGGCGTGCCGGACAGCACCGAGCAGGCTTTCCTGTCCCGCCTGTTCGCTGCGAATGACCAGGTTGATCGCCCGCGTGGAGAACAGCGAGGCGCCGACGAAGTTGTCCATCATGATCGGCCAGTACACCATCGGGGGTGCGGCCTGATGCAGTGCATCCTCATGGACGTCCTCGACCACGCCGATGATCGCGCGCCAGACGGGCGCGCCGGCACGAGCAGGCTGAGTGATGTGCTGCCCGAGCGCCGCCATGGGCGAACCCCACTCCTCGCGCGCGAAGCTGCGGGAGACGATGGCCACCCTCGCCCGCCCGTAAATGTCGTTCCAGGTGACGTCACGCCCGGCGATGATCCGCGTGCCGATCGCGCCGAAGTAGCCTGGCGATACGGTCTTCATGCGACGGACCGGCGGCGGCGTGCCGGGATCGTAGGTCCGGCCTTCCACCGCGACCGGGTTCTGCGAAACGCGCAGCGGCCCTTCCATCGGCACCGCACTCGTAAAGCCGACGGCCGTCACACCGGGAAGAGCCGCGATCCGGTCGGCGATCTCGTGCTGGATCCTCGTGACACGTTCCGGGTCGGGAGCTTGTTGTGGAGGCACCCAGACCCTCGCCGTCTGCCGATCCGCAGAGGTCGCAAACCCTGGATCGACGTTCATCAGCGCCTGAAACGTCCGGATCATGAGGCCTGAGCCAACCAGCAGGACGAGCGCCAGCGCCACCTGCACGACGACCAGCGAATTGCGCGTGCGTTGCCGCTCACGGCTCGCGCTCGCTCCGCGCGCCGACACGCCGAGGCCGACGCCGTGTTGGGCTGCGTGTTTGAGCGCGGGGAGCGCGCCGAAGAGCATGCTCGCAAACAGCGAGATCGCCACGGCAAACCCCAGCACACGCGGGTCGAGCGAGATGTCCTCGACTCGCGGCAATGTGGTCGGTGCGGTCGCAACGACTACTCTGAGAGCTCCATACGCGAACGCGACGCCGAGCACACCGCCGATGACCGAGAGCACCACGCTTTCGACGAGAACTTCCCTCGCGATCTGCCCTCGCCCGGCGCCAAGCGCCGTTCGTACCGCAAATTCCTGACGCCGGCTCTCGGACCGCACCAGCATCAGATTGGCGACGTTCGCGCAGGCGATGAGCAGCACCATGCCGATCGTCGCCATCAGCACCCAGAGCATCTCGCCCACCGGACCGACGACTTCGTCCTTCAACGGTTGGACGACTGGTGTGATCCGCCAGCCCTCAACGACCTGCGGCCCCCCGACGTTGGACGGGATCGGCCACGCGTTGCGCCAGATCGGCATCATTCGCGTGATGTCGGCATTCGCGTCGGCCGCGGTCATGCCGGGCTTGAGTCGTGCGAGGCTCCAGAAGCCGAACCCATCCAGTGTCAGCGCGCTGCGATCGAAGGCGATCGCCGAAATCACTTCAGCCGGAGGCTCCATGTCGAGAAATCGAAATCCTTCCGGCATGACGCCGATCACTTCTGCCGGTGCCGAATCGGCAACCAATCGGCGTCCGATCACCGATCGGTCACCACCAAATCGACGCTGCCAATAGCTATGGGTCAGGATGATCGGAGCTACGGCTGACGCCGATGGTTTACCGTCGGCCTCCGTGAAGAGCCGACCGAGCTGCGGCTGGATCCCCAGAGCCTGCAACACGTCATACGTCACAAACAGCGCACGTGCCTGCTCCGGCTCGCCGAGGCCGGTGATCGTCCGTCCGCCGTCGCTGTACAGACCAATGTGCTGAAAGACGCGACCCTCGTCTCGATAGGTGAAGTACTGGCTCGGCGACATGCGCAGCTCGTCGACATTCAGTCCGGGCGCCACGTGCTTGACGCTCACGAGCTGCCCGGCGTCCGGGTACGGCAACGGTTTGATCAGCACGCCATCGACGACGCCGAAGATCGCCGTATTTGCACCGATGCCAAGCGCGAGTGTCAGAACGACCGCCAGGGTGAACCCGGGACGCCGGCGCATGCCGCGCAGCGCCAGCCGCAGATCGCGTCCGAGCGCGTCGACGAGTCCGATGGTATTCATGCGATAGATCTCCTCGCGAATCTGGAGGCTATTTCCCAGCTTGATATGCGCTGCGCGCCGAGCCGCCTCGGGTGACATGCCCCGGGCGACGTTGTCATCGGTTTCGATGTCGATGTACGAGCGCAACTCCTCTGCGCGATCGAGGTCGCGACGGGCTCGCCGAAAGAATCGCTGCCAGCTCATGGTCGTTCCGCGGAGGGATTGAGAATCCTGCCGATGGCGCGGACGATCTCTTCCCACCGCCGCGTGTGCGCCGCGAGCTGCTTCCGGCCGGCCGGCGTCAGCCGGTAGTACTTCGCCTTGCGGTTGTTGTCGGATGTTCCCCAGAACGACGCGATCCAACCGCGGTTTTCCAGCCGGTGAAGCGCGGGGTACAGCGAGCCGTGCTCGATCTGCAGCACATCGTCCGACCCTCGCTCGATCGCATAGGCGATGGTGTGGCCGTGCGCGGGGCCGACAACGAGCACGCGAAGGACGAGCATGTCAAGCGTGCCCTGAGGCGTCTCGCTCTGCAGCGGCGATTCACCCCGCGGCATGATCGTCCTCCACTCCACAAGGTGATCTATGCATGAGAATACGTTCGTAAATAGGATCGGTTCGGATAGCTTACGCCGCGTTCAGAAGATTATCTAGTGGAATGTGCGGACGGCGGCTTGACGCGGACCATCCGCCTTCGCCGAGGCTACGGCGGACAAGGAGTCCGCGCCGCATCTGGAACGGCCGGAGTGCGGAGGGCCGTGAATCCTGTGGCCGGAGTCCCGACTCCTACGGCTTCACGTACTTCGTGATCCCTCGCAGCTGCGCTTCCGCCGTGTAGATGTTCCCGGCGGCGTCGATCGCGATGCCCTCTCCCATCGCGCCGTCGGTCGAGTTCGGCGCCATGTGCGGCGGAATGAAGATCGTGACCTTGCCATCCTGCAGGCTGCCGATGCGGACGCCGCGCTGCCAGCCGGGGTGGACGCGCTCCGTCGACTCCGAATCGGTCGTGTAGATCACGTCGTCTTTGTCGATCGCCAGCCCGCTCGTGCGGCCGAAGTCGTGATACTCGCCGACGAAGCTGCCGTCCTTCCTCAGGATCTGGATCCGGTGATTGTGGCGATCGGCCACCACGAGCCGGCCCTGTGAATCGAACTCCACCGCGTGCGGCGTCCGGAACTGGCCGGGCCCGGTTCCTGTCCGGCCGATCGTCCTGAGGAACTTGCCGCTCCTGTCGAACACCGAGATGCGACCGGTCAGGCTCGGGTCGGTCACGTCGGTGTGGCTCTCGGCCACGTACACGTCTCCGTTGCGTGGGTCGGTCACGACGTCGGTTGGATCGGTCAGCGCGTCGGGCGGATTCCCGCGCACGCCCGGCTTGCCGAGCGTCATGAGGACCTTGCCCTCGGGACTGAACTTGACGACGACACTGCCCTTCTTGTCTTCACCCGGGAACTTCTGCAGGTCGTCGGCGCCTGGGGCGCGCGAGTCGGTGACCCACACGTTGCCGTCGCGGTCGACGTGAATCCCGTGTGGCCACACGAACATCCCGCCGCCGAAGCTTTTCAGCTCCTTGCCCGACGGATCGAAGTGGTGCACCGGATTCGCTTTCGTCCCGAGGCATCCCGGCGTCGTCCCGGGCGAGCAGCGGTCGGTGGCCCATACCGATCTGCCGTCGCGATCGATCGCCACGCCGTTGGAACCGCCCCAGGGTCGCCCTTCCAGATTCAACTGAGCCCAGTCGCGAACCACCTGGTAGGGATTGAGACCGGAGTTGACCGGCGGAAGCTTCTCGTTGTCCGGCGTCCCGCCGCGTTGTTGCGTCTGCACGGCCGCGCCGGCGAGCGCCAGGGACAACGTGACGAATGCGACGAAGCGTGGTCGAACGGTTCGTGAAGCGCGCATAGTGTTACCCCGCTGCAACCTGATTGCTCTGGCAGGCGGCGATCGTACTCGCAATGCCGCTCCAGATGTCCGACTCGGGCACGAGCCACGGCTTCGAGACGAGACAGTAGGTAATCGCGTTGTTGGTCGTGTCGAGATTGAACGAGACGACGACGGTGCCGACCGGTGTGCTGGTCGTGGCGGTGCCCTGAGTTCCATCCGGCGGGTCGTACACCGTGCCGTGCTGCGAGGCGCTCGTGGACTTCACGCACGCAAAGACCGCCGCGGTGACGTTGTTGTACGTGTTGCAGTCGGCCATAGAGGCTGCTCTCGTTCGCCGGACCTGACAAGGTCCGGCCCACACTTACCTGTCCCTCGGTCGCTCGTCGGCTTGCCCGCCGTAGCCGCCGCGCGGCGAAGGTGGGTGCAACGCGCGCGTCATGGCGGAAGCGGAACACCCGCGTCGGCCCAGCGGCGTTCCAGCGCGGCGACGACGCCGTCGGCGTGCCACTCGCGGTACCGTTCGCGTGCAGCGACGGCGGCCTGTCTTGCTGATTCGACGTCACCGAGCTCGCGGAGTACGTCGGCGAGCACGTCGCGGGCCAGACCCCCAAGCCGCAGATCCTCCGCGGTATCGGCCTCGGTGACGGCGCGCTCGCACAACCGCTGCGCGTCGGTCAATCGTCCGTTGTAGCGGCACCACTCGGCTTCGACCAGCGTCACGCGGTGCGCATGGTTGCGGGGATTGCGAGTGGCCATCGCCCGCAGACGACCGCTGATGTAAGCGACCTCGCGCCCGAGCGTCGCGCGCCGCCACCACGGCAGGCCCTCGCGGGCCGCATTGATCGTGCACATCAGCCAGCTGAAGTAGTTCTCGACGACGTACGGCGTGCCGGCCCACATCCGGCCAATCGCCAGCGGAAATCCAATCGAGCGCGCATGACCCGAAGTGGGTCGCCGATACGTGGCATCCACGATCAGGCGATAGTATCCGCCGGTACTCCGGCCGAGCTGATCGTTTTTCGCGTCGCCATCCTCGAGACGATGCCCGCCTGCGGCGTCCAGACCACGTCGCAACTCGTGAACGGCCTGCCGCACGGCGCGCTGCATCCGCCGCGTCAACAACGAGGAGTCGACGAGCTGCACCGTCTGTGGATCGCCGGCAAAGCGCTCGGTGACGTCGAGCGGCGCGCCGGAGCAGACGTCGACCGATGCGATGCTGACGCACGCGACACCGGCGTAGACGTAGTCGCCCACCTCCAGGCATTCATCCCGAATCGCCGGCAGCTCGCGGCGGATCTCGCGAAACGGATCGCGCATATGGCGGATGCCGCCACAGAGGTTCAAGCGGGCGACGCCCTGCGACTCGCGGTTGCTGTGCGGAATCAACCGTTCGTTGACGTCGCTCATCAGAAACGCGCGATCGAAGTCGCCGACGGCGGCCATCAGCATGCTCGCGCTGCCGACGATGTGCGTCGAGCTCGGCGAGAGCCCGTGCGACAACATCAGCCGCACGGCCGCCGCAACGACCACGGGCAGCAGCGTCGGCTGGCTGAGATACGTCGCCAGATAGAGCGTCTTGAAGCAGGTGTCGAACTCGAGCGCCCGCGGATCGGACATCGCCGGCAGCCGATCGAGGCGCTGCAGGACGTCCGGCGTGAGCAGACGCCTGATTTGTGCGATGGCGAGCAGCGCGTGCACCAGATGCGGCCGCCGCGGCAACCGTCCGCCCAACTGACGCGCCAGCGCGAGACCGGACTCGATGACGATCGGCAGATGCCCGCGGCGAAGCTGACACGTCATCCACACCGACCGGCCATGCGCCCGCCGGAGCGCATCGGATGCGTATTGCTCGATGCGAAGACCGGCCGCTTCGGCCTCGTCCAGCCGGTCTTCGGCGATGCACGCCGCCGCGAGGCACTCTTCCAGGTCCAGCGCCACATCACGACAGTCGTGCCACTTCGACATCGGCAGCCATCGCGCGGCCGCGTTCAGGTAGCGAAGCGCTTGTGCATAGGCGCCGGCGGCATGCGCCACGCGGGCGGCGCGTATGCCAATCCGTGCCCTGGCAATCCCTCGCGCGGGTGTATCCGGGGGCGGCGCGGACATCCATTGCGCCGCTGCTTCGAGCAGTCGTTCGCTGGCTTCTTCCGGAGACAGGGTCGTGTCGTAGGCGGTCGCGAGTCGTTCATGCAGCAGCGCCTTCGCGGCCGGATCGCGCGCCGCCACCACGGCTTCGCGAATCGAATCGCTCGCCAGCCCGTACTTCGCGTCCTCGCCCGGGAGCAGCACGACGAGTTGCCGCTCCTCGAGTGAACGCAGTCGCCCGGCCACAACCTCCGGCGACCGTTCGGCCGCCCGTGCCAGGATGGCGGTGGCGATAGGACGCCCGCTCGCCGCCATCAGATCGATCAGGTTCGTGTCGATCGCGTCCAGACGCGACAGGCCGGCGAGGACAGCGCTTCGCGGCGTCATCGCGCCGAATGCGACGCCGTGCGTTTCCGCCAGGTGCAGCGAGCCTCCGCGCACGGCGAGGGCGCCGGCCGCTACCGCGTTGCGCACCGCTTGTTCGACGAGGAATGGAATGCCGCTCGAGACCGTGTGCAGATGTCGGACGAGGTCGCCCGACAACGTCGAGCCCAGCATCGATGCCGCCAGCGCGCCGGTCTCCGCCGTGTCGATCAAGGGCAACGGCAAGTCGGTCGAGGCATCGACGCCGTGTCGCTGATACAGAAACACTTCGAACGGCGTCCCGGCGATCCCGTCGCTGCGATACGAGCCGAGGATCGCGAGGCGCGCGTCGGGATGCGCCGGCAGCCGCTCGAGCATCATCGACAGGAAATCGGTCATGCCGCGCGATGCCCAGTGCAGATCGTCGATGCACACCACCAGGCCGATGCGGCAGGACAACGCCAGCAGGAAATCGGCGGCCGCCCGAAGGATGCGCTGGCGCTCGGCATGCGCGTTGGCGAACGCCGTCGACGCCCCGACTCCAGGCCCACCGAACCCCGGCGCCAGCTTGACGACATCAGGCCCGTACGTCGCGAGCAGGTCCGCGGCACCGTTGGCGTGGGCGACGCTCGCCGCCGACAGCATCACCGGCACGATCGGCGTGTAATCGGCCATGTCGTCCGCAAACGCGGCGCCGCTCAAAAAGACGATGCCCTCGAGTTGCAGGTGATGCCGCACCTCGTCGAGCAGACGCGTCTTGCCGATGCCGCGAGGGCCGGTGACGAGAAGGCAGGGTCTGGGCTCGAGCCCGCCCGGCTGGAGGCGCCGGCGGACGTGACCGATCGCGGTGCCCAGCTCGTTCGCCCGTCCGACGAACTTGCTGGTCGTCACGGTAGACGCCGGGGTCATCGTCGCGGCAGGCGCGACGTCTGCGGCGTCGCCCCGCTCGAGCAGACGCGCGACTTCCAGCGCGTCGGCGGGTCGCGCTTCCGGAGCGATTGCGGACAGGCGCTCGACGAGCGCGCGTAACCACGGTGGAACTCCGCCAGCATCCGCCGGAAACTGGATCGGCCGGCTGCTCTTCCTCGTGAGAATCTCCGCGCGCGTCCGCGCGTCCGCGTACGGCGTGCCACCGGTCAGCAGCTCGAAGGCCATCACGCCGAGCGCATACAGGTCTGCGCGATGGTCCGGCATCCGTCCCTCCAGCAATTCTGGCGCGACGTAGGTGAGCGTTCCGAACAGACCCGTTGTGTGCTTCATGCCGGCGATGCCGAAATCGAGCACCTTGACGCGCTCGTCATCGGCGTTGCCGGTGACCATGACGTTGCTCGGCTTCAGATCGAGGTGCACGACCCCGTGTCGATGAATGTAGTCGAGGGCGTGGGCGACCTGCGCCAGCAGCCGCGCGACGCGCATCCAGTCGCCGCGGCCGATCACGGCGTCGATGCTGCTGCCCGTGAGCAGCTCCATCGTGAAGAAGCATTCCGTGCCGCCGGCGATGCGTTCGAAGTCGTAGACCCGCGCGATTCCCGGATGGCCCAGTCCGGACATCGATCGGAACTCCGCGCGAAAGAGCTCCGCCGTCCGCGCGTCGACGTCCGAGCGAACGGTCTTGAGCGCCGTCGGCCGATTGGGATAGAGGCTGTCGCGCACCTGATACACGCAGCCCATGCCGCCGGCACCAAGCACCGCTTGAATCAGATATCGACGATTGACCTCCGTGCCGACCGGCAGAACAGCTGCCGCACGGGAGGCGGTCTCTGCTGAATCGGCAGCTAGCGAGAGATCCGACGTTCCTTCGCTCGCGTCCGCATCGTCGCCACCGACGATGCACATCGTGGTCAGCTCCGCGACGCGCTTCGCCTGCAACTGGCGGGAGACCGCCATGTCCGGAGGGCGATAGGGAATGTCGCCGTCGGTCATCGCCGCGTGCGGGCAACCATATCTGTAGTTGTGCTTTGGCCGAGGTTACACTACATTCCCTTCCAACCGGCATCACGTTCCCAATTCCACGATTCGCGGACCATCACGGTCCGCGTCGCATCTAGGAGCCTGCATGGACGCCGTGTCAGGTGGACAGGCGCAGCGCATCTGCGTCATCGGCGGCGGAGCCGCCGGTGTTGGTCTGGTCTGGAGTCTCGCCAAGGCGACCGAGCTCGGTCTGAATCGATCCGCGTATCAGATCACGCTGATTCATGACGGCCCGACTGTCGGCGGCCATTCGTTGAGCGTGCCCGTGACTCTGGGTGGCCAGAACGTCAACATCGATTGCGGGGTGCAGATGATCGCCCCGACGATGTATCCGCTGACGCTGTCGATGCTGGCGCTGCCGGAGTTCGCGTCCGTGGAACTGGCACCGGTCGATTTGCGGATCTGCTGCGCGTTTCCCGGCACCGGCCCCGGCACTGTTCAGTACTGGGGAAATTTCGGCACCTATCGGTCGACGCCGCTGGCGCTGACTGGAATGACCGACTGCCAGACGTTCCAGAACCTGCTGCAGGCGAAGTGGAACCTGGGCTACGCGATCGAGCTGATGCAGACGGTGCAGACGTTCATCACGAACAACAAGAGCCAGTTCACCAACGGCGATCCGACCAACTTCATCACGTACTTCCTCGACGGCTACATGTCGATCATGAACGGCTACGGCAATGCGCTGCTCGACGAGCTGCTCGTGGCCGATCTGGCGCCGCTCTTCGACCTCGGATACGCGAGCTTCACGCAGGACGTCAGTGGCTACGCGCGGTTCAAGAACGGCGCGGACAGCTGGGTGCAGCAGATGTGGGCCCTGGCGCAATCGGCGCTCGGGTCAGCGGCGTTGCAAGGCGTTTTCCAATCGACCGTCACGTCGGTGTATCCCTCGACTGCGGGGCCGACCGTCGTCTGGCAGAACGCCAACGGTCAATCGAGCGGACCGCAGGTGTTCGACGTCGTCGTCAGCACGCTCGACATGCGTTCGAACTCCACGATCCTCAACAACGCGAACAACCCGCTGTGGGAAAGCGTGTTCGAGCCCAGGATCGGCACCCTGAGCGGTGAATCCGGAACGACCGTGTGGCCGCTGCTGCCAGGATTCTGCACGCTGCACCAGGATCCCGACGCCGTGCTGGCGCCAACACCAGGTGAAGAAGTGCTGCAGTTCAACGCTGTGCCGGGCGTCATCGGCAACGGCCCGTCGTTCAACCTGCTGCAGTCCAACTCGACCTACATCGCGAGCAATCTGATGGGGATTCCCGGCGTCAGTCGCGATGAGGACTGGTACGTGACGATGTACGGATTCATCCCGGAGGCGAACCAGCAGCCGAAAAATGCGATCTGGTCCGGGTCGTGGACGCACGGCATGTGGCTGCCCACGTTCATGATTCCGGAGAAGCTCAAGTTCCATCGAGCGCAGAGCAGGAGCCCCTACCACCGCGCGCACCTGGATCAGGAGCAGACGAACATCTTCTTCGCCGGCAACAACCTGGTGATGGATTCCGAGGAAGGCGCGCTGGCCTCGGGGCTCGCGATCGCGAAGTACGCGTTCGGCGTCGATCCGATTCAGCTCCTCACGCCTGCAGACGGCTCGAAGTCGGCAACACTCGAGAAGGGCGAAATCGAGTTCGACGCGGTTTTCGACACGATCATGTTCCCGTCATTGCTGGAGGAAGCGCTCGGCGGCCTGGTTGGTGCGTTGGAATGGTTCCTCAAGCACTGGATTCCGATCTGGGGACCGCCGAACAAATGATTCCTCGACTCGCTTCGCTCCCTCGCGGCTCACTCGGCGTTGTCTGGGCGCTCTTTTTGGTTCTTGCGTGCGCGTCGACGGCCGCCGCCCAGACGAGTCGTGTGCGCGGCGTGGTCCTGGACCCTCAGGAACGTCCCGTGCCCGGCGTCTCCGTGACGGTGACCGGCCCTGGCACGAATCTCACGACCGTGACCGACGCGTCGGGCAACTTCTCGGTGGATGTATCGATGCGCGGCCGGTACGACATACGCGCCGAGTTGTTCGGCTTCGCGGTCGAGACCGGCTCGGTGACCACTGACGCCACCGGCACCGCGGAAGCGAGGCTGCTCCTCCGTCCCAACTACACCGAGACCGTCATCGTCACGGCCAGCCGATCGGCGGAGACGCTCGCCAATGCTCCCGCCACCGTCACGGTGATCCCGAGTCGCGAGATCGAGGCGCGAGCAGGCGACGACGTCGGCGACCTGTTCGCAGGGACAGCGGGACTCAATGCCACGCGGCTGAATGCGCGCGACATGAGCTTCGATTTCCGCACGGCGAGCGGCATCCTGGCCCGGTCGCAGCTCGTGCTGATCGACGGCCGCGTGATGAATTCCGAAGGATTCGGGATCGTGCTGTGGGATCTTCTGCCCGTACAGTTCGAGGACATCGCGCAGGTGGAGCTCATTGGCACACCGGGATCCGCGGTGTGGGGCGCCAACGCTCTGACCGGTGTGATCAATATCCGCACGAAGTCTCCGTCGGAAACACCGGGCGGCACGGCGAGCGTCGGGTTCGGCAACGTCGGCGTCCGGCACGGCCGCGTTCGCTGGGCAGACACGCGAGGTCGAGTGAGTTATCGCGTCGCGGCGAGCTCGTTCCACGAGGACTCGTGGGAACGCGATCCGCTCTTGCCCGATGGCAGCCCGATGCCGAACGACGTGAAGTTCCCCAACCGCGGAACGACGCAGACGAAGGTGAATGGACGGGTCGACTGGCAGGGGTCGCCCGGTCACCTGTGGACCGCCTACGGCGAGTTCGCCGATTCGAGCGGCATCGTGTTCACATCGACCGGGCCGAACGCGCTTGCCGATTCCGGCTCGTACACGACCTTCGCCGGTCTCACCTACAGCAGCGATCCGCTGGAGGCCAAGGTCTACTGGAACCACGCGCGCGGCGATACGGTATCGGTCCTGTTCGGCGACGACTTCCGCGCCACGGCGAACACCGTCGTCGGCGACGTCGTCGGACGGCGTGCGGTCGGCACCCGCCACGCGCTCAGCGTCGGCGGCACCGTGACCCTGAGCGGATTCGATCTCACGCTCGCCCCCGGCGACTCCTTCCGATCGGCCGTCGGCGGGTTTGCGGAGGATCAAATCGCGCTGACACCCAAGGCGACGTGGACCATCGGCGCCCGCGTCGACAAGTTCGACACGATGGACGTCACCTTCTCGCCGCGTACCAGCCTGGTCTTTCGACCGGCGCCGCGCCATGCGGTCCGCGTCGCATTCAATCGCGCCTATCGCGCGCCGTCGCTCATCGAGAACTTTGCGTCGACGCGGCTCGATACCGCCGTGCCGATCATTCCGGGCCTGCCGCCGGTCGTCTTCTCGACGCTGGTCACCGGGAACCGCGACCTGCGGCCGGAGACCAGCCGCGCGTTCGAGGTGGGTCTCACCTCGGCGATCGGCTCGCGCACCAGCGTCTCGGCAACCGCGTACGTGAACTCGACACGCGACTTCGTACGGTTCTACGAGGTCGAGTCGTATGGGCCGTCGCTGCCGCCGCCGGGGTGGCCGCTCCCGGCCGCGTTCGTGCCGGTGGTGCCGAAGACGCTCACGTGGCTGAACGTCGGCACCGTGCGCAACGCGGGACTGGAGCTGACCGGTCGCGTCGAACTGCCGTACCGGCTGTCTGCACGCGGGTCGTATTCGTATCAGAGCGACCCGGTCGCGTCTGATGTCGACCCGCGCTTTCCGCTGGTGATCAATCGTCCGCCGACGAACATGGTCAACGGCGGTCTCATCTACTCCGGAGCGCGGTGGCAAGGCAGCGTCGACGCCTCGTATGTGGACGAGGCCTACTGGTCGGACATCCTCGACGCGCGGTTCTGGGGATGGACGCGAAGCTTCTTCCTGCTCAACGCGCGCGCCGGCTACCCGCTGCGCGGCACACGCGCGCGTGTGTCGGTGAGCGCAACGAACCTGCTCGATCGCCGAATCAAGCAGCACGTCTTCGGCGACATCTACCGCCGCCACGTGTCGGCGGAGCTCACGGTCGGCTGGTAATGAACGCGCGGTCGACCAACACGGAGCACGGAGCACGAGCGGGACGTGATGACGTTTCTGGCGTGGTTGAGAACTGGTGTTGCTACCGTTCTTAACGAAGCCACTCTTCCGGTTCTACAGGGCTCGGAGGCACCTAGAGATTACGCCCCAGTCGAGATCGACGTTATCGGGTGATGTGACTACTTCTCGGGACGAAGACGACCCCTAATCCAGCGAACGAGCTGCACCTCGGTCAGGCTGCCATCGGCCAGGCCGAGCATCGTCGTAACGACGTCTTCATCGGTCGCCTCGAGCTCGTAGTCGTTGATGCCCAGGAAGGTAACCAGCGCGAGGAAGCCGATTCGCTTGTTTCCATCCCGGTACGGGTGATTTCGCACGAACCCGAACGCGTACGCGGCCGCCAGAACGGCCGCGTCGGGCTCGCCCTCGTAGGCCCACTTTTGACGCGGGCGCGCCAGGGCGGACTCGAGAACGTTTTCGTCTCGAACGCCGGCAAGGCCGCCGTGTTGTCGGAGTTGATCGGCGTGGATTGCATCCACGACCGTACGGGTCAACCAACGGGGTTCGGAACGCCGGCGCGGCACTCCCTACTTCGCCAATTCGCGCAGCGCGCTTCGGTACTTCTTGGCGGCCTTCGCCGCGACCTTCAATGCGCGTTCGACGTCCGGGTCGTACGGCGTGAGCAGAATGCCGCGGTCGGTTTCGACGGCGAGGACGCGATCGCCAGCCTCCAGGTGGAGACGGTCCGCCATGTCTTTCGGCAAGGTCGCACTCACCGAACCGCCAGCCTGGCGAAGGGTTACTTCTTTGGTCACGACGTCCAGCGTAGCATATCCGTGCTACATCGCTCGCGCCTTGATCTACCGCCGCAGCGAACGATGGCGATGACCCAGAACCGAGAGTCCCCTGATCCGATACGAAGAACTCGGCCGGAAAAAGTATGGCGCGGCCGTCGGTCGAGAAACTCGTGCGCCTTACCGGGAACCCGCGGCAGCAGCGGGCGCGAGGCTGAAGACGTAGACGGCGCCGGCTTCGTCGGCGGAATTATCCCGCTGATTCCCGTTCATCCCCTTGGCGCCGCTGTCCTCGCCGCGGGCACCGGCGACGAGGATGGTGCCGTCGCGACTGAGCGCGACGGAGCTGCCGAACTCGTCGAACGCGTCGGTGTTCGATCCCTTCACGTAGGCGATCTGCGCCCACTGACCGCCGACGCGCCGGAACAGATAGACGGCGCCCGACTCCATCGCCTTGTCGTTCTTCTGCTCGCCGTCGATACCTTTGGCGTCGGAGTCCTCGAGCTGCGCGGGAATGGCGAGCGTGTTGCCGTCGCCGCTCAGGGTGAGTCGCGATCCGAACCAGTCGTCGTTGCCGGTGTTGGACGGCTTGATGAACGCTTCCTGCGCCCACGTCGTGCCGGTCCGGCGGAACAGATACGCGGCGCCGGCGGACGTGTCCTTCTCGGCGTCGTTGGCGCACGTCGTGTTCGCTTCCGGAGGATTGACACCGGTGGCCAGGCAATCCTCGTCGATCGCCCCGGCGAGCAGCGTATTGCCGTCGTCACTGAGCGCCAGGGCGGCGCCGATTGAATCTTGCGCCTCGGCGTTCGACGCTTTGATGTACGCCTGCTGCGTCCAGGCGCCGCCGCTGCGCGTGAACACGTAGATCGCGCCAGAACCGCCGCGGCCGAACGCCTGCGACCCGTTGATCTCGCGCGACGCGCCGCCCTCGTCGAACGCGCCGACCGCAAGCGTGTTGCCGTCGGCGCTGAGCGAGACGGCGTAACCAAACTGCATCGGGAAGAAGACGGTGGGACCCGGGGGAGGACCGCTGGTCGGCTCGCCCGGCGCGCCCACGCGCGCCCCGCGCCCGCGCGGAGGGGCCGGCAGATTGTTCGACGCCTTCAGGTAGGCCTGCTGTGACCAGGTCGTGCCCGATCGCGCGAACAGATAGACGGCGCCCGATGTTTCGGCCGAGTCGTTGTCCTCGTTGCCGTTGATGCCGGATGCGTTGCTGTCCTCCGCGTTTGCGCCCACGGCGATCGTGTTGCCGTCGTCGCTGATCGCCACTGAGAAACCGAACTGATCGCCTTCGGCGAAGCTGTCGCCCGTGCCAGGCTTCCCCGTGTTCGACGCCTTCAAATAGGCCTGCTGCGTCCAGCGGCCACCGGCCCGCGTGAACACATACACGGCCCCTGCCTGCGGAATCGACGTGTCGTTCTGGTTGCCGTTGACGCCCTTGGCGTTGCTCGGCTCGAAGTATGCGGACACGGCCAGCGTGTTGCCGTCGGCGCTGAGCGCGACGGCATGACCGAAGTTCGCGCTCATACGCGGATTGGACGCCTTGACGTACGCCTGCTGTACCCAGTTGTTGCCGTTGCGGCTGAACACGTAGACGGCGCCGGAGCCGGAGAGCGACGTGTCGTTCTGGTTGCCGTTGATGCCGCTCGACCTGCTGCTCTCGTCGGGCGCGCCCACCGCCAGCGTATTGCCGTCGCCGCTGAGCGCCACCGAATCGCCGAGCAGCGTCCCGCCGTTGCCGAAGTGATCCCCGGCGTGCGTATTCGATGCCTTGATGTAGGCCGTCTGGCGCACGGCCGCCGGCCGCGGCGACTGCGCGGTCGCCGGCATGCCTCCATTCAGCATCGCCACCGCCAACCCGATGCCGCAGGTCACTACTCCGCGCGTCATTCCGCCTCCACCTGATTCGTGCACGTGTCGTTAATTGATCCGCGTCAACTGGCCGCGCGCGAAGCCACCCGGATTCAGCGGCGAATGCACGTTGAAATACCAGCCTGCGGGGTCCTGGAGGATGCTCTGCATGGTCGCGGCATCCACGGCCACGTCAGGCGCGGTGAACTGGCCCGTGCCACTGCTCAGCGGAAAGAAATTGATCGCGCTGAGACCGGTATTGACGAGGATTGGACCGTTGACGCTCGCCCCGCCACGATGGATATGCGCGCCAACCACGCGCGTGTCGCCAGGGAATCCGGCGATCTGAAAGGTCATCGTCGCCGTTCCGCCGGTGACGTTGCCCGAGCTGTCGCGCGTCACCGCGAACGCGATCTGTGCGGCGCCGCGGCCGCCGGCCTCGGCATTGGCGATCGGCGGATTTTCGTTGGCCGGACTGAGTTGTGCGACGAACACCGACTGTGCGCCGGTCGACGGCGCCGCGGGATTGTCGTCACAGCCGGCTGCGATCACGCACACGCACAGGATTGCGAACTTCAGTTTCATGTCAGCCTCCGCCACCCGGCCTGCCCATACGCGGGCCGTGCGCCAACGCAGCGTAGCCGCTGGAGCCGACAAAAAACAAGTAGGGTTGTCAGCTCCGGCGGCCGATTACTCGACGCGCCAGAACCTGACGACCACTTCCGAGGGATAGCGCTCCCCGGCGCCGACGAAGATCGACCGCGTCAACCATTGCAGCTGAGGAGCGGCGGTCTCAAAGGTGGGACAGGTGCGAAAGTACACATGGCGGGGGTCGACCGGCTGTCCGGCCAGCAGCTTCTCCATCACGTCAGGCGGCGCATGTCGAATCCCGACGTTGCGTACCGCGACGTGCATGCCTTCTTCGGTCTCGAGCACGTAGCGGCTATCGAGCTCCGACACGCCGTCGGCGCGCACGATTTGCCAGTCGGCGCCGCCGGGCAGAATGCGACCGCGTAATGCTGGTCCTTCGAACGTGCCGCCAGTGATCGCCACCATTCGGCGGCGACCATGCGGCAGCACGCCGAGATCGACCGGATCGGCGACCTGCGCGCGGATTTCAAACGCGAACTCGAGCGTCGGAATCGATCGCACGTGCGGTTCGTGCCGCCAGTTCAGGAGTGGTGCAGCTCGTACGTGAAACGTCCGGCGCGGTTGTGGGTCCGCGTCAGTCGCCAATGCCCGCCGAGCGCTTGGCTTCCCTGCGGCAGAGAAGGATCGGTCGTCGCGACGAGTTGAGTACCAGTATTCGAGAAGATCTGAAATCGAATGTCGTCGTGGCGTGCGTCGATCAACCAATACTCGCCGACGCCGGCGCAGCCGTAGGCATCAGGAAGCAGCCGCGTGTCCTTACGAACGGAAGAGTCGCTGACGATTTCCACCACCAAGTCTGGCGCTCCTATGAGCTCGACGTAGTCCGATGGATTCCCGGCGCGATGATCGAGGTGGACGCGGCCGTCCGCGAAGCGCGCCCACGACACGAAACAGAAGTCGGGTTCGGTGCTCAAGCCAGCGGCCTCGTGCGTCAGCAGCATCCCGTCGCTGTAGACCTCTCCCAGATCGCGCTCGCGGACAAACGCACCGATTGCGACGGTGATCGCGGTCTTCACCTTGTTATGTGTCTCGCCAGACTGAGGACTCATCTCGATGAGTACCTCTCCGGTGACGTACGTCGTCCGCACACCAACCGGGCAGGCGTCGGAGACCACCCATTGCCGATAGCCGGTGTGGTCGAACGCCGTGGGCGGAATCGTCACACGGTCTTCGATCGTCAGCGTCCCGCGCGGAGACATGATGAAATCCAGTTTAGCCTCAAAGTTGCGACCCGACTGCTACTTCCGTTCCGGCATCAGCGTGACCTTCACGTAGTCGCGCGTGTTGAGATAGTTCTGTGCCGCCTGCTGAATCTCGAGGCCGGTGAGCGCCGCGATCCGCTTCGGCACGTCGAGGACCGTCGCGATGTCCGCGGCATTCCTGTCCTGATAGCGCCGCGAAATCTGTCCCAGCAGGTAGGCGTTGTTCTGGCTTTGCTGCTCGAACTCGCGCAACAGCGCGGCGCGAATGCGCATCACCCGATCGGGCGTCAGCGGCGTCCCCTTGACCTCGCTGATCTCGTCGAACACGCGCTGGACGAGGCTCGCCGTGCGCGCCGGATCGCACGTCCATTCGATGCGCACGTTGTACTGCGGGCGCGGGAACTTGAATGCCGCCGGCTCCGCGTCGATGTTGTAGGTCGCGCCCAGCTCCTGCCGGATCGTGTCGAACAGCTTTCCCTGCAGCACCATGCCCATCGCGCGCATGGCCAGCACGTGCGCGTCGTCGTAGATGAAGGGCCCGGAGAACACGATCGCCACCTGGCTCTTCGGCGCGATGCCCTTCTCGACCATCTTCTCCACGATCCCCGTGGGCGGCGTGATGCCCAGATCGCGCCACGTCTCGCGCGCGTTGGTCGCCGGCAGGCTGGCGAGGTACGTCTCCACGAGCGGCTTGACCATCTCGGGCGTGAAGCTGCCGACGAAGACGAACGTGAAGTTGCTGGCGTCGGCGAAGCGGGCCTTGTAGAAGGCCAGCGATTTCGCCAGATCCCATCGATCGACCGTCTCCGGCGTCTCGGGCTGTCGCCGCGGATGATTCCGGCTGAGGGCCTCGTTCACCGTCTGGTCGAACACGACGTCCGGACTGGCCATGCGGTTGGCGAGCAGCCCCTTGTACTGGGACTTCAGCGACGCGAACGCGATCGGATCGGCACGTGGCTCGGTGAAGCGCAGATACGTCAGCTGAAACAGCGACTCCAGATCCTGCGGTGTGCTCCCACCTACCACGCCCTGCTCGATCTCGCCGATGAACGGCGTGACCTCGACGACCTTGCCGACGAGAATGCGATCCAATGCGGTGGGGTTGAACTTGCCGACGCCGCCCGCCGCGATCACATCGTCAGCCGATCGTGCAGGGATGAAGTCGGCATCGCTGGCCAGCGACGTTCCGCCCGGCGCCGACGCGCGGAACAGGATCTGATCCTCGCGCAGCGTCGTCGGCTTGAGAACGACCGTGGCGCCGTTGGAGAGCGTCCATTCAGTGATGCCGGCCGCGGCATGTTTGGTTTCCTTGACGATCGTTCCGCGCGCCGGCGGAGCCTCCATCAGTCCTGACGCGGCGGTGGAGTCGACGTACGGTTCGACGCGTTTCTCCGCGGCCGCTTTGACCGCGGCGGCGAGCTGGGCTTCCGACGGCAGCGTGATGCCGATGCCTTCGGGTGCAGACAGAATCACGAGACGGTTCTGCTCGGGAAACCATTGCTGGGTGAGCGCGTTGAGCTCCTTGAGCGTGATCTCCGGGACGAACCGGCGATGGAACGCCAGCTCCTGCCAGATCGTCGGCAGCGCTTCGGCCTGAAGAAAATTGCGCGTGTATTCGTCGGCGCGGCTGGCCGATTCGCGATCCGGACTCTCGGTGACGCTGCGCTCGTACCCGAGCATCATGGCCTGCTTGGCGCGCGCCAGCTCGGTCTCGGTAAAGCCGAATCGCTCGACCCGCTCCAGCTCCGTCAGGAGCGCCTCGAGGCCCGCCGCCACGCCGCCGTTGGGCACGATCGCTTCGAGCGCGGCTTCATCCTTCGTCCGCGGTGTCTGAAACAGCTGCCGGCTGGCCGCCACTCTGAAGAACGGCGGATTCTCGCGCTGCGTCAACTCCTCGAGGCGCGCGCCCATCATGCTGCCGAACAGCTGATCCATCGTGATGTCGCGATAGCCGCCCACTGTGTCCTGCCGTCGCGCCGGCCGCAGATTGCTGAGCGCCACCGACGTCGCCGTCGATTCCTGGTCGGTGACGATCGCGTACTTCGTGGCGGGATGATCGGGCACGTCGAAGATCGGCCGCGGTCGTTCGGGAGACGGGTTGGCCAGCGGTGAGAAGTGGGATCGGATCATTCCCACGACCGCGTTCGGATTGATGTCTCCGACGACGATGACGGCCATCAGGTTGGGGCGATACCAATCCTGATAGAAGCGCAGCAGCTGTTCGCGGGTGGCGCGCTGGATGACGTCGGGATTGCCGATCGGCGACCGATCGGCGTAACGCGATCCTTCGAGCTGTGCGCGCCGGATCTTGTCGCCCGTCCGCTCACCGGCGCCCAGGTGGAGCCGCCATTCCGACAGCACGATGCCGCGCTCGCGCTCGATCGCGGCCTGATCGAAGGTGGCAGCGCCGGCCCAGTCCTCGAGCACGAGCAGCGCGCGATCGATCACTTCGGGTGAATCGGTCGGTACGCGCAGGATGTACTGCGTCTCGTCGTAACTGGTGGCGGCATTGGCATCCGGACCGATGCCCAGTCCGAGCGATGCGAGGAAGTCGATGATGCCCTGGCGCGGGAAATGACGCGTCCCTTCGAACAACATGTGCTCGACGAAGTGCGCCAACCCGAGCTGGTCCGGGTCTTCCAGCACCGATCCCGCTTTGACGACCAGCCGCAGCTCGACGCGCTGCGCCGGCTTCGGGTTCGGCCGGACGTAATAGCGCAATCCGTTGGGCAACGTGCCGATCGTCACTTCCGGATCGACCGGCATGAGCTGCGCGAGCCCGTACGAGGCGACCGAAGCCGCCGACGTCTCTCGCCCGGGAAGCGTCTGCGCGTACGCCGCCAGCGCGCCGCCGAGGAGCAGGGCAAAGACAAGGCTATGGAAATACGGCCGGATGCGGGAGCACGTCATTGGTAGATCCTACTTGACGGCGGGCCTGACACGGCCCGCCCCTACCGTCGCGGTCATTTTTTCAACAGCGTGGTCCAGTTTCAGGATGACTGTAAGCGGCGGCGCCGCCGATTGCCGCAGCAATTGCTGCACGATGAAGCTGCGTACACCGCCTTGTACTGAGTCGTCAGCACGTCGACGGGTGTCCTCGGGATGGCTGAGAGAGCTCGCCCAGACGCCGGTGGCCTTCGCGTCGGTCGCGGATCGCAGGACGACGTAGATGAAACGATCACCGTCCGGGAGAAACTGCGGGAACGCCAAGGTACGTCCAGGGTCGGAGGAGGTGTCAGACAGGACCGGCGAAACGCCTCCGCCCGACGCCGAGACACGATACAGCCCTCCATTGGCGGCGAACACCAGCACGCCGTCGTGATTCCACGTGCCTCCCCCAACTCCTCCGGCCGCATCGGCCAGCACGAAACGGCGTGCCGCCAGCCAGGTCGAGCCGTTTCACCTTGCCGTCGGCGAAGAAGGCGATCGACGACCCATCCGGCGACCAGAACGGAGCATAGGCATTCGCGGTTCCGGCAAGCGGACGCGCGACGAGGCTGTCGATCGATCGCACGTACAGGAGGTTCGCTCCCTGTTGTCCCTCGTATCCGCCGAAGACGATCGATCGTCCGTCAGGCGCCACGCCCGCACCGATGAACAGGTAGCGGAACACGTTCGCGGGTGATGGGCCGACGATGAACTGCGCGGTCACGGGCGTCGCCGCCGAACGTGTCGCCGACCAGATCGCCAGACCGGCGAGCGCGGCGACGGCGGCCCGCCGAGCAACGGGTTTTTCATAGAGATGAGGGGCGGATTATACGTGGTCGCGGCCGAACCTGGTCCGTGCCAGCGAACTCGCTCGGAATCCGGGGGAGCTCAGAAGTTCCACAACAACTCGGAAACGCTGACCTGAGGTGAACGAGGAGATCCCGCAAATTGAGGGAAACGGTCGGGCACGAACGTTGCTCCTGTGAACGGCGAGGACATCAGGAGATCAGGTCATGCCCCCGAGTGCTATTGCCGCGCTAATCAACCGGGTTCAGAAGGCCTTTGTGGACGTCCCGGATCTCTCCATGACCGTGGAACAGGCGCAGCGACTGTTTCGGATCGACCGCGCTACCTGCCAGGCGCTATTCGACGTGCTGGTCGAATCGGCAGTGGTCACCAAAAAGCCGGATGGCACCTTCGTCGGACTCGCACCGCACGCATCGCCCGTTCCGCACGCAGCGTAGTGTTTAGAGAGTTGATCATCGAACCGGCGCGGGGCGCGTCGGCTCCCCGGACGCGCGTCTTGACGGGCGACGGCGGTGTCGCTCGGTGGCGCGACCGTGAGCACCGCGACACGCACCGAGCTCTTGTTCGAGCCACGCCAAACGCCACGTGTCCAGCTCTCTCTAGACGCTCGCGGCCCAGGGCGCACGACATGTATGCGTCTGCCCGGGCACGCACCGACTCAGCGCCAGTTCGTGATGAGTGTGAGCGGCACGACCGCATCGAGATCGGTCGGGTGCGCATCGTGTTGAACTGGTTCCAGGAGCTCGAGGCACGCGTGCCCGCCAGATGACGCCGACCCGGCGGCGGCGGTTCATCATGCGTGTCCGTTTTCAGCGGGCGAGAGCCGTTGCAGCAGCCACGCCTTCGCCACCGTCCAATCCCGCTCCACCGTCGCCGACGAGACGCCGAGCGCGTCCGACGTTTCCGCAATGCTCAGACCGGCGAAGAAGCGCAGCTCGACGACGCGGCCGGCGCGCTCATCGAATGACGCCAGTTCCGTCAGTGCTTCGTCCAAGGCCAGCACCTCGACGACGTTGTTCTCCACGCCCGCGTCGACACCGTCCAGACCGAGCACGGTGACGTTCGCGCCGCGCTTGATCGCGTGCCTCCGGCGAGCGTGATCGACGAGGATCTCGCGCATCAGGCGCGCCGCCATCGCGAAGAAGTGCGTGCGGTTGTGCAGGGTCATGCGATCGAGATCGACCAGCCGCAAGTACACCTCGTGCACGAGCGCGGTGGTTTGCAGAGTCTGTGATCCTTCGCCGCTGAGCCGGGCGCTGGCCACGCGCCGCAGTTCGCCATAGACGATCGGGATCAAGCGATCGAGCGCGGCCTGGTCACCGCTGCGCCATTCGACCAGCAGATTCGTCACGCTCCGTTCAGCTGAATCCTCGGGCATCGCGCCCGCCAAGGGTAGCGCGAAATCCGCTAGAATCGGCCGGCGATTCAGCGGCATGTCTCCGCAGTCTGCGCAACAGTCGAACGACTGGAAGCGAGTCCGGCACGTCTTCGAAGCCGCGTTGCTGCAGCCCGTTGAGCAACGCGCGTCCTTCGTCGCCGAGTCCTGTCGTGATGAACCGGCGATTCACGATCAGGTGACCGCGCTGCTCGCCTCACACGACCGTGCCGATGGCTTTCTCGAAACACCGGCCGGGGTCCTGCTGGGACAGTACGCGGGCGGCGACGCATCCGCAGATGGAGCCGCCGATCGGAATATCGGACGGGTGATCGGTCCCTATCGCCTCGAGTCCTGCATCGGCCACGGCGGCATGGGCGCGGTCTACCGCGCGGTGCGCGACGATGACGCCTTCCGTAAGACCGTCGCGCTGAAGCTGGTCCGCGGCGGGCGCCACTCCGAGTACTTCGAGCGGCGCTTCCTCCTCGAGCGAAAGATCCTGGCAGGCCTCCAGCATCCCAACATCGCCACCGTCCTCGACGGGGGTACGACCGACAGCGGCGAGCCGTACCTGGTGATGGAGTACGTGGAAGGGCAGCCGATCACCGAGTACTGCGCGACGCGTGCGCTGGCGACCGCGGACCGCGTGTCGCTGTTCCGGATCGTGTGCGCGGCCGTCCAGTATGCCCACCAGAACCTGGTGATCCACCGCGACATCAAGCCGGCGAACGTGCTGGTCGACCGTCACGGCGTTCCGAAACTGGTCGACTTCGGCATCGCCAAGCTGCTTGCGTCCGGAGCCGAGGCCGACGTGGCGCCGACGGCGACCATGGCGCCAGTGATGACGCCCGAGTACGCGAGTCCCGAACAGGTCACCGGGCAAACGGTCACCACCGCCAGCGACGTCTACTCTCTGGGCGTACTGCTCTACGAGCTGCTGGCCGGCCGGCGGCCGTACGAGGTGCAGGCGCAATCGCTCACGGCGATCCTGAAGGCCGTCTGCGAGACGGAAGCCGTGGCTCCGAGCGAGGCCGCCCACGGGCGGAACCGCGCGACCCTGCGCGGCGATCTGGACACCATCGTCTTGAAGGCGCTGCGCAAGGAGCCGGAGCGACGGTACCAGAGCGCGGGCGAGCTGTCGGAGGATCTGCGGCGCCATCTGGAAGGGCGGCCGGTCACCGCCCGGGCCGACACGGTCCGCTACCGCGCCGGCAAGTTCGTGCGGCGGAACCGCGCGGTCGTGACGGCGGCGCTGCTGATCGCGGCCAGCCTCATCGGCGGGATCGTGACGACGACCTCGCAGGCGCGCCTGGCCGAGCGGCGGTTCGACGAAGCCCGCAGGCTGATACGCTCGGTGATCTTCGACATCCAGCCGAAGCTGGGCGGGGTGCCTGGTACAACCCCGCTGCGCAAGGAACTCACCGAGAGCACACTCGAGTACCTCGTTGCCCTGGCCCGCGACGCCGGCGACGACCCACGGCTCCTGCGGGAGTTGTCCGCGTCCTACGTGGAGCTCGCCCGCGTCCAGGGCATCCAGGGCAACGCCAACGTCGGTGACATCCAGGCTGCGCGCCGGACCCTGGGCGAAGCGGAGAAGCTCGTGGCGCGGCTGTCGAAGATCGACCCTGACGGGCCCGATTCCCTGCACGAGGCGGTGGTGCTGGAGCGCTACCTCGCTCTCACCTTTCTTTACGAGGCGGCGTACGCGCCCGCACGGCAGCATGCGCAGCGCGCGGTGGAGCTCGCCGAGCGAGCGGTGAAGATCAGGCCCGACTTCCAGGCTCGCGAGGACCTGGCCGACACACGCCGCACCCTCGCCAACTGCACCGACTCCGCCGAGCAGTTCGCGCGCAGCCAGGAGATATACGAGTCGCTGCTGCGTGAGAAGCCTCAGGAGGCGCGCGTCCTGCGCAATCTGTCGCAGGTGTACAAGTACGCAGCCGGCCTCCACTACCAGAAGGGCGAAGAGCGTCCGGGCCTCGACCTCATCGCCAAGGCGCATGCGATCGACGAGAAGCTGCTAGCCGCCGACCCCGAGAACCCGCAAGCACAGGACGACCTCTCGTTCTCGCTGAACCAGCTCAGTTGGGGTTACTCCAAGCTGGGTGACCTGGACGCTGCGCGCGCAGCCAGCGAGCAGAGCCTGGCCTTACGGGAGCGAATCCTGGCCCAGAACCCGGGTGAGGCCCGCGCCCAGGAGCGACTGGGGTATGTGCTCAGGGCGATCGCGCTCTTGCGGCGGAAGGCGGGCGACCATGCCGGCGCGCTCCGCGACTATCAGCGAGCCCACGCGATCTACACCGATGTCCGCGCCCGAGGCTACGGCGGCGCCTACGCGGGATCCGAGCTCGGTTCCACGGAGCTCGAGCTCGGCGACCTCGAGTCGGAGGGCGGGCACGCCGAGGAAGCCTGCCGCTGGTACCGCCAATCGGCTGCGGTCTTCGACGAGCTGGCGGCCCGCGGTGCACTGCGATCCGACAGCCATGAAGAGGCCGAGAAGGCCCGCCGCGCGGCGGCGGGCTGCAGGCGATGAGAACATACGGTCCCACGGCGCGGTTACGCGCGGCACGCCGGTAGATTAGATCCAGCCACACACCGACGGCGACCGATGCGGTCCATGAGGGAACGCAGCCTTCCTCTGCGCCTTTTCCTGTAAGGGTGGATCACGTGCCTCACAGATTGAAGGGAGCAGGAACATGTTGAAGACGCTCGTGGCGTTCGCGGTTTTCGTGTCCGCCGAGAGCATTGCCAGTGCTCAACGTTCACCGAACGACATGAAAGCCATGATGGCGGCGTTCGAATCGGCGCAGAAGACGGCGAGCCGGCCTGGCGATGCGGCGATGAATTGTGAGGCGCTGGAGAAGGAACTGGTCACGACGGTGAACGACCCCGCAATACAGGCTTTTGTCGCGAACAACGGCGCGGCGGCGCAGAAAGACTACGAGGCACTGAAGACGGGAAAGGCCGCGATGACGGGCCAGATGGCGGCATCTATCGCCGCGTCGCTGGTGCCGGGAGCCGACTTTGCCCAGCTCGCCGCGGCGCAGGCGCAAGCGCCGCTCCAGGCGGCCCAGGCCGCACAGCGTGTGGAGGGGCGGGCGATGCAATTCAGCGAGTTGTTGAAGATCCTGCCGCAGTTGATGCGCGGGCAGCGCGTGATCGAACTCGCGGCGATGAAGCAGTGCGCATGGGCGACCGGCGCCGGTCTGGCTCCGTCCGCACCAGGCCTTCGCTAGCGAGCGACGAAATGCGTACGTGCCGCACCGGGTCACTGCTATCTACGCTCCATCTGGATCGCATCACCATTCAGCGGTGGACGAATCACGGTCCTGCCCGAGGTGCCTTGACCGGCACAGAGATCAGCACGACCAATGGCGTGCCGCGGTCACGCTTTGTCGTTCTCGACGTTCAACAGTGGGCGTTCCCCGGAGTCGAAACGGGGACCACGAGTACACGCGCTGCTGGCTCCAACTCATTGCCGTTCGACGGGCTTCCTGGACCGATGAATCCGCCCGGTGGTGCGATGGGAACGGCGGCATGTACTTAGGGGCGAACGTCACAGGAACAGCCGGAAGCAACGTCAGCCTGACCGTCACATTGACACCACCGGGTGGGGCCAGCGATCCGAATCCCGGGAACAACACGGCAACGAACACGCTGCCGGTCCGGTGACAGCCCCGACCTGTTCATCAAGAGGATGCGCGAGCGTTACGAGTTGCGCGTAGGCCGCCCGCGCATCGGCGGGCGGCGGTCGTTGTTATTTCGTATGAGGGAGTTCGTCCCCGCCTTGCGCCTAACCCTATAGAGGTCGTCGTCCGGGTCGCCGGACGTGGGGATCGCATGGCGAATCGCTATCTTTTCGTTGCTCCATTGCTCGCGCTCGCGATCGGAGCCCACACCGCCGCGCAGACACCGCAACCCGTTGCGCAAAGCTGGGCCGGATGGGCTCAGTGCCAGATCACCATTCAGGCACCTGGCTACTCCCATCGCGAAACACACCTGTGGACGATTACCGGTGCCGGCACCAGGAACGCCAACATGGAGATCTATCCCACGTCGTGGACCGTCACCGGCGACGGCTCTCTGCAGCGGGTGAATGGACCGACGACCGTCTCGGCACAGTGGACGGTCAACGGTACGCTGCCGAACGTCACGATCGGCACGACGCTTCACCTCGATCGCATCACCGTTCAACGCTGGACGAACCATGGTCCTGCGAGAAGTGCGCTGACCGGTACGGAGATCAGCACGACCAACGGCGCCGCCCGATCGCGCGTCATCGTGCTCGACGTTCAGCAGTGGGCGTTCCCAGGCGTTGAGACCGGGACCACGGGTACGCGCGCCACGGGCTCCAACACGGTGCCGTTCGACGGGCTGCGTGGACCGATGAACCCGCCGAGCGGGGCGATGGGAACGGCGGCGTGCAGCTGGGACTTTGCGCGCGGCGGTTCGCAGCCGACACCACCACCAACGGTTTCGGCGCAACCAGCGCCGACCACGCCATCGTCTGGAGCGCCCGTGTCCGGCGGCACCGCACCCTCAGCCCCGGGATCGCCGCCGGCGACGGGCGCCATGGTCTCCGTGGTTTCTCCCAACGGCGGAGAAAGGCTCAGCGGGGGCGACGGGGCGGTTATTCGTATGGTCAAGGTCAGGCTGGGTTCTGCCGCCACCCAGCAGGCGTTTGACCTCGACCTGAGCACGGACGGTGGCAGCACCTGGACTTCTCAGCAGCGTGGTGTAGACGCGAGAGCGATCGAGGGTCACTTCTATCTCAGTCTGAGGCTTCCACCCACGTCGACGAGCCGGGCCCTGGTTCGCGTCACGCTGACGGGCAGGCCGGAGACCGCTGACGTCAGCGACGCCCCATTCACGATCGTGCTGGGCTCGCTCAAGCTCGCACCCCTGGCTACGCCGCTCGTGGCTGGCCAGCGCGTCACGATTTCCTGGACACATGATCTTCCGGCGGACCAGCGTCGCTTTCGAGTACGCCTCGTGCGGCTCAACGTTTCCGAAAGCGAGCAGACCCTGTGGCTTGGGGAGGTCAATGCCACCGGCTCGTCGGAATCATTCACCTTTACCGTTCCCCAGCCCGCGACGACGCAAGCGCAGCTCACAATCATCACACCAGGCGATCTCTTCGCCGCTTTCAGCCCCATGTTCGACATCGTGGCTGCAGGTTCTCCACCGCCGGCATCGAGCGGCGGAACCGGCGCAGTCGCCGACCTTTATACGCTGGTCGTCGGAGCGGATCCCACGCAGGTGGCCGTGGTCTCCTGGCCGGCGAACGGAACCGCGACATACTACGCCGACTTCAGAAACAACGGTCCCGGTGCGGCGAACGGCGCGGTCGTGCGCGTACCGGCAAGCGCGGGTTTGTCGAAGACGACCGTCGAATGCGGTGCACTCGGCGGCGCTCAATGTCCAGCGGGTTTGACAGTGAGCCAACTCGAGAGCGGCGTCGCGATCCCGAGTTGGCCCCCTGGCGGTTCGATAACGATCCGGTTCCTCGCGGCGGTCAGCGCAGCCGTCGGCGCCTCGGTGAGTGTGACCGGAACGGCCAGCGCGCCGCAGGGTGTAACCGATCCCAATCCGGGAAACAATTCGTACAACCAGACACAGTCCGTTGTCGCGGCGCAAATGCCGATGCCGGCGATCGCTACACTTACGCCGTCCTCCGCGCTTCCGGGAACCCGCGCGCTCGCGGTTTCGATCGCCGCCACCGGGACGCACTTCGTGCAGGGTGTGAGCTACGTCGACTTCGGTGAGCTCGTCGGCGCCACCTCGCTGACGATTACGTCTCCCACGACGGCGAACGCGATCGTCAATGTCGATCCGGCGGCTCCGGTGGGACCGCGGAACATCACGATAACGACGCCGTCGCCGGACGGGACGAGCGAAGTCGTGTCGCGCGCGGCGGCTTTCACGGTGGGCAGCGGTCCGCCGCCAGGCGGCACGCCGCCTTCGAGCGGGACGACTTCGGCCAGCGGCCGCTATCGCGTCACCGCGACGAGTGTGTACTTCCGCAACGCCGAAGCCGACAATCCCGGGCCCGCCATCGGCGACGGCAAGGGCGATGAAATCTACCTCACCTCATACGCCCAGGTGTACGACCGCCGCAATGGGAACCAGCTTTCCGCCGGTCCACTCCTCCGGACACCGGTTCATGGCGACCTGGGCGGTGCCGGCGGTGGCGTACGCGTGGCTGCGGGTTCGGCGACGCCCAACGGCGGGATTGCCACGGGTGACGAGGTTCAACTCCGAATGTCCGGTGCGAGTCCAGTGTGGCTCTGGGAAGGCGAGCTCCGCGATGGCATCGATGTGGTGGTGTTGCGTCCTGTGCTGTGGGAGTTCGATGGCAACGAAGCCGCGTGGTACACGGTCTACGCGCAGCGGTTTCCACCCACCGCCCCGAGACAGGCATTCGATCTCCCGGTTGTTCAGGCTGCGATCCCGCGTGCGGGTGTGACGTTCGAATCAGTCCCCGGATTCACGATGACCGGTGCATGGGTGGCCGATACGCAGGACCATCCGATCGGGTGTGTCCTCAACGTGACCAGCAGCGGGCAGGTGGCAGGAACATGGACCGATCGCGTGCTGGTGCTGACCCGCGACAAACTCGAGCCCTGGTTGACGGCCGCCGGCGGCGTCGGCCGCGTTGAGATGAGGGTGTCGGGTGAGATCCAGGTCGCGGCCGCGGGTCCTGGGCAAACGCAAAACGTACGACAGGATGCGGTGGCCGACTACACGCTGAACGTCACCATCGAGCGCAGGCCTTAGGCAATCAGGGCGTCGCACGGGCAGCCCGTGCCCGTTAGGCACACCGCAGGCATGCGTTGATTGACGCCAGGAGCTGACGCTCAGCACTCGCACTGGCGGGCTGTTGTCTCGACCCACTTGTAGGCACGGAGGTAACCGGACATGCGCCTGAGTGAACGATCCAGTTGGCGGCGGTTTGTCGTCATGCTCGCCGCGCTCGGCGTCTGCTGCGCTGCTCCGGACATCACGGCTCAGACCGCGACGCCGCAGCGGCCGCGTCAAACCAGGCCACAGCCGTCGCGGCCGGTGACCCGTGAGCCGGCGCCGCCTGCGACCAGGCCGGCCGAACCGGTCACACCGCCATCCCCCACGCCAGCGCCCGCGCCGGAGGACGTGCGATTCAAGAGCACCTACACGACCGGAGAACAGCGAACCGAAACGGTGACGTTCATCAAGGGTCAGCGCGAGCGTTACGAGTTCCAGGACATGGTGCTGCTCAAGCAGCACGACCAGAAGCGCACGGTGCAGATCAGCAGGGCGGCCAACACCTATCTCGTCGCGCCCGAGGGCATGCCCGTCACTTCGGGCCCCGCTCCAGCGGCGCCGCGGCCCTCCGGCGTGATCATGGTCGCTACAACCATCGTCGACACTGGCGAACGGAAGGCCGCATTCGGCGAGCAGGCCCGCCGCGTGAAAGTGATGATCGACAAGCAGCCCATGCCGGGCGCCTGCGACACGTCCAGACAGCGTGTCGAGACCGACGGCTGGTACATCGACGCACCGTCGGCAGTCGCCAACCAGACGACCGCTGGACTCGAACAGGCAGCGGCTCCCGGTGACTGCGCTGATCAGACGCAGGTGGCGATCAACGGCGATCCCAAGAGTCTCGGCTTTCCCATCGCATACACGACGACCGTTACGGGCGACGATGGCAAACCAGTCGTCGCCTCGATGGAAGTCAGCGAGTTCGAGCTCACCACGCTCGACGCCGCCCTGTTCGAGATCCCGCCTGGGCTCAATGCGGCGCTGAATCTGCGCGAGCTGTCGAAGGCACTCAGCGATGCGAACGAGGCGAAGCTTGCGGCCGCGGGTACTTCGGCCGCCGCCACGACAGCGAAGGCTCCCGGAGTGATTCGTATCGGCGTGCCCGAGCTCACGAACAGGACGCCGCAGACCGTGGACACGCGCGCATTGCGGCAACGCCTGCTTGGCGATCTCGCTGAAGCGAAGTTCGATGCGGTTCCAATGGCCGCCGCGTCGCCGGCGGAGCTGCAGAAGCGGGCGCTGGAATCGGGCTACGACTATGTCCTGCTGGCCGAGGTGACCGAGTTGAAGGCCAGCAAGCCGGGCAAGTTCGGCGGCCTGATGGGCGCGGCGTCGGGCATCGCGGGCGGCAGCGCCGGAATGGCGGGTGCCGCCGCCGGAGCCGCCGCCGGAGCGGCGACCACGCCGAAGGAGAACACCGAATCGACGATCGCGCTGAAGCTCGTGCAACCTGACGGCAAGCAGCGTCTGTCGACGACGGCAAAAGGAAAAGACGGGACCGGCTTCACGTTGAAGACCGGGCTCGGGATCGCCAAGTTCGCCGGCGGCATGTATCTGAGCATGATGGCCGGGCCGATGATGATGTATCGGTTGAACAGCATGGGCGCGGCCAATATGGGTGGCATGGGCATGCTCGGCAATCCGATGCTGTATCGCATGCAGGGCGCCGGCCTCAGTGGTCTCGGCAAGGGCATGGGCATGGACGCAACCGCCGGTGCCGCGTCGTTCGTGATGGGAACGGCCATGCAGATGAACGATCTCGGAGGCTTCGTCGGCGTGCCGGGGCAGGGACCGTCGTACGACGAATCGCTCGGCGAAGCCGTGCAGAACGCCGCGAGGGCCGTGCAGAAGGCGCTCGAGAAGAAGTGAGGGTTCGAAATCTTCAGGCGACGGTCGGAGACACCGATCGGATTTCGCGGACGCGCGTCGTGACGATGCGACGCCCCTCGTGCAGCAGCTCCATCGAAAAGCCCGGATGAATCGCCCGCAGCTTGAGCAGGCTGCCGCCGAGGGAACAGCCCGAGATCCGGGCACGGGTATGCTCGGGGAAGAACGCGCCGCCACGAACCATCACGTCTCCGGCGGAGGGCGACAGGATCGTCAGCTCGTACGTCGTGTTGCGCGTGCGGATCGTGAATTGCTCGAGACCGGCCAGGGCGTCGATCTGTACGCCATCGCTCCAGTCGCGCTCCGCCCAGCGGCGCAGGTCGCACGCCGCAACGACCGCACGGAAGATCCCGGTGCCCGCCATGTGTCAGCTCGTCAGCATCGGATGCCCATTCACACGTCAGACCATTGGGCCTCGTCTTCCACGGAAGTGAAGTGGAAGAGCCACGATTTTACCGGAAGTTCGGGCCGCCTGAAGGCGGCCCAGGAAATCAATGTGAATGCGGCCGCGACGAAATCAGTGTAAGTCCTCGCGCCGCGGCCCATCCGCGCGGAAACCGGGCGACCCGTTTAGAAGCGCTTCGTCAACTGCACGCCAACGCTGCGCCCTCGCGGGTGGAAGACGCCGTTGTTGATCGCCATGCCGATCGGTTCGGAGTTGTCGAACACGTTCATCGCGAACACGCGCAGGTCGGTGTGCACCAGCACGTCCTTGACCAGATAGGTCGCGTCGATGTACGCCTGCGCGCCGAGCTGTCCGTAGGCGCCGGGATTGCGCGCAGTGAATGGCTCGACGATCTGCATCGTGCTCCATCCGCGGACGTTCACGTCCACGGAATGGTGCTGCAGAAAGCCGTAGTCGACGCCCGCGTTCCAGGTGTGAGCGGGATAGTTCAACCAGTGGCGGTCCGCGTTGGTCAACGCGCCATCGAGCAGCTGTGTCACGCCATTGCGATCGACACCGGTGGGAATCGTTCGCAGGTATCCATGTGCCAGCGAGTAGTTTCCGCTGACCGCGAGCGCCTCCGACAGCGAGTAGCGCGCTTCGATCTCGGCACCGTAGGAGTAGGCGGAACCCATGTCGCGGTAGCCGAGATCGAGCTTCGTCTCCCAGCTGATGAAATCCGCCACCGTCATGTAGAAGAGCGTTCCCATGACGTGGCTGCGACCGTCGGCAAACGACAGCTGCACGTCGTGCGACCGCACCTGCTCCGATCGATTGACGACGTTGACGGTTTCGATCGTCTTCGAGGGCGAGCGATAGAACTTGCCGCCCGACTTCGAGTACGCCGCGTTGGGACGGAGGTAGCCGGTGTTGAAAACGTACTTCGCCGTCAGCCTGTCGGACAGCGAGTGAATCACGCCGCCGCGCGGCAGCACCACCACCCGATTTTCGCGCCAGTCGTTGTAGTCGGCGCGCAGGCCGCCGAACACGGTGGTCCGCCCATCGTTGAACGTCTGCCGGTCCTCCACGTACGCCGCCACGTCATTGTCGTTGCCCGATGGAATATCGATGACGGGCACCTGCTGTTCGCCGGTGGCGGGAACCGTCGGCAGGTCGGTCGCAGTGTCGAAGCGAAACCCGCGATTGGGACCGGCAATCGTGTGGACGTACTTCGTTCCGTACAGGAGCTCGTTGCCGTTCGGAAGCGCCTGTGTCGCCGTCACCTCACCGCCGAACGCCAGTTCCTCTCGACTCTGATCCTCCACCCACCTGGTGTCGCCGGTGACCAGTTGCAGCGTCCCGGTTGGAAAACGATTCTGAACGAGGATGTCGCCGTACAGCGTGTACTGGACCTTCAATCGATCGCTGTAGGCCGATGTGGTCTGGTAGTCGAGATACGCCTTGCGCATCCGCAGCTCGGCTCCCGGACGAACGCCGCCGGCCGGATTGTAGGACCACGCGTCCCACGGATACGGGACGCTGGTCTGCGCCACACGCGCCAGAATCTGCGGACCGTCGTCCTGTTTCAATTTCAGATAGAGCTCGAAGCCGGGATTCTGTTCGTCGAGCCGCGGCCAGAGATTGGTCGTCGAGCCCCACGGAAACTTGACGTTCGGGCCGCTCGACGTGTTGTAGCCGTCGGCCTGCCACACGCTGGCCGAGACGATGCCCTTCGCCTCCCCGCCCATCTGAATGTTCTTCAGCAGGTTCAGGCTCCACAAGCGGTCGCCCTGCGCGTATCCGGTCGACACCTGGGTCGACTGCGTGACGGCGATCTCGTCGCGCGTGACCACGTTGATGATCGCGTGGGCGGCGCTCGTTCCCCACAACACCGAGCCGGGACCACGAATGATCTCGATGCGCTCGACCTTCTCGAGCACCGGCATCTGGTCCTGCTGCTGGAACCCGTGCGCGAGGATGCTGTTCTGCGGGTGTCCGTCGATCAGGAGCAGCACGTGGTCGTTGCCGTCGGCGAGCAGGCCGCGGGTACCAATCAGCTTCCAGGTGGCCTGACTCGACGCGAAGAACCCGGGTACGCGGGCAAGGACGTCATACACCGTGCGGAACCCGGCGCGCTCGATGTCGGCTGCCGTGATCACGCTGATGGTCGACGTCGATCGCGTCAACTGCTCCTCGAGACGCGACGCCGTGATCACCTTGACCTTCAGCAGCTCCTCGAGCGGCAGGTCGATGATGCGTGCCTTGATCGGCGTGTCCGCGACGGTTTGCGCGGACGACGGCCCTGCAATCGCGGCCGAAATGAGGACGGCGAGCAGAACAACGCGGCTGGCTGCGATTTGAAATTGTGACAACGTGCCCGGGGCCTCCATGTGAGTTTTCGGCCCGGGATGGGCAGCGCTGTAGCTGTTGAGGTGTGCAGGACTGCGCAGCCCTATCTGACTTTCACGCGCGCCTCTTCTTCGTCAGGGTGACGACGTTGCGATTGCCGTCGCGGCGATAGTCCACGGCGTCTGCAATCGAGCGCACGAGGAAGACGCCGAGACCGCCGACGGGACGCTGTTCGATTGAGAGGTCGAAATTCGGCGGCGGCGCCTCCAGTAAATTGAACGGCTTCCCGTCGTCTTCGACGGAGATCGTGATGCGGTCGGCGTCAACTTCGACCGTCACGTCGATCTGGTGCTCGCCCGCTTCGTCGTACCCGTACTTGATGACGTTGCTGACGAGCTCGTCGAGCATCAGGTTGATCTGGGCGGTATCGTCGGAGGTCAACTGGCATTGGCCGCCAAAACGTTCGACCGATTCGCCGATGCGCGCCAGCTCGCGGCGATCGTTGCGCAACGCCAGCGAGAGGACGCGCGAGCCGGGCGCGCGTGCGGGATTCATCGGGGCATCAGACATACAGGCGCTGCAGCATCTCGGCGGCCGACTCGTCGAGTTGCTCGGCGCGGCGGATCTCCTCGAACCGGTTCAGCAGATCGTCCGGGCGGAGCCGTCGCTTCTCGGCGCCGCGGAAGTCGTGCAGCACCTCGCCGCGGTGCATCATCACCAGCCGGTCACCCAGGTGTGTCGCCTGCTGCATCGAATGCGTGACCATCAGCGTCGTCAACCGGTCGCGGGCGACGATGTCCTCGCTCAACTGAATGACCTGGTCGGCGCTCCTCGGATCGAGCGCGGCGGTGTGCTCGTCGAGGAGCAGCAGCTTCGGCTTCAGCCACGACGCCATCAGCAACGTCAACGCCTGACGCTGGCCGCCGGACAGCGTGCCGATCGGATTGGCAAGACGGCCTTCGAGCCCCATGTTCAGGTGGCGGATGCGGTCGCTGAATTCGGTGAGCATCGACCGGTGCAACGCCCATCCGAGGCCGCGCCGGCGGCCACGACGCGCAGCAAGCGCGAGATTCTCGGCGATCGACATCGACGGCGCCGTGCCGCTGAACGGATTCTGGAACACGCGGCCGATGAGCGACGCGCGACGATGTTCCGGCCACTGGGTGACGTTCACGCCGTCCAGGGTCAGCGTGCCGGCATCGAGCAGAAAACTTCCGGCGACGGCATTCAGCAGCGTCGACTTCCCGGAGCCGTTGGTGCCGATCACCATCACGAACGATCCCTCGTCGATCGAGAGATCGACGCCGCGAAGCGCGCGCACCTCGTTCGCGGTGGCCGGATTGAATGTCTTGACGGCGCCGCGAATGTCCAGCATGGCCGTCATACCGCAGCGGGATTGGTTCGCCGTCGCATTTTCTTGGCAATCGATGGCAGCACGAGCGCGAGGAAGACGAACACGGCGGTGACCAGCTTGAGGTCGTTCGGGTCGAGGCCGCCGCGCAAGGCGAGCGCCACGATCAGCCGGAAGAGGACGGAGCCCATGATGCCGCCGGTGATGACGAAGCCGAGGGAACGAACGCCGACGAGCGCCTCGCCGATGATCACGCTGGCCAGCCCCCAGACGACCATGCCGATGCCCATCTGCACGTCGGCAAATCCCTGATACTGCGTCAGGAGCCCTCCGGAAAACGCGATGAGCCCGTTCGACAGCGCGAGGCCGAGGACGATCATGTTGTCCACGTTCACGCCGAGCGCCCTGATCATCTGCGCGTTGTCGCCGGCCGCCTGCATGGCGGTGCCGATATTGGTTCGCAAGAACAGGTAGAGCGCCGCGCCGACGACGAGGGCGGCGACGAGCGCAAGCACGAGCACCGACGCGTCGCGAACGCTGACCTCCCACCCGAGCGGATGCAGCGCCGCCGTGCCGAGGATGTTCGTCGCCGCCGATTCGGCGATCGTCGCGAACGTCCGCTCCGACAGCAGCGGGACGTTGCTCTTCCCCATGATGTGCAGGTTCACGGAGTAGAGCGCCGTCATGACGAGAATGCCGGAGAGCAGACCGTTGATCTTGAATCGTGTGTGCAGGACGCCGGTGGCCGTGCCAGCGAGCGCCCCGGCGGCAAACGCCGCCGCTGACGCGGCGAGCGGGTGGACGTCAGCCACGATCAGCACGGCCGTCACCGCGCCGCCAAGCGTGATCGAGCCGTCCGCTGTGATGTCGGGAAACTCGAAGATTCGGAAGCTGATGAACACGCCCAACGCCAGCAGCGACAGGATCAATCCGATCGTGAAGGCGCCGATCAGCAGCAGCATGTGGCGAAGGTCCTTGTCCTCATCTCACGACGCGCGGTCATCGGCAATCGGGCCCACCCAGCACGCGCCGCGTACAAACTCGCTTTCGCCGGCACCGGCAATCGCGCGGTCGTCACAGAGCAGGTGCATCACGCCCAGCAGTTGATCCGGCTCGAAGAGACCGGTGACGGTCTCGTTCAACGTGATGGGCCCCTTCCGGATCGGCCGGAATCGGAACGCGGCCGCATGAACATGGCCCGAGCAGTTCGCGCCCATCGGCCGCAGCTGCTCGGCGAACGTGAGGCGCGATGTTTCCGCACGGGTCACTACGCCTGCGGTCAACGCCACGCTGCGAGGAAAGGCCGCCTCCGCCGTGAACGTCAATCGCGTCCGCACACCCGGATGCGCGAAGAACCCTTCCGACTCCAGGCGCTCGGTTGGCGACCGCCGCAATGCCGCACCAATCAATCCGGACGCTTCAGCGGTCACGACCAGGCCGAGCGAGTCCGCTCCGGTGACATCGAAGCAGGCGTCAATCAGTCGCGACAAACCGACGGCAGCCCCGGGCTGCGTCGTCTCGAAGCGAAGCAGATGCGAGAAGCCACCCTCACACGCCAGCCCGTACAGCACGCGGATGTCGGCTGCCGCACCGCCGGCCGCGACCAGGTAGTCGGCGACGTTCGTGCCGTCGCCCGGCTGGTACGCCGTCGCACCGCCGACCGACAGCAGCTCGCCGAATCGCGAGCGGCAATCGGCAAAGCTCGCACCGAAGGCGCCGACGCCGACGAGCAGCGCAGGTGGCGTCGCTCCGAGACTCGCACTGCCCTGCTCGTCGAACGCGCTCTTCTCCAGCGGCGCCGTGGTGCCGATGGCGCGACAGGTCAGCGTCGCTTGCGCGTCGAGAGCGAATGCATCGACCGCGAGATCGCCGTACTCGACGCGTCTCGCCGGACGCTCGCGCGGCCGGATCGGCACGGCTTCGCCGGCCGGTCCAATCAGATAGGTGTCGAGGTGCGTGATGCGGAGGACGGAAGCCACCGCCGACGAAGGATTCACCACGCGGAAGGTCCCGTGGATCCGCGCGAGCTCTTTCTGAAATTTCATCAGCACGCCGATTCCGGCCGATGTG
>Ga0081539_10001122_pt1 | contig 48598 bp, 45 predicted proteins | sample TabmetS4T2R2_FD_71023 | JGI IMG/M metagenome (GOLD analysis project Ga0081539, IMG submission 71023) | Tabebuia heterophylla rhizosphere microbial communities from the University of Puerto Rico - S4T2R2 | ecosystem: Host-associated > Plants > Roots > Rhizosphere ... | reverse complement strand
CGTAGTCGAGGTACCGACTAATAAAAATATGATCCGTCAGGATCAGCCGGATAAGATTTATAAGACCGAAGCCGGGAAGTTCCGAGCCATTGTCAGCCACGTCAAAGAACTGCACGAGCGTGGCCAGCCAGTACTGCTCGGAACAGTTAGTATCGAAAAGAACGAGCATCTGAGTACATTACTTAAAGCGGCGAAGGTTCCCCATGAAGTACTGAACGCTAAAAATAACGAGAAAGAAGCGCTGATTGTCGCCAAAGCCGGTCAAAAAGGCGCTGTGACATTAGCTACCAATATCGCCGGCCGCGGAACGGACATTGTGCTCGATAAAGATATAGTCAAGCTGGGTGGACTCTTCGTACTCGGCAGTGAGCGTCACGAATCGCGCCGCATCGATAATCAGTTGCGCGGCCGCTCGGGCCGTCAGGGCGATCCGGGAATGAGCCAGTTCTACGTTTCCTGTCAGGATGATCTGATGCGAATTTACGGCGGTGAACGTATTGCCGCGATCATGGATAAGCTCAAAGTTGATGAAGATACACCGATCGAGAGCCGTATGATCAGCAAAAGCTTGGAGTCGGCCCAAAAGAAAGTCGAGGGTTTCAACTTTGATATCCGCAAAAACGTCCTGCAGTACGATGATGTCATGAATCGTCACCGCAAAGCGGTTTATAGCTTGCGTAGCGAAGTCCTGCAGGCCGAAGACATCAGTCCGCGCGTTAAGAAATTTATCTCGGAAGAGGCGAGCGCGCTGGTATCTCATCCCGAATCTATGACCGAACAATTTGAAGCGATCTTGACCGAGGCGTTTCCGCTCGACGAAACAACACTCGATAAGTTGTTTGACATGCCTTCTGACAAGTTCGAAAGGGAACTGGAAAAAGCCGTTCTAAAGCTCTATACCGATCAGGATAAGAACTTTGATAGAGTAACGATGCGCAAAGTCGAGCGCGATATATACCTTCAAATCCTAGATAACTTATGGATGCAACACTTGGAAAATATGGAGCATCTGCGTGAAGGCATTCACTGGATTTCGGTGGGCCAACGCGATCCATTAGTCGAGTACCGCAAGCAAGGACAACGCTTATTTGAAGACATGCAAATATCTTTGCGCCACGATATTGTTCGAGCTGTCATGCACGCCCAGCCGCTGACGGAAGATGAAGCTGCGCGGCCGGTTGAAACCGAGCTTACCCTAGCCGCTCGCGGCTCGGTAGATAACGCCGATCAAGTCACCAGTACCGTGACCTTTACCGAATCGGATTTTATTGATAGCAAGGAAGAGCAAAGCCAACAAGCCCGCCAAAAAGCCGTTCGAAAAAAAGCTAGAAAAGCCGAACGTCAACGTAAGAAAAAGGGTAGAAAGAAAAATAGATGAGGCACAGTGTATCTGAGATAAAGCTCAAGAACGGCGCTCGAGGCCTACTAGTAGATATCCCCGGAGCCAGTGTTACAAGCTATGAGCTAAATTTCCGCGCCGGTGAATTTTTGGTCCCCGAACCCAAATGGGAAGTGCCGCATCTTATGGAACATATCGTGGCTGCCGGAGCTAATGAGTATTACCCCGACCGTCGGATCTACCAAGCCGAACTCTCCAAGAATGGTGCTGATAGCAACGCGTACACCAGCTATTATTCAGTTTCATACGTCGGTGAAGTAGCCGATTTTGAATGGGATAGAGTGCTTGATTTGCTGTTTAAAGGTCTCACTAAGCCGCTATTCCTGCAGGCCGAGTTCGATGCAGAATTCGGCAACATTAAGGATGAACTTACCAGCTACACCAACAATCACTTCCGCGAACTCGGTAGCGAATTATCTAAGACCTTTGGTCTAAACGTCATTACTGATCGCCAGCGGATAAAACTGATGAAAAATATTAAGCGTGAAGATCTTATTGATCATTACCGCAAGACTCATTTTAGCGGTAATCTGAGATTTATTATCGCCGGCAGCTTACGCGGCAGACGGAGTGAAATCAAAAAGATTCTGGAGGAGCTCGATCTGCCAAGGGGCACGGCGCGTATCAAATTACCCGTCGAAGAGGCCATAAAACCCCAGAAAACTCTCTTTATTCCGAACGAAACCGTGCCAAACATCTACTTGATTCTTAGCACCCACTTTAATGAAATTGTCGGGCAGCGTGACGACGACGCTCTTGGCATAGCTCGGATAATGCTAACGGAAACTCTATATTCCAAAATTTTTGGCCAAGCACGCGACAAAGGGTTGGTCTATCATGTTCACTCGGGGCATCATTTATCAAGTAAGAATACCGAGTGGGCGCTAAGCGCGCAGGTGTTAGCAGAAAACGCTCCGGCTCTCTGCGAAATAGTCCTGGCTGAAATCAAGAAAATTCAAAACGGCATTATAGAGGACAAAGATCTTGAAGGCGCAAAACAATACGCCCTTGGTTCCTTCCAGCGTTCAATGCAGACCGTCGGTAGTGTGGCCGGCGCCTATGGCCGCTACTTTTTTGACGGCTATGTTGAAGATATGCGCTCAATACCCGATCGTATTAAGGCGATAGGCAAAGCCGATGTAGCCAAAGCCATGCAGCTGATGTTCCAGGGGGGAATCGGTAATCTTGGTGTGCTGGGAGGATCCGATTCGGGGCTGCCTAACAAACTTTACGATCAACTCCAACCACTCTGGCGCTAGGGCTTTCATGACGTGCTTAGCCCTGCTGGCCAGCTTAGCCGGCTGCAATGGCTAAGCACTCTTGGCGTATTGCATCGTCAGAAGCTGGGCTTCTCCTTCGATGTATTTCAATACATCTCAGTCCGCTACCCGCTTCTTCCTGTACTACGTCCAAGCATGAAAACCCCTACATCGTATGCCCTAAATCCTATATTCTATACTTATGGATGAATTACGAAAACGCCTCGAGAATTTGCGCAAGCAAATTACTCAAGCTGGCGAGCGGCTGAAACTTGAATCGCTTAATTCCGAATTGGACGATCTGCGGGCGCAAATGCAGAAACCTAACTTTTGGCAAGATAGACAACACGCTCAACAGGCCAGCAAACGCGAAGCCGAGCTTGCCCGTCGAGTCCACCCATGGCAGGAGCTCAGCGATTCCATTGGCGATATTAGTGATTTGCTTGGACTTAATGACGATTCAATATTGAGTGAACTTTCGGCTCAGCTCGATCGAGCCGAGTCCAAATTTAATGAGCTGAAGAATCAGCTAAAGTTTCAGGGACCATTCGATGATCATGAGGTACTTCTTAGTATTCATTCTGGTGCCGGCGGCACCGATGCTCAGGACTGGGCTCAAATGCTGCTACGAATGTATACACGCTGGGCTGAGAAGAATAGGTTGCAAGTTAGGACTATCGACCAGTCGGCCGGCGAAGAAGCCGGAATAAAAAGCGTTACTTTGAAAATCAGTGGCGGCGAATTTCTGTACGGCCGTTTAGGCGGCGAGCACGGGGTCCATCGGCTGGTACGCCTCAGCCCTTTCAACGCCGATAATCTGCGTCAAACTAGCTTCGCCAAAGTTGAAGTATTGCCATTGATAGAAAGGCCCGAGGAGATCCAGCTTGACGAAAAGGATCTGAAAATTGAGACATTTAGGGCCAGCGGGCACGGCGGCCAAAGCGTGAACACCACTGATTCAGCGGTGCGAGTCACACATATCCCTACGGGAATATCAGCATCAATTCAGTCCGAACGCTCCCAGCTTCAGAATCGCGAAACAGCCCTCGGAATTTTGCGCTCGCGGCTGGTTCAGCTCCAACTCGAACAGCACACAAAAGACCTCGCCGAAATCAAAGGCCCGAATCAGTCCGCGGAGTGGGGCAGCCAGATCCGCAGCTACGTGCTCCATCCTTACAAACAGGTTAAGGACCTGCGGACTGGCTATGAAACCTCCGATCCGCAAACAGTGCTCGATGGCGAACTCAACCCGTTCATCGATGCCTACCTTGAACACTAGCATCTTCTGTTATACTGAATAACGATAATGATTTTGTTGGATAGGGTAACAAAAACCTACAATAGGAGAGGGCCGGCTTTAGATAGGATCTCTTTGCATGTTGAGCCCAAAGAATTTGTTTTAATTGTTGGGCCGAGCGGTGCCGGTAAATCGACCTTCTTTAAACTTTTAACAAGAGAAGAAAAGCCGACCTCCGGGAAAATAATCGTTGGCGGTATTGATTACGATCGCTTGAAGGATAAAGATATTCCGCTGCTCCGCCGCAAAATTGGCGTGGTGTTCCAGGACTTCAAGCTGCTTCTCAATAAAACTGTTGCTGAGAATGTGGCCTTTGCTCTCGAGATTGCCGGGATTTCCAGTAACGAGATAAAACACACGGTTCCGAAGGTCTTGGATGTCGTTGGCCTCAAAGGCAAAGACAGAAATTACCCGCTGGAGCTATCCGGCGGCGAGCGCCAAAGAGTTGCTATCGCCAGGGCAATCGTCCGCCAGCCAAAAATACTGATAGCCGATGAGCCGACAGGTAACCTAGACCCGAAACACGCGTGGGATGTAATTGCGGTTTTAGAGAAGATCAACCGCTTTGGCACGACGGTATTGCTGACAACGCACAACCAAGAGATAGTGAATAAGCTGCGTCGTCGGGTAGTAACCATTAGCGACGGTAAAATCGTCTCCGACCGCGCGGCTGGCCAGTACAGGGGCTGATTAATGAAAAACGAGCACAAGTTCATTACTTTAGAGCGAATTATCAAGAACGGTTTTATATCGTTCGGGCGTAATATATGGATTGCTATCGCCGCTATCGCCATGATGACGATCACGCTGACTATCCTGTTATTTGCCATCGTCGCTAACTCAACTTTTCGCCACACAGTAGCGGAAATTACCAGTCACATTGACGTATCGGTTTATCTGAAAGATTCAGTCACCGAGCAGCGGCGGAACGATTTTATAAACCAGCTCAAGGGCATAGACAACGTAAAAGAAGTGCAGTACATAAGTAAGGAGCAGGCGCTTAAGGCCTACCGCGAGCAAAACGCTTCCAATCAAGATTTACTAGCGGCAATATCAGAAACCGATAACCCATTGCCAGCGACGGTTGTCATCAGTCCTAGGGACCCAAATCAGCTTGAAACCATCAAGAGCTTTTTGGATAAGCCCGATGTAAGCGCGCTGCAGTCGGACCCAACCAGTTATTCGGGTGATCGCAAAGCTGCCATCGATAAAATTACTAAAGCTACACACTTCTTTGAGCAAGCTGGCGCGGTGGGGATTGTCGTCTTTATAGTTATTTCCATTCTGATAATCTTCAACACCATAAGGATGGCGATATTTAACCGACGTGATGAGCTGGTAATCATGCGCCTTCTTGGGGCAACTCCTGGCTATATCCGCGGTCCGTTCATCGTCGAAACGATGCTTTACGGGGCGGTAGCAGCAATAATTTCGCTAATCGTCGTCTCGGCGCTGTTTGCCATATCGAGCTCGACGCTCGAAGCCAGCAGCCTAGGACTGCTGGATATTGAGTACTCAAACCGCTTCTTTAAAGACAACCTTTGGCTGATTTTGACGGCACAAATTTTGGTTGGTATACTCATTGGTGCCGCTTCTTCAGCCGTTGCCGCCAGGCGGTACTTACGACACCGATAACAAATAATTTATAACACCACAATTTATTGTTTAATGCCTTCTTAAGGAGGATTGGGGATACTCTTGAAATTTTCACCAATTGGTGCTACATTAAAAATGTTCATCCAAAAACAAAAAATGAAAAAAATAAGAATTGTCCGTACTAGATCTCTGGCGATTTATGTTGTGGTCGCTGTTATGCTGGCCAGCGGTGGTGTAGCTTTAGCCGATAGGTTTGACGTACAGATAGAGGACCTCAAGAACCAGAATTCCTCTTATCAGGATCAAGTTGACTCTTTGGCCGAAGAAGCCGAGAGTTATCAGGACGCCATTAATAAACTCGAGGGTAAGATTAACGCCCTGCAAGCGGAAATTGTGGCCAATCAAAGAGCCAGCGACAAGCTGGCAGAAGAAATCAAAGCCAAAGAGGCGGAGATCGAGCATCAACGCGATGTACTGGGCCAGAGCATCAAGGCGATGTATCTCGAAGGACAGATCTCAACCATGGAGATCCTAGCAGCCAGCCGCGACCTCAGCGATTTCGTGAATAAGCAAGTTGCCAGAAACGCCGTTCAAAATAAGATCAAAACGCTGGTAGACGAGATTCAGAAGCTCAAGATCGAGTTAGAGCAGCAGCAGCGCGAACTCAAAGCCAGAATCCGTGATCAGAAGAATCAGCAAGAGGAGCTCAGCGCTGCGCAAGCAAAACAGGCCGAGCTGCTCTCGTACACGGAGGACCAAAAGGACTCCTATAACTCAAAAATTAGCAAGAATAAAAATAAGATTGCTGAACTTTATCGTCAGCAGGCGCTGGAGAACATCCGCCGCTTTGGCGGATCCGGCGGTAAATTGGGCGGCGGCGGTTATCCGTGGGGCTATGCCAAGTGCATTCATACCGGACAGGTTGAGGGTTGGTGCGCCAATTATGACTGGGCGGTCGGCGGCTCGGTTTACAACTGGAACACCGGCGGCTACGGTTTCCGCAACTGTACTGACTGGGTATCGTACCGTGTCAGAACCACTGGTGGTTATGTACCGTCTGGCCTCGGTAACGCCCGCCAATGGGACGACCGCGCGCCATCGTACGGCTATTCTGTAAGCAGCACACCGAAAGTTGGCGCGGCGGCGGTTAGTAACTACGGCTATTACGGACACGTTATGTATGTCGAAGCGGTTAACGGCGATGGCACTATCACGGTCAGTGATTACAACCGTGCCGGAACCGGCAAATACGATATCAACGTCATCAATCCTTCGGGTCTTCGATTCGTATACTTCTAGAAACACCTCCCAGCTATAGGTTATAATTTAGCTTAAGCATGGAGGGTGAACCGGATCGCTATTGGCAGCCGCCGCGCCGTAAGCGGCGGCTAATTCTTAAATCATTAGTTTTATTGGTTGTCCTGGCGGTTGTATTTACCGGCGGAGTCGCCGTCGGCAGGGGTGATATTAACGCCGGTTTTCTGAGTAAACGACTTCCAGGTAAATCGAGTACCGCTTTTGACTACTCATCAGTCGACCAGCTCTATAAGGTCCTAAAAGACGATTTCGACGGCAATCTTGATCGAAATGATTTACTCGATGGCATAAAATCCGGATTGGTCAGCGCCACCGGCGATCCTTACACCGAGTATTTTAATCCTCAAGAAGCCAAGGATTTCAACCAGGCACTATCGGGTAGTTTCACCGGCATAGGCGCCGAGCTCGGCACAAACGATGAGGGCAATGTAATTATCGTCTCACCGCTCAGTGGGTACCCGGCAGAAAAGGCCGGTCTAATGACTAACGACATCATTGCCGAGGTTGACGGCCAGAATACCACTGGTTTACGGATCGACACGGTCGTGCATAAGATTCGCGGTCCGGCCGATACCAAAGTTAAATTAACCATTATTCGGGGTACCGAACGTCCATTTGAAGTAAGTATCACCCGGACAAAGATTGATATCCCGAGCGTCAAATACCAGGTTGATGGCCGAATTGGCTACATAAAAATCAACCAGTTCACCGACGATACGCTCGCTTTGGCCAAGAAAGCCGCAACCGAATTTAAGACGAAGAAAGTTGCGGCGATCGTACTTGACCTCCGCGGCAATCCGGGTGGATATCTCGACGGCGCGGTAGATATATCAAGTATGTGGCTGGAAAAAGGCAAGGTGGTCGTTTCCGAACGCCGGGGCTCAACGGTCCTGTCAACTAAGAACTCTATCGGCTCAGCCGAATTTAAAGGTCTACCCACCGTCGTGCTGATAAATGCTGGATCGGCTTCAGCATCAGAAATCGTTGCCGGCGCTCTGCGCGATAACCATGCCGCTATGCTTGTTGGAGTAAAAAGCTTTGGTAAAGGCAGCGTACAACAGGTGGAACGTCTATCTGGCGGAGCCGAACTCAAAGTCACTATCGCCCGCTGGTACACGCCAGGCGGTAAAAATATCGATAAACAAGGTATTACTCCCGACATCAAAGTTGAACTGTCGGCTGAGGACCAAGACGCCAAGCGCGATCCGCAGAAGGACCGCGCCTACGCGATTCTAAAGAGCAAAATTTAGCACAAGCCCTCTCTGTGGTAGAATTTTAAGCAGCGTAGAGGAGTAAAACGTGCCTGCAAAAAATCGGCAGACCAAGTTTATATTTGTTACCGGTGGTGTGTTATCGGGCGTCGGCAAGGGTATCACCGCCGCCTCCATCGGCACTATCTTAAAGGCCCGCGGACTGTCGGTAAATATCCAAAAATGTGACCCTTATCTTAATGTAGACGCCGGCACGCTCAACCCGGCCGAGCATGGCGAGGTCTTCGTGACCCACGACGGAGCTGAGGCCGATCTCGACCTTGGCCACTACGAACGCTTTTTGGATATAGAGCTCAATTCTCCGAGTAGCTTAATGTCAGGACGGATTCTGGCTAAGGTCATCGCGGACGAGCGCTCAGGTAAATATTTGGGCAAAACCGTCCAGATTATCCCTCACGTTACTAATAGCATCCAAGAAGCCATTGTGGCCGCTGGCAAAGGCTTTGACGTGCATATTGTAGAAATTGGCGGTACGGTGGGCGACTATGAATCACTGTCATTCATCGAGGCAATCCGTGAAATGGCTCTAAAAATCGGTCCAGAGAGTTGTTTGTTCGTACACGTTGTCTATGTGCCGTATCTGGGTGCCAGCGGCGAGTTCAAGACCAAACCGGCACAGAATTCGGTACGTGACCTGCGTGGTCTTGGTATAGTCCCCGATGTGCTGGTTGCTCGCAGTGAGGTCAAGCCTCCGCGCTCGGCCGTGCCAAAGCTTAGCTTGTTCAGTGGGGTCAGCCAGGAGGCGATCGTCTTGCTGCCAAATGCTCAAACCATTTATCAGGTGCCGTTGACGCTCGAAGAGACGCATATTGGTAATGTAATCACCAGACAACTTGGCATGAGGACCGCTAAGCCGGACCTTAAGGCCTGGCAGCGGGTGGTTAAAAGTGCTCTAACCAAATATCGTAAGACCTTAAAAATCGGTGTCATCGCCAAGTATCTGGACAATCAGGACACTTATATGTCTTTGAGTGAAGCCATAGCCGCCGCTGGCTGGGCGAATGACGTCAACACTGAGATAGTTTGGATCGATGCCGAACAAATATATAGAGACAAGAATGCCCGCCGAATCCTGGACCAAGTCGACGGACTGGTTGGTCTGCCGGGCTTCGGCGTGCGCGGCGCTGAGGGTAAAATTTTTGCCGCTGGCTATGCCTATGAAAATAAGATTCCATACCTTGGCATCTGTCTTGGTATGCAAATGTCGGTTATCGCCTTAGCACGCCGCGCCGGACTAACTAACGCTAACTCTACCGAGTTTGATGCTAAAACTCCTGATCCGGTTATTAACACCATGGCGGAGCAGGTCGGAAAGGAGAACACCGGTGGTACGATGCGGCTGGGCGATCAAGAGGCGTATTTGGCTCGTGACACAACGGCCCGCCGGCTGTATGGTCAGGAGAAGATTATTGAGCGTCATCGCCACCGTTACGAAGTTAATAACGCATACCGTGAACAATTTAAAGATTGGGGATTGATAATCAGCGGCACCAGCCCCGACGGTAATCTAGTGGAGATGATTGAAGCTATCGATCATCCATTTTTTGTGGGAACCCAAGCCCATCCGGAACTGCGTTCGCGGCCGAACCGACCACATCCGCTATACGTTGGCTTTATCAAGGCCTGTATTAGTCGACGATAACTTCGGTTCTAGAAACGCTACGACCGCTAAATCTTTTAACTTTTCTCTGGTTGAATTTGGCCACGCCATCTCTGGCAGCGTGAATTGTATAATCTCTGGCGACAAATGTTCCTGCGCCAGCGCGCTTGGTTAAGCCAACCTGACGGACCAAAACATCGCCGGTTTTGACTTTTTGGCCCCCAAAAACCTTTAACCCCAGCCGCTGGCCGGGGCTATCATGAACATTTTTAGATGTACCGCCTGCTTTGGTCTTGCTCATATTTGCTCCTCTCAGTCACAGAACAATGAAACATGAATTGTGTATTATGAATAATGCTTAATTCTTTATTCTTAACTCCTTTCAAGCACTAGTAGCTGACGAGCAACTACTTGATTCTCTCGGAAATAAATTAGCTCGTCATTTCTAACGTGCTTGAAGGCCACTCGATTGTATCCCATATCTGTTAATTTAGCAATAACCGGTAAGTGAATCAGCTCGCCGCTTGGCCGGCGCCAAGCCGGCACGGCCAGGACTATTCTACGACGTTTTTTGAACTTGTCTGAAGGTATCACCGTTAATAAATTTTGGAGAAAACTTACAACGATGCCGTTAGCTTCATCGATGATTGGATTAAGCTTGCCAAATGGCGGTAGTGATTTGAGCGGTTTGCCCAAATAAACCTCACTGGCCACCGCGCTAAACCTGGGCAGGCGGTCTTTGGTAGCATCGGCCTGCTCAATCACCACGTGCGTCTCAATCTGGGGATGGTGGGCAATCAGCCACTGAACATTTTTGATGCTGTAGTCAACCATTCGTTGGTCAATATCGCTGCCGTAAACGCCGTAGCCCATCAGTAGGGCTTCTTGCAGGATCACGCCGGTGCCGCAAAAAGGGTCGAATATGCGGTATTGACTTGCTTCTGTATCCGGGTCTTTGAACTCCGGTGCCGACATCGCCAGGTTAATAATTATCTGAGCCAACTTTGGCGGCAGCATACCTACTCGCGCATCACGCGCCGGCCGCGCCTGGTCGCGGGCGGCATAGGCCTCTATATCTTGCACAAACAGCGTTTGAGCGATGATAGCTTTACCGCTCGAGCCGATGGCTAGCAACTCCCACCCACCCCAGTGGGTAAGTTTGTTATGTAGCACTTGAGCACTCGAGAGGGCAGGCAGCTTGTTCGGCACAACCCTTACCGATCGGCCAGTTTTTTTGACTATTTTCTTGATTCCTAGAGCAGCCCGGTTGATATCTGACACACTGGCATTAATGCCGTAGACGCTCAAACCAAGCGTGAATTTACCATCTGGCAGGCCTTCAACATGAGCCGGGACATTTTCTTCTAAAAAATTTACCACTTTGCGAAAATCGGTTGATGGCACTCTGCCCAAAATTCTGGCAACCTTGATGGTGCCTCCCAACCGCTTGAAATTAATCTTTTCGGCCGGAATATCTAAAATCGCCGCACCGTCTATTAATCTGAGGTGCTTAGCGCCGTATAAACTCTCTAGCTCAGCCATCCCCAGCGAGGGCTGCCGGCCCAAAATACAAACGCTCTTGGCGTCAAACCCACTCACAACATTACTAATTGTAATATGATATTGATATGTTATTTCTTTTATTTCCTCCGGATGAGCGGCTAGAGTATCGAATTTACTTCGTACTTGGCGCAACAGCTTAGCCACATTTATGGATGATCCACTCGCACTCAAAGAACAATCCCGTTTGAAGCTTTTTCTGACAATTGGCGCCTTCACGGCTTTGATTATTTTAGGATACGGTTTACGTCATCAGATCGGCGATGCCATACGTGATTTAGGCAGGGTGAACACCTTAGCATTGTTACTTATTATCCCGCTAAAGATACTCAACTATGATGCTTACGCCCGGTTATATAAGAATCTTTTCGCGATCGTTGGCAATAAAGTGAGCTATTGGTCAATGTACCGGCTGAGCTTAGAGCTGAGTTTTGTTAATTATATTTTACCAAGCGGTGGTATCAGTGGCATATCGTACTTTACTATCCGCTCACGGTCGTTTGGAATTAGTGCCGCCAGAGCCACGCTGGCGCAAATCAGCAAAATATTCCTATTATTTATAAGCTTCCAGCCGCTTCTGGTGCTGGGCGTGATTTTGCTGGCGTTGAGAGAGCACGTAAACAATTTAGTACTCGTCACGGCCAGTTCGCTGATTACGTTACTCATTGTTGGGACATTGCTCGGGATCTATGTGATCGAAAGCCGTCAAAGAATTAATAATTTTCTTACGGCCATAACCAGACTCCTTAATCGTGTTGTCAAGATCGTGCGTCCTAAAAAAATCGAAGCGATTAACATAGAGAGTGCTCAGTTAGCATTTAATGAACTCCACGAAAATTACCAGATATACAAGAAGAATTGGCGTGCGTTGAACTATCCGCTTCTTCATACGATGATCGCCAATCTGACCGAGATTGCCGCGCTTTACATGGTGTACGTGGCCTTTGGGGATCTGGTTAATATCGGAGCGGTTATCATTGCATATGCGGTAGCGAATTTTGCCGGACTTATATCAGTTTTGCCAGCGGGGATTGGCATCTATGAAGGCCTGATGACAGGTGTTCTAGTGGCCACCGGTATTCCCGCCGGACTTAGTATTTCAGTGACCATCATGTTTCGCTTGGTAACCATGCTAATACAGCTTCCGCCCGGATATATTCTTTACCAAAAAGCCGTTCAAAGCGGGCTGACCAAAAAATAAACTATGTGGTGGATCTTTTGGATCGTCTGGGGAATCGGCGTGTTAATCGTGTTGGCTTACGCTTCAGTACTGCCGTTCGGCGCGCCATTTTTGCCCACGCTTAGAAAACAAAGCGACGAAGCTCTAGACATGCTCGAACTTAACCCCGGGCAGTTGTTCGTTGACCTAGGCTGCGGCGATGGCCGACTGCTGGCGATCGCGGGCTCGCGCGGGATTAGAGCAATCGGGTATGAGATTAATCCCTTCCTATTCCTGATTGCATGGGTTCGTACTCGCCGTTATGGTCGGCGCGTAAAAGTTAAATGGCGGAGTTTTTGGCGCGCCGATCTATCGCAAGCCGATGGGGTTTTTGTTTTCCTAATTGATCATTTTATGAAACGGCTAGATAAATTTATGATCAGGCAATCAAAAAATCATCAGATAAAACTTGTTAGTAATGCTTTCAAAATTCCCGGCAAGCAACCGATTCGTAAAAAAGGCGCGCTGCTGCTCTATGTTTACCCCGACACCAAAACTTAATAATTTGCAATCCGATTACCAACTACTTCGCCCGGGTTTTAGGGCGGGGCAAGCAAAGCCATGCTTCACAACCTTTAATAAATCATTTACCATAAGCGTAAATGCTAAATAGAAGCCAAGCTGGCAGCGCAACTTTAGCCATTATCAACGTTTTACTTATTTTGGCACTGATTGGCGCTGGGGCTTTTGCCTGGTGGGCCTTTCAAGAACGCCAATCTTACCTTAATGACTTTAATAAAAAGCTGGGCAATGAGGTGGAAAAGGCAAAGGCCGAACAAAAGACCCAGCTCGAAGCCGAATTCGCCGAAAAAGAGAAATCTCCCCGTAAATCCTTCAAGGGTTCGGCAACCTATGGTACCGTTACTTTCAGCTATCCCAAAACCTGGAGTGGTTACGTTGATCAAAGCAATAGCAACCAGCCGATTAACGGTTACTTCCATCCGGATACCGTACCTTCGATTACCCAGAGTGGTAGCGCTCAGACGGCTTTCGCGCTTCGCGTAGAGCTTGTTAGTACCGATTACTCCCAATCGATTAAAGAACTCGATTCCCAAATTTCTCAGGGCAAAACCACAGCAGTAGCCTACGTGCCTCCTAAAATGAAAGGCATTACCAATGTCCAGACCGGTACAAAATTTGATGGTGAGATCAAGCAGGGAACCAGCGGCTCGATGGTCATAATCAAAGTTAGAGACAAGACACTAAAAATTTACACACAGTCGCCGCGTTATCTTTCGGAGTTCAACGAAATCCTCAAATCTCTAACATTTGTGCCCTAAAAGCCGAGTCGAAATAGTATTCAGCACGTAGGCAGTGCTATACTATTTGTATCGTTAATCGGGCAAAATAACAGGGGTATGATAAAACGAGGGTACGCCGCTGATGCGGGTAAGGTGCATCCAATGCAAGCTCTGCTGGCGGCTCTCAGTGACGACCTAGCATTGCCATTGCTACAAATCAAATCCACTCTCGAATCGGCCGGCTCCAGCGATCAGATTGCCTTAAGCGTCGAAAACGGGCTGCAGCTGGTTGAGGCCTACAAGTTGACGCTCAGGATCAACCAGGATATCGAATCTTTAACGCTCGAGCCAGTGGCAATTGGCGTGGTCTTACAAGGCGTGGCTCATCAACTTACGCCCTACGCCAAAAAATACGCTACTGAATTGCAAGTTGACGTGTCGGGCCGTCTGACGCCGGTATTGACTCACCAGCCCAGCTTGCATATCGCTATCCAAGTGCTGTCCGCGAGTTTAATCAGAGCCCAAGCCGCTCAGGTTCAAAAGAAACGCTATAGGTTGCTCCTAGGAGCTCACCGCAGTTCTGAAAGCGTCATATCGACCGGTGTATTCAGTACGGTAGAGGGTCTTAGCGACAGAACCTTGCGCAGCGCCCGCTCGCTAACTGGTCGAGCATGCCAGCCGCTGCCGTCATTACCACCGGGTGCCGCCAGCGGGGTGCTGATTGCCGATATGCTTTGCACGTCCATGTGGCAGCCGCTGCGGGCCGCGGCGCATAGCGGAATGCACGGCCTGGCTACAGCCATACCGGTCAGCAAGCAACTGCAATTCGTCTGATGCCTCAGATCCTTTTGATCGAATCAGATAAGTTAATCGCTGCTAACATGCTCAAGGTCTTGAAAAAAGCTGGATATAAGGTCAACTGGCAGGTAGATCCGCAAGTGGCTCTGGATATTGCCGATACTGAGTTGCCAGATATCATCGTCATTGATCTGATACTCGCCAACCACGGCGGCATAGAATTTTTATATGAGTTTCGCAGCTACCCTGATTGGCAAGACGTACCTATTGTGGTGTTCAGCACTTTGTCTGTAGAGGAACTGAAGCAGGCGGTAAGTGGTTTTGATCATCTAAACGTCAATGCTTACCACTATAAGCCGACTACCACACTGGCCGAACTAATCAGGGCCATCGAACGCATCCTCCAACCGACCGCCGCATGAGACAATTTAAGACTAGAGGTGTTGTTCTAACGCGAACTGACTTTGGCGAGGCCGACCGCATACTAACTTTTATTACCCCAGATCATGGCAAAATCAGGGTTATGGCCAAAGGCGTGCGCAAAGCCAATGCCAAACTGGCGGGCGCCATAGAGCTTTTCAGCATTATTAATATTTCAGTTGTAGCGGGACGGGGTGATATTTACTCCCTAACATCGGCCCGTCTAGAAAAACATTATGATGGCATCGTCAAAGATCTCGGACGCACAAACTGTGCCTATGAGTTGCTTCGGCTGTTGAACAAAGCAACCGAAGAGAAGACCGAAGAAGCGTATTTTACTATCCTGGAAGTAGCGCTAGCAGCACTCAACGACCTAAAAGTCGATACGCCGCTCACGGCGTTGTGGTTTAGAATGAAGCTGCTAAAAATAGCCGGCCACTCGCCCAATCTATACTCGGATGTCAACGGCGCAAAACTCAAGGAGTCTGGATCATACGATTTCCAACACGAACGCATGCACTTTGTACCCAAGCTAGTAAAAGAAGGCGCTTATAACACCGATCACATTAAATTTCTGCGGCTGGGCTTTGCAGCTCAGGGTCCCAAGGTTCTGCAGCGGGTCCAGGATGCTCAAACTCTGGCTCAGACAGCCAACCCTCTGGTCCAGTCGATGTTGGAGAGCTACGTTCGGATGTAAAGTTTTCTAAAAACTGCTCAACTACTTGATTTTCAAGCCACTGTGATCGCTGGTTTCTTTCGTAGCTCATATGGACGCATTATATCAGCCGCAACCCACTAGCTTGATGAGTTATAAAAACGTACCCGGGAATTATTCGATCATCCTCAGGCCTCTTACTAAATTACGCGATCGCGTAATTTAGTAAGAGATAATTAGCTAAGTAGATTTTTGAATTTTTCTTTTAATTTCTTTTCGTTATCTATGTGAATTGTTTCAATATAAGTAACAAATGTATCGATACGGTAGAAGCTAGCAATTTTGGCAATAGCATCGCGGCAAGGATAGGGGTAAATCCAAACGCTACGTTGTAGTTGATAAAATTCCAATTGCTTGAGCTTTTGTATCAAAGCGTCTCTGCCGGATTTTTTGTCTTCAGGAATATCGAAAAAAATTATCCTCCATTTCTTATCCCAGTATTTCTGTTTTTGAACGCGTATCTGTTCGAGTTCAATTTTCTCAAATCGCTTACGGCCTTTATTAGTAATTTGTAGACCGTGCTCATAATTACCCCTTATGAGGTTACGAGATTTCATGTAGGTTATGGTTCTGCGCAATTCTCGTTCGCGTGCTCTTTCGTCCATGTTTTTCCAAAAGATTTTGAGAGGTTTTTCCAGCCCGATGATCAGGCCAGGGAGCAATACCCCAGCCGTAATCGCGCTACCCGTTACCATTAGATTTAGCACCCCATCAACGAGTGCCGACGTTCTATCTCTTCTATTCACGCTGTTACTATTTTACGCGATCGCGTTTTTTTGTAATAGTGTGATGTAAGAAGTTTTTGGGTATAATTTGGTGAAGATGGATAAAAAGGTGAGCTTGGAAGATGTCGTTTCGCTGTGTAAGCGCCGGGGCTTCGTTTATCAAGGCAGTGAAATTTATGGCGGTTTAGCGGGTACCTGGGATTACGGGCCCTTAGGTACGGTGCTCAAGCGCAATATTCGTGACGCTTGGCTGAAGTTCTTTGTCGATGGCTGGGATGACATGTATCTGATAGACACCGCTATATTGTCTCCAGAAAAAGTTTGGCAAAACAGCGGCCATCTGGCGAACTTCAAAGATCCGCTAGTTGTTTGTAGCAATTGCCATGCCCAGTTCCGCGCCGACCAAGTAAAAGATAAATGCCCCAACTGCGGCAAAGAACATACATTTGGCCAGGCCAAACAGTTTAATATGATGCTCAAAACTGAGATTGGCGCGGTGGAAGGCGAGGGGCAAACGGCTTATCTAAGGCCAGAGACAGCCCAAGGTATGTTCACCAATTTCAAAAACATTATCGATAGCTATCAGCCCGATTTGCCTTTTGGTTTAGCGCAGGTTGGCAAGTCATTCCGTAACGAAATCAGCCCGCGCGATTTTTTGTTCCGCACACGTGAATTCGAAATTATGGAATTTGAGTTCTTTATTCAGGAGAGTGATTGGGAAAAATATTTCGAAAAGTGGCGCGGTGACATGCATGGCTGGTTCAAGCACATTGGTCTGCCAGCCGAGAAAATCCATGAAGTTGAGATGCCGGAAGAGGAGCGTGCCCATTATTCTAAACGCACCATAGATTTTGAGTTTGATTTTCCTTTCGGCAAAGCCGAACTGGCCGGTCTGGCTTACCGCACCGATTTTGATCTTAAAAACCACGGTATGAAATACCAGCCAAAAGACAGCAGTGAGCCATTCGTGCCGCATGTCATTGAGCCAACTTGGGGTTTGGACCGACATGTTTTGGCAGTTCTGGTTAATGCTTACTCAGAAGACGAACAAGAAGGGAAAAAACGGGTATTTCTAAAACTTCCGCCCAATCTAGCACCAGTAAAAGTCGCGGTCTTTCCGCTGCTTAAAAACAAACCAGAACTGGTCGAGAAAGCCAAAGAAGTACATAAAATGCTTAAAAAACAAGGAGACGGCGAGGTCATGTGGGATGACAACGGCAACATTGGTAAACGCTACCGCCGCCAGGACGAAATCGGCACTCCACACTGTGTCACCATCGACTTCCAAACTCTCGAAGACGATACGGTCACCATTCGCGATCGCGACACCACACAACAAACCCGTCAAAAAATCTCAGGTATGAAACTAGCGTAGGGAATACTTGACTAGTTAAGTATTTTTACTTCTGTATAAAATCTGAAATAATAAATGCATGGCTGAGAAATGGGAATCCCATAGCTATTTAAGCAATTGGGTACGGTCAATTTATGAGCAAAAAAATGATATCCCAGGGCTAGTGGTGGCTATAGCTAAGGACGGAGAAGTATTTTTTCTGGAGGCGCATGGTTATGCGGATCTTGAGAAAAAAACCAAAATGACGACAGGCCATGTATTTCGTATCGCTTCACACTCAAAGACGTTTACAGCCATCGCAATAATGCAATTGCAAGAAAAGGAAAAGCTACGTATTGACGACTATGTTGTCAATTATTTACCCTGGCTGAAGCAACACAATGACAAACGATTTTCCAAAGTTACAATCCGTCAATTGTTATCGCACGGTGCAGGAGTTATTAGAGATGGCCTGAACCAAGATTATTGGTCTTTGGACGCGCGCTTTCCAGATGAAGCTCGGTTGAAAAAAGACATTCTTGATGCGGACTTAATTCTCGATACGAATACTAAAATGAAATATTCCAACTTTGGATATTCAATACTTGGAATGGTTATAGCTGCGGTATCAAATACACCGTACAACCAACATGTTACTGATCATATAATTAAGCCACTTGGATTAAAAAACACTCAGCCAGAGCTTTCAGACGAAATTATGGATCGTTTAGTCACTGGCTACTCAAGAGTCGGGCAAAATAAAAAACGACTCCCTATAAAGCACATCAATACCCATGCCATGTCGCCGGCGACCGGCTTTTGTTCCACTGCTGAAGATCTTTGCAAATATTTTTCAGCACATATGATCGGTTCGGGAGTGCTGTTGAGTGATGAGTCAAAGAAAGAGATGCAACGTACCCAGTGGAGAGTTGAAAATACTAGTGAAAGAGAAGAATACGGACTTGGCTTGTCCATCGATTATGTAAATGACAGAAGATTTGTTGGTCATGGAGGTGGTTTCCCGGGCCACATCACCCAAAGCTTATTTGATCCGAAGGATAAATTAGTAATTGTAGTTTTAACAAACGGCTTGCGAAGCGGTGCATCACATATCGCAATCAGCATTGCCGGTATTTTTGACTACGCTATCAATGATAACGAGTCAATCAAAAGAAACTGGCTGAAATACGCTGGTAGATACGAAGGTCTTTGGTACGGAACTGACATTTTACCTAAAGGCAATAAGCTGCTGAGTGTAGACACAAGCAGCTGGGAGCCATTTCGAGAGGCAACGGAGCTTGAACATGCAGCAGGTAATAAATTTAAGATAATCAAAACAAATAGCTATGGTTCCGAAGGTGAGGTAGTTGAGTTCAAGCTCGATAAATCAGGTAAGGTGAGTCACGTGGTATTTGCCGGTGAAAAACTTCTTCCTGAAAAGCTTTATCGTAAAGAAATTTCTAAAAAGAAAGTAATTGGCTAGAAAATGGCGTACGATACAGAATTAGAAGATCGAATAGATAAAATGAGCAAGGACTGGGAGCTGACTAAGAAGAAAATGTTTGGCGGTGTTGGATATCTGAAGAATGGCAACATGGCTTTTGGAACTCACAAGGGTAGTCAAATGATTCTGCGGGCTCCTGAAAATAGAACCGAAGAGCTTCTTGAGCTGACAGGCGTACGGGTTTTTGATCTGACGGGTAGACCTATGAGAAACTGGTTTGTTGCTAGCGGCGAAGCATTGGAATCTGAAAACGATTTGCAAAAGCTCCTCAAAATCGGCTACGATTTTGCTCTAAACTTACCACCGAAAGATAAATAGCTATGGAGCATGTTGAAAGAATTGGCCCATATAGAGTTATTGGTATCGAGAATATAGGCGGTTTTGTTGTTAAAACACTGGAGTCGGCGATGGATGTTGAACCGCTAGAACCTGGCTCTGATGCGGCAAAGGAGATAGCTAGATCAATGAGAAAAAGTGACGATGCTCGAAGAAAAACCCAGCGGGAATCGGGAAAAAATAAAAATCGACCTATAAAGACTGAGCCGCGCACAGGTTGGATAAATAATATCTAGAACTACCTCCTTAAATATTTGTCGAATCCAGAGTATACTTAAAGCAGATAGGAGGTTTAACCCGCTGAGCTGTTCTATATTTTATTAATCGGGTGAAAACACAAAATTAATTATAAATTAGGCGAATTATTCGCTGAACGCACAGCATAATTTAATGAAAAGTTTAGGCCGCACAAATTTCCAAGAAATTTAAGTGGCCGAAGGAGGATACAATGCTAGGAGATAAATCAGCCGGCGCCGTGATAGCCGTAAAAGATATGGCGGTCGCTAAAAAATTTTACGAGGAGACACTGGGCTTTAAAAAAATGGGAGGTGATGACCAGATGGGCATTAGCTATAAAAGCGGTGACTCAATGGTACTGGTGTACCCATCAGAATTTGCCGGTACTAATAAAGCAACCGCGCTGGGTTGGGTTGTCGGCGATGACTTTGATAAAATAATGGCCGATCTTAAATCAAAAGGCGTGACATTTGAAAAATTCGACTTGCCGGGTACGACCTGGGAAGGTGACGTGGCTATCATGGGAGACATGAAGGGCGTTTGGTTTAAAGACCCAGACGGCAACATCCTCAACTTCGTCAACCATATGTAATGGAGAATACCCGAAAAAAACAGGTCTATGCTTTTATAGACAGTCAAAACGTAAACGTTAGTACGCAAAAGTTCGGCTGGAAGATGGACTGGCGCAAGTTCCGCCGGTTCTTAAAAGACAGATACGGCGTCTCGCAGGCCTACATGTTCATTGGCTACGTGCCGGAGTACGAAGACATGTACGAGTTCTTGCATGATGCGGGCTACTCGATTGTCTTGAAACCAACGATGGATATGACTAGGCCGCGCGAGGCCGTGGCCCAGCCCCAGCCGGGCGAAAAAACCGCCTCTGAAGAAAAGAAACCGGTTAAGGGTAACGTTGATGCCGAGCTGGTGCTGTGGGCTATGAAAGAGTTAAAAAACTATGACAAAGCCATAATCATTAGTGGCGACGGTGACTTTTACTGCTTGGTTGAGTACCTGCAACAACAGGGTAAATTGCTTAAACTAATGCCGCCTAACGTCCACTACTCAAATTTATTCAAACCATATGAAAAGTACATCGAGCACCTCGGCCACTATAAACGTGAGCTATCTTATAAATCGCGTCGGAATACCAAAACTTCTTAAGAAAATTCAGATGCTATTTGGTCGTGCGCGGGAGCGCTAATATTTCTCTGTGCTACGAACGAACTCAGCTTTCGCAGAGCAGTATATTTGTTTTTCTCTATAGTTACCTCAGTTAGACCTAGCTCGATTGCGATACGAGACATCGGTACGCCATTGGCGAGCATAATGATCACAGGCTTCTCGGTCTTACCAAGTTCGACCTGTTTCAATAGTCCGGCAATAAACTTTTTAAGATGCTTTTTGCTTTCATCGCTCGGTGCAATTTCTTCAAATGGATCTGGAGAATTTGGGTCAGCCAATAACTCTATAAGCTCATACCCATCATTATCATTGGAATGCAGTCCGTCCAATGACGAGTACGCCAATGCTGGACCAACTGTTTCCAAAAGATGCAATAGCTGCTCCTGAGTGAATTTTGTACTGCTTTTTGGAATTCTTGGTCGAGAAGATTCATATATTTCATCAAGATTGGGTTGTCTGCCAAGTTGCGAAGTTAATTCATCAATTGTCTTGCTAACTACTGTCCATTGCGACCGAATAACTTCTGATATTTGCAGGGCTCCAGGCCTATCATGAGATCTATACATCTTTTGCTCTATCCAATACATTGCGTAAGTCGAGAACTGAATGTCTCTACTTAAATCAAATTGTCTTATAGCTTTGACAAGTCCAATAGCACCTTGCTGGGCTAGATCGGGAGTGCTCAAGCGAAGAGGATCAGCCTTTCCAACGGCTTTTGCTACTAATCCTAAATTGGATGAGGCAAGAATATCGTGAGCCGCTGTGGCGTGTATGTAGGCATTTTCCTGCCCCTTGCTAGTTCGATGGCGATATAGAAACTGGTTCTCGTAAGTGGCTACGGCTACATCAATATGCTCAAAAAGAAATGTTTGTTCGGATGGGCTAAGCGATTTGTATTTAGCTGCATAGGGAAATAGGTCTCTGACCATACTACTCTGAGCCAGTGAAGAACCGGCTGGGACCATATAATTATCGATGATTCTTGGTACCTCAGGCCTATCTCGATAATGGCTAACTATATCTGTGACGATGGCATCACGCCGCGTATATGCCAGATTTTCACCACTGTACTTTTTCTCTGTTGGCAGGGGTCTTTCTCCAAATGCCATTAAAGATGCCTCCCGTCACTCACTGCCAGTAATTATAAAGCCGGTAATGTTTTAGTGATACTGTAAAATTTGCAATTAAGTTTACAGATAAAAAGGGGCACTATCATATAAAATATTCGAGCTCGGAGGTTTAATGACTAGAGTTACAGCAATTGAGCTCAACAATGGTGAAAAAGTGCCGGGGTTTGGGTTTGGGACGTGGCAGCTTGAAGAAGGAAATGAGGTGCTGGGTGCCACTGTTGAGGCACTCAAGACGGGGTATCGTTTGATTGACACCGCCAGGATTTATGGCAATGAACGGGGAGTGGGTGAAGCCATTAGAAGGAGCGGTGTGCCGAGGGAGGAAATATTTGTTACCACCAAACTCTGGCCGAGTGATTTTGGCTACGACAGCGCACTTAGGGCATTTGACGAATCGATGCAGCGGCTAGGCTTGGATTATCTTGATTTGTATCTAATACATTGGCCAGGGCAAGATAAGCAAAAACGCCAAGAGGCCTGGCGAGCGTTGATTGAGCTGCAAAAACAAAAGATTGTGAGGTCTATAGGCGTTTCTAACTATATGGTTGAGCATCTCCAAGAGGTAGTAAAAACCTCGGACGTGGTACCAGCGGTTAACCAGATAGAATTTCACCCATATATTTATGAAGAGCAAAAACCGGTGCTGGATTTATGTAAAAAGCACGATATCGTAGTTGAGGCCTACAGCCCACTATCAAGAGGGCTGGGATTGAATAATATTACCGTTAATGATATTGCCCAGCGGCTGGAACGCACCCCGGCCCAAGTGGTGCTGCGCTGGGCAATCAAGCACAACACCGTTCCAATTCCCAAATCAGTGCACCCGGAAAGAATCAAAGAGAACTTTCAAGTGTTTGATTTTGAGCTAGCAGCTGAAGATATGAAAATACTCGATGACCTCAGCCGATAAAACAGAATTAAGAATAAAGAATTATGAATTAAGGCAGAGTCGCGTAATTCTTAATTCATACTTCACCATTCAAACATAAACGGTTTTACTGATAGAATATGTCCAATGCGTGAGGATACAAAAAAGGCCTTTCCAAAAGGTTTTTTGTGGGGTGCCAGCACATCGGCTCACCAGACCGAGGGCGGCAACCATAACCAGTGGACCGTTTGGGAGCTGGAAAACGCCCAGCGTCTGGCTAAGACCGCCGAGAAGCGGATGGGCTGGCGTTGGAAGAGCCCGATCTGGCAAGAAGTCAAGAAACAGGCCAAAGACCCGGCCAACTACGTTAGCGGCCGTGGCGTAGAGCACTATAAGCTCTATAAACACGATTTTGAACTGGTTAAGCGGCTCAACCTGAATGCTTTCCGCTTCGGAATTGAATGGTCGCGTATTGAGCCGGAAGAGGGCATATGGAACCAAGAAGCCATAGATCATTACAAGGACTATATTGCCGAGCTGAGGCGCCAGGGCATTGAGCCGATGCTCAATATTTGGCACTGGACGGCACCGATCTGGTTTGAGGCCCGCGGCGGGTTTAAGTACCGCAAGAACCTCAAGTACTGGAAGCGCTTTGTCCACCTGGTGGCTAAAGAGTTAACCAAAGATGTTAAATACGTGATTACCATCAATGAGCCAAACGTCTACACCACATTTAGTTATCAACTGGGGCTCTGGCCACCAATGGAGAAGAACGTAGTGAGCATGCTACGCGTGTACGTTAACCTCGCTTCGGCTCACAAAGAGGCCTACTACATCCTTAAACTCGAGAAACACTCGCTGAAAATAGGCGTGGCCATGCAGTTGGCTAACATCCAGGCCAAGGACCCACACAACATCTCTGACGAGTTGTCTACAAAGGCAATGCGCTACGCCTGGAACTGGTGGTTTTTGCACCGTTTAAGGCACGAACAGGACTTTATAGGAATAAACTACTACTTTACTGATTACTACAACGGCTGGTTCAAGCGGGACAATCCCAATACACCCCTAAACGACCGCGGCTGGTACATGGAGCCAGAAGGTTTATTCCCCTTACTTTTGCGTGCCTGGGCGCACTACGGCAAACCGATTATCATAACAGAGAATGGCGTGGCCGATATGCACGACCAGTACCGCCGTTGGTGGATAGAAGAAACGATCGTAGCCATGGAACGGGCGATCAGCGAGGGCGTCAAGGTTATAGGTTACTTCCACTGGAGTTTGCTAGATAACTTCGAGTGGGATGAGGGCTGGTGGCCCAAATTTGGCCTGGTAGAGGTTAAGCGGCACCACGGTATGAAGCGGATAATACGGCCGAGTGGCAAATGGTTTGCCAGCAAAATCAAAAAGCTGTCAAATTAGACATTAGACAACTAGACGTTAGACATTGGATGCTAGATGTTCGAACGTCGAACGTCTAACTTCTATCGTCTAATATAAGCTTGACCCGGTGGAATCGGCTATACCGAATTACCGAAGCTAATTATTCCACTGGGTTGACCTTTTTAACAATCCGTGCTATTATATAGGAGTTATGGCAACACAAACATACGAATCTGCTCCCAGTTTTAAAAAAGAACTCCGAACCGCATTAGCAATAGGAGCTGCAGCTGTAGCTCTGGTAGGCGGAGTCAAACTATATGATGCTCTAAGCGCTCCTGGCTATCGAGTACAAAATGTAGAGATCACGGGCCAAGGCACAAATTCCATATGGGCAGCCGTTGAACATGCTCTTGAAGATAGCGACTACCCGGCAGGCTATGTCGCCAATGAGACCGACCGTATTGCTGACGCTCGTGGATCAACCCAAGTACACCCTGGCGACACAGTCAGAGTACGAGTCCCTAACAGTTAAAATATAGCGCTAGCTAAGCACCTCGCTACACTATATGTTGTGTCATAAGTGTGAAACCTAACTGATGTGGAAAAATGACTCAATAAGGGGTCATTTTTACTTATAAAACGCTTGCAAGTGGGTATGAGTGGGTAGTATATTCAATCCAGTGGGTAAATGTGGGTAGCCCAAAATAGGCTGCTTACCAAAAATAAAAACACCACTATCAATAAAGGAGACCCATGGGAGATTACTTCGAACGCAAGCTCGACGATAAACGGCGGTTAAGTTTACCGCTGGAACTTCGTGCGGAGTTTGCCAGCGGGGTAGTGATAACCCGAGGGTTTAAAAACTATCTACACCTATATCCCAAAGACATATGGGACGAGCAGGTCGAGCCACAACTAACCGGGAATATCCTGGACGAGGCGACGGCCGACTTAAATGTGCGTTTCCGGATGGGAAAAGTGCAAGGGGATATAGACCAGAAGCAGGGCCGATTTACTATCGACCAACACCTCCTGGACTTCGCGGACATCGACCGTGAAATCGTCGGTGTACGGGCTGGTAAGTACTGGCGCCTGTCAGGTAAAAACCCACTGTAGATAAGGCCTTTGCAGCTTAACAACTAGAAGAACGTACAATCCTTTCGAAATCAGCTATTCGGCAGTCAGCCGGTGGATAATGAGGCCCATCGTTATCAATGGCCTTCGCACCTTTTTCGCTCCAATAACACCTCCCAAAACTCCACCTCACAAAGTCTCTCAAAAGAACTTTTAGGGCCTAGCGACAAGTCCGCTTACCCCGGACGCGTCCTAAGCCCCCAAAAACCTGCGCTACTCGTGCAGGGTAAACAAAAACAAAAACTCACGTAAAAACAAAAAGTTGGCTGCTGATTAGCTGGTCTCGAAAACAAAAACAAAAAGGACAAGGTCTCCGGATAAGCAGCCCGAGCAAAAAATCACACTTTTTACCCGGCGCGATGAGAAACCGCGAAGGGGTGTCTCATAAGGCCGAAGGCCGCAAATAAAAATGTACCAGCAAAAAAACGCACACAAGCCAGTACTAGTCAAAGAAGTGCTGCAATATTTGCAGCCAAAACCGGGCGAATCATATCTTGACGTCACCACGGGTTACGGCGGCCATGCCTCCGCGGTGCTTGACATTACGCACAACTTAGAAGATACCGTTCTGGTCGATCGGGACGCCGAAGCGATTGGCTCATTGGAAGGCCAGTTTAGCGAGGGCGTGAAGATCATTCATTCGGATTTTTTGGCAGCTTCAAAAGAGCTCGCAAGACAGGGGAAAAGATTTGATATGATTCTGGCGGATTTGGGGGTCAGCTCGCCTCAATTAGAGGAGTCAGAGCGGGGATTCTCCATACAAAATGCCGGACCGTTGGATATGCGCATGGACAAACGGCAAGCAGATAGCGCCGAGGCGCTAGTCAACCGAGCTACTGAAGCCGAATTAGCGCAGATATTCAGCGAATACGGCGAAGAACCCAAAGCCAGGCAGATCGCCCATAGAATCGTGACTAAACGTCCGATAAGAAGTACCGACCAACTGGCTGACGTAGCGCGCTCGGCCTGGCCAGGTCGCAGCCGTGTGCATCCGGCAACCCGGATATTCCAAGCCCTCAGAATTGCCGTCAATAACGAGCTTGGCCAGCTAGAACAGGCACTGCCGATGTGGCTGGACTTGCTATCACCAGGGGGGCGAATAGCGATCATTAGCTTCCATAGCTTGGAAGACCGCATCGTTAAGCAGTTCTTTACCGAACACTGCGATGCTAACTTCGGCGGAGAGCTTCAGATTTTGACTAAAAAACCGGTGAGCGCTACAAAAGATGAGATCGTTTTTAATCCGCGAGCCCGCAGCGCACGCTTGCGCGCCGCAGCAAAAATAAAAACCCAAAAGAAAGGATCATAGGAAAGCTCGTCATGCCTATTAAGGTAACTGGCCAATCCCGGGCTTACAAGATCCAAGTTAGAGTGGTCAAACACTAACCAAGATCTCGGGAAATCCCCGCACACAGCTTGCTGTGTGCGGGACCAAGTAAAACAAAATGAAAAATAAAAACAAAGCAGTATCCGGAACAGCAGCCCGACAAAATGCACTCCATTTTAGCGGTGCAATGAGAAACCGCGAAGGGGTTTCTCTTAAGGCGGAGCGATAGCGGAGCCGCTATGACATATTCAAGTTCGGTAGCAGCTAGCCGTCGAGGTACCCTCGGTCGGCGCAACCAAAACAGCGTGGCATTTACTAGAGCCGGCAAGGCGCTGGGTCCTATCAGTAACAGCGTAATTTTGATCGTTTTAGCTTGTTTAATAGGGCTGCTATACCTGACGCAGGTTACCAAAACCAACAGCTACGGCTACAGCATCAATACACTCAAAGAGCAGCAAGCCCAGTTAAAAGACCAAAAGACCGACCTCGAAGTCAAAGCCGCCCGCTTACAGTCGTTTGACAGGGTGGCTGCGAGCCCGGCCGCTAAAAAATTAGTTTCGGTTTCGCCGTCCGGTTCGGTGCAGTAAACTTTTAACCGATGCCGTCTAATCTGCCCTCGAGGCAAGCTTCATCTGGTATCTCTCCCAGTAGGCGCCTAAAGATATGGTATGGCCTACTCATTTTTGTATTGGTGGTCTTTATCGCGCGGCTGTTTTATCTACAGATCATTAAACACGATTATTACCGCTCGACTGCGCTTTCGACCCAGCTCAAAGAATACGAGGTGCCAGCAGAGAGAGGAGTTATAAAGGCCTATGAAAACGGCGCGACCGTACCATTGGTGCTCAATCAGACACTATATACGCTGTATGCCGACCCGATTTACATTAAAGACACACAAAGCAGCGCTAAAAAACTCGCAGCTATAACCAAAGCCAAGGCATCTGATTACGCGGCGGTCATGAGGACACCTGGTACACGCTACGTGGTGCTCGCTAAGCGACTTAGCGAGGAGCAGAGAGACCAAATTACCCAACTTAAGTTGCCGGGCGTTGGTACCCAGCCCCAGGATTATCGGATATACGCCCAAGGCTCTTTGGCATCTCAGCTTCTTGGTTTTGTTAATAGCGAAGGAGCGGGTAAATACGGGGTGGAGCAAGCGCTCAACTCGACTCTTGCCGGCACGCCCGGACGGCTTAGAGCCGTGACCGATGCTTCGGGTGTGCCTTTAGCCGCTTCTAAAGACAATATCGAGCTACCACCGTCCAATGGCAAGGATGTTGTTTTAACCATTGATATTGGAATGCAAAAGCAGCTAGAGACGCTACTTAAGGCGGGATTAGAGCGGGTATTGAGCAGTTCGGGCAGCGCGGTTGTCTTGGATCCCTACACTGGTGCCATCAAGGCGATGGCCAATTGGCCTACTTATAATCCAGCAAAATTCTTTGAAGTCAAAAACCAGGAAGTATTCAATAACGGCGCGGTCAGCTCACCGCTCGAGGTGGGTTCGTCGATGAAAACCCTTACCACGGCCGCGGCGCTTGATCTAGGTGTAGTTAGCGCCAAAACAACCTACTATGACCCTGGGAAATGGCATCTCGACGATCACGATATTACCAACATCGAAGAAATCGGCGGCCCCGGAACCCATAGTGTGGCGGACATTCTTAATCGCTCAATCAATACCGGAGCCACCTGGTTACTGATGCAGATGGGAGATCAGACCGGCATGGTTAATCAGAAAGCTCGTGAGCGTTGGCACGAATATATGACCAATCACTACCAACTGGGCAAGCCGACCGGTGTGGAACAGGGGTATGAGGCCAGTGGCTTGATCCCAGACCCTAATAACGGTTTCGCTCTACAACTGGCATACGCTAACACCTCATTTGGCCAGGCCATGACCGCAACCCCTCTTCAGATGGCGTCGGCACTAGCCAGCGTGATTAACGGCGGAACGTATTATCAGCCACACTTGATTGACCGTACAATAGACAGCAATGGCAACCAAGACGTCAAAAACCCGAAAACCGTGCTGACAGGTGTGGTAGCAACCAAGGTTAGTAACGATATCCGCAAACTTCTAACGTACGTTGTTAAACAGCACTATTTGAACGGCGCTGCCTATCTAAACTTCCCGAGTAGTTATGAAGTTGGCGGAAAGACCGGTACCGCGCAGATCGCCAATCCAGCGGGCGGCTACTATAACGGTCGTTTCAACGGCACTTATCTTGGCTATGTCGGCGGCGACCGTCCAGAGTATGTGGTAATGGTTAGAGCCAATGAGCCAAAAATCGGTAAGTACGCTGGTTCGGCTGCCGCTCAGCCGCTTTTCGCCGACATCGTCCATATGCTAATCAATAACTTTAACGTCACGCCAAAATCACACTGAGGTGTTATAATTCGCATTATTAACTAAAAACAGATATGAATCCCGTTAGAAATTCCAACTTTCTCAAATCAGACGTCCACAGTAGATTTATATGCATAGGAGAGGATTTCTAACGGGATGAGCAGCTTACTAGTTTTTGTCGAATCCGCTACGATTGAGAAGATTTTTATTCTGGGTTTTTTGAGTTTCGTCGTTACTATGGCACTGACTCCCATTTACACTACAGTGGCTTTTGCCGGACAGTGGTGGAAGAAGCCGCGATCTAATACAATTACCGGCGAGATCGCCAAAGTTTATAACCAACTTCACGCTTCAAAGCATGCGCGCAATATCCCAACTATGGCGGGCATGGTTTTTGTGCTGGCCGTAGCGCTAGTAACACTTTTTGGTAATCTTAGCCGATCGGAAACCTGGTTGCCGCTGGCGGCGATGGTCGGGGCAGGGGGAATCGGCCTGATCGACGACATCATCAACGTCCGGGGTATTGGTGGGAATATCGCCGGCATGCGCGCCAAAATGAAATCACTACTCCTGTTAGTGGTCTCTTTAATTGGCGGCTGGTGGTTCTTCGCCAAATTGGGGGTAACCAGTATTCACATTCCTTTTGACGGCAGTTTAGAGATTGGCTGGTTGATAATTCCGTTATTCGTACTGGTGGTTTTCGCCACAGCTAATGCGGTTAATATCTCTGACGGTCTCGATGGCCTGGCCGGCGGGTTGGCGGCTATCGCTTTTGGGGCGTACGCTTTGATTGCCATCATCGAGGGGCGCTACGGTATCGCCGGCTTTTGCATGGCGATAGTAGGCGCTCTGTTAAGCTACACTTGGTTCAATATTTATCCGGCGCGTTTCTTCATGGGCGATGTGGGTTCGTTCGCGCTCGGGACGGCGCTTGGAGTGGTAGCGATGCTAACCGATACCTTGCTTCTACTGCCGCTTATCGGCGCTGTGTTTGTCATCGAAACCGGCTCGGTGATTGTTCAGCTTTTGAGCAAGCGTCTGCGCGGTAGAAAAATCTTCTTATCGAGTCCGATCCACCATCATTTTGAGGCCATCGGCTGGCCCGAAACCAAAGTTACTATGCGATTCTGGATCATCGGCGAAGTGGCGGCTCTCGCCGGAATTATCGCTTTTGTATTAGGGGGTCCTCTTTGAGGCAGTATCACTCGCGTCGGCAAGTCGACACAACGCTTGGCCGGCGGCACAAGCCCGACCATTGGCTTTTTGTTCTAATGGCGCTGCTTCTAACGATTGGTTTGGCGGTCGTTTATTCGATCAGCCCAGGATTGGCGGCATCGCAGCATATCAGCCAGGGCTACTTTATTACCAAGCAGCTTATAGATGTCGGGCTGGGGTTGGCGGCTTTTGGATTCGCCACTTATTTTCCGCTGCGTCGATGGATGACGCTGATTACGCCGTTAGCCATACTGGCTCTAATTGCCGCGGTGCTAGTGATGTTCACGCCCCTGGATTCGGTCTATCAGGCGCATCGCTGGGTCAGGGTAGGTGGTTTCTCTTTTCAAGTGGCCGAATTAATCAAATTGGCGCTGCTGCTTTGGCTAGCCCGTTATTTGGCGGAGAAGTGGCAGCAGCGCAACCCAATTGACACTCGTCAAGTACTGCAGGCGCTCGTAGGACTCCTAATACTAATAGGCGTGCTGGTAGCCCGTTTTCAGAGCGATCTAGGTTCAGCCGCGGTAATGATCGCGATGATTGGGTTAATGGCTTACGCGGCTGGCTTGCCGCTACAGAGGATTGCGCTGATTGGCGCGGCTATTTTCGTCTTACTGTCTGTGGCTATACTTAGCAGTGATTATCGTCGTGATCGCCTAGCAACGTTCCTGCATCCTAGCGAGAACTGTCAAACAACCGGCTATCAATCGTGTCAGGCGTTAATTTCAGTCGGCTCGGGCGGTGTGTTTGGGCAGGGATTAGGTTACGGTGTGCAGGCGTACGGCTACCTACCCGAGGCAGGTAACGATTCGATCTTCGCCATCATGGCCGAAAAATTCGGCTTTGTAGGCACGGCAGGCATCATTATAATCTATGGCTTGTTCATTAGGCGCCTGAAGATTATCGCCCAGTATACGAGCGAGCAGTTTAACCGCTTGGTGGTGGTCGGAGTGTTGGCTTGGTTCAGCACGCAGATGATTATCAATATCGGCGCGATGCTAGGACTCTTACCCCTAAAGGGAATTACCCTGCCGCTAATCAGCCAGGGTGGCACAAGTATCATTTGCTTGATGGCGGCGATCGGGCTGGTTTACCAGATTTCACGTTATACTAGTTACAGCGAAACGATAAGCAGATTACCCAGTGAAAAAAACGCTAACTATAGTATTGACCGGCGGCGGGTCCGGAGGGCATATCACGCCCCTGTTGTCGCTCGCCCACGCGCTTAAAAAAGCTGCGCCGGGCAATCGGGTTATCTATATCGGCCAGCAGGGCGAACAGCTGGCGACTCATTTAGAAAAACGCTTCGAAGTTTTTGATGAAGCTCATTACATACCGGCAGGCAAATTTCGCCGCTACCACGGGGAAAGTGTACTAGCGCATCTGGTTGATTTTCGTACGATCACCATGAATGCGCGCGATCTTTTTCGGACACTATCGGGAATTGGCTATGCAAGAAAGTTACTTAAAAAAATCCGACCCGACGTGGTCTTTTGCAAGGGCGGCTTTGTGGGAGTGCCGGTTGGTATCGCCGCGTACCTGCAGAAAATTCCGCTGGTGACGCATGACTCCGACACAGTTCCAGGGCTGGCTAATCGGATTGTCGGTCGATTTGCTCAATTCCACGCTACGGGCATGCCTGCCCGATTTTATAAATACCCTGAAGGTTCGGTCAAGTACGTAGGTATACCGCTCGACGAACGTATTAAGCCAGTCACGCCGAGCTTGCAAGCCCACTACAAGAAACAACTTAAAATACCCTCGAGTTCTTTAGTGGTTTTGGTTGGCGGGGCAGGGATGGGGTCGAGAGATATCAACAATTCGATACTGACAATCGCACCCGAGCTAATTAAGCAGTTTAGTAAATTGCATATTATCCATATAGCCGGTCAAGCGCATGAAATCGATGTAGCGAAAAAGTACAGAGCGGTACTTCGCGCGCAATCACAAAAGGTGAGGGTGCTGGGGTTTACCCCCGACTTTTATAGATATACCGGCGCAGCCGATCTAGTAATCAGCCGCGCCGGCGCTACGACCATCGCCGAACTCGGCGCGCAGAAAAAAGCCCTAATAGCCATTCCGGCGCCACATTTGACCGGTGGCCACCAGTTAAAAAATGCCGAAGAACTCGAAAAACACCAAGCGGCGCTAGTTATACCGAATGACGCGACAGCCGATGAGCTATTAGGCGTCGTTGCCAATCTTCTTGAACATGCCACTTCACGACGTCGTTTGGCTGAGAAGCTTGGTAAACTCGCTAAAACCGATGCCGCCGATGAATTGGCGCGAATACTCACCAAAGTGGCTAGCAAATAATAAGCATGAAGTTAACGTATTACCGTCCAGGCCAAACAGCTAAGCGCAGCCCATTTGAGAAAGCACCCCGCAAAAAATCGAGACGATGGTTGTCGATCACCACCCAGATATTGATCTTGAGCGTCATAGCAGCCGTTGGTGTTTACTGCCTGTTTATACGACCTGATCCGCAGCTCAGCGTTAATTCTACACTTTATCACCCGGCGTCGATTTATCAGGTAGCCGCGGCTAACGAATTCGCTAAACTAAAGAACCGGCTTAAGATAACGGTCGATAAACCAGACATAATTAACACGCTGCAACGTGAGTTCCCGGAGATCACGGCGGTTACGATCGAGCTACCGACGTTCGCGCAAAAGCCGATACTTAAAGTTCAAATAGCCGAGCCGGCTTTTGTGCTAAAGGGTAGTAACGGTGATTTTATAATTAATTCCGAAGGAATAGCCGTGACGACAGCCGATCGACAGCCGCTAACTAAGGATCTACAACGAGTTAATGACCAAAGCGGGCTTAATATAGGTGATGGTAAAAGGGTCGTAAGCGGATTGGAAGTCAGCTTTATCAATAAGCTTGTCGCACAGTCTAGAAAAGCCAAGGTGCCAATATCAGAAATGACTCTGCCTACCTCCGCCCAAGAGCTAGTCGTCAAAACCAGTGACCAACCGTATTTTGTAAAGTTTTATCTAGGCGGCGATCCGTTGGTGCAGATTGGTCAGTTCTTGGCTGCCCGCCAAAACTTTGACAAAAAACATCAACAACCAAAAGATTATCTGGACGTTCGCGTTAGCGGCAAAATTTATTTTAAATAGTGACAGCGACTAATTCTATTGACTACCAGTATCGTTTAGCCATAAACTTAATAACGTGAACAAATATCTTCCAAAAATAACCCTTGCAACAAGCTTAATAATCTTCGTCGTGTTTAGCGCGTCAGCTCTGGCACGCACAACGCCCAACGAAAGTACGGTTAAGGCGCAGGAAGCTGTTAAAACTCGACTGGAGGGCAGTAAGCTCAAAGCGTGTGAAAATCGAGAGATTGTTATCAATAAAATTCTGGATAGAATAGCCGCTCGCGGCGAGAAACGGCTCAATGTATATACAGTCATATCAGAACGGGTACAGGAGTTTTATACCAAAAAGGACTTATCGGTTAGCAATTACGATGAATTGGTTGCAGAGGTTAATTCTAAAAAAGCCGCCGCCGAGACAGCTATAGAGACAACTAAGAACAAGCAAATAGAATTTAATTGCGACGGTAGCGATCCTAAGGGTTACGCGAGCGGCTTTAAAGCCGACCTGAAAGCCGAAATCCAAGCATTGCACGCCTATCAGCAATCTATTAAAGATATGATTGTCGCTGTAAAGACAGCTATTGCCGATTCGAATCAAAATAACTCAGACAACTCAGACGGTGGAGGGAATTAATAATATGAGCCAGCTTCATAACTCTCAGCAATCCCGAGGTTTTACGGTAGTCGAGGCGCTATTGATACTTGTGATCGTGGCTATAGTAGGCGTCGTAGGTTATAAAGTTTACAACGCCCAGAGTTCGACCGATAAAATCGCTGAAAACACTGCCGCTGGTTCGCAGCAAACTGCTACTAGTGAGACAACTGTCCCGGCATCTATTGATTCTGCGAGTGATCTCGCTCAAGCAGAGAAGGCGCTTGACCAATATGGTTCGAGCTCGTCCGACGATCAGGATCTGTCCCACCTGGACTCCGAGCTCTCGGAATTTTAGCTAAGCAACTACTCCCCTCTACTTAGTTCGTTTTTTGTTCATATATAGGATTTGTATGTAATTACAAAAAAACTATATAAAACTACGGAATAGGGAAATGTCAAATATTGTGAAAAGAAGGCGAGGCAGGGGAAAAATATATAAATATATCAAAAAGGCAAATGTCAAACACGTCAACTAATTGACTGTGGAAAACTTTCTGACACCCGCAAACGCTGTGAAAGTAAACACACTACGGGCAAGGACCAATAGGAGCAATGAACCAACCGGAAATCATGTAGAAGAGCTTTAAATGGGTAATAAAGCGACAGTGCGTAAATTCTTCCCTGTTAGAGGAGGTATAAAACCTATCATCTTATCATCTTAATATAAATATGTTACGTCGCCAAATATACATTGTGCGACGTTATCATAATCGTTGTGATTGGCCCCTACCCATACCCGTGTTACTCAGTATTACTAAGTGAGTTTCAATTTTTGTTATAATCTAGCTTCCTATTCAGCTATCTCAAATAGTTAATTGACTTTCTATAACCCGCTACTTGTCAATATATTAAGTTCGTAAAATGTTCACAAGCTTGTTTATTAAACTTATTTCCTCCGGCTTAGCGTAGTCGAATTGTATGTTCTTGAGCTTGATGCTGAGGTTTTGACTGTCCCGATTGCGTGTGAGTGGCTTGCTGGTTGACGTTCTTGCCTCGCCTACGGCGTCTGCGTCGTGTTTTATGTGCCGGCTGCGGCTGGACAGGCGTGCTTATGGACTTAATTAATCCCGCAGCGACCTTACCTATGCGCTCGGTTGGTTGATGGCTTGGCTTGGAGTCATCAATCGACCTTATTTTATTTAGCTGCGCCTGAGGTTTAGGTCGCAGCTGCTGTGGCTGGCTTTGAGTCGCTTGGGCCTCGCCAGATCTTGTAGCTGCCGCGTGAATGACCTTTTCAATTTCGGTACGCGGAGTGGCGTACCGCTCACGCGAGATATCACTGATACTTCTCGTTAGATCTTCGACCGGCTGCGGCAAGTTAAGGGTTTTAGCCGAGAAAGCTGGGGCCTTTTCGCCGCTGATCGTCATGCTTACTACAAAATGCCGATTATGTTCCTGTATAAGATCAGCCGATTCGAACTGCGGCTCAAAATACTTCTGCAAGAAGGGCGAATCATCGGGGCTGACACGGAACGACATAATTGTCCCGACATTGCCAAACACCGCATCGCGTACGGGTTGCTCCATTTGGGCGATATATTGGTTGGCGATTGTCAAGTTAAGCGCGTACTTACGAGCTTCACTCAGAATTACCGCAAAGCTGTCGGTCGCGAAGTTCTGAAACTCATCGACGTAAAGATAAAACTGTCGCCGTTCCGACTCCGGAACATCGGCGCGGCTCATCGCCGCCAGCTGGATCTTGGTTACCATCATCGCACCCAGTACACCGGCGTTATCCTCGCCTATCATTCCGCGGCTAAGGTTGACGATTAGAATTTTACCCTCGTCCATGATTTGCCGGATGTTAAAAGTGCTTTTGGGTTGGCCGACGATATTACGCACTAACGGGTTAGCTGTAAAAGCACCTACTTTGTTAAGGATTGGCGCTACCGCCTCGGTCGCAAACTTCTCGTTGTAGCTCGCAAACTCGTTCACCCAGAAGTTTCTAACAACCGGATCGGCAATATGGCTAATGACATCGGCCCTAAACTTCTTTTCGGTGAGCATCCGAGTTATATCTAGGAGCGTAGAATCGGGATAATCAAGTAGTGCGAGCAATGTGTAACGCAATATGTATTCTAGGCGTGGTCCCCAGCTATCGGCGAACAGCCGCTTCAGGACACCGACTAACTCGGAACTGATGTGTCCCTTTAAGCTCGGATCGATGACCTCTAACGGATTGAATCCAATGGGATACTCCCTGTCAGCTGGATTGAAATACACCACATCATCTAAACGTCGCTCAGGAATAAACCTTAGCACCGATTGAGCGTAGTCGCCGTGAGGATCAATAACCGCAAACCCTTGATCCCAGTAAATATCAGATAAGGTTAGTAGCTCCAGCGCTCCCGTTTTACCCGTACCGGTCTGCCCTAGAATGTAGACGTGACGGCCTCGGTCGGCGCGGTATATACCGAAAATCGTGTTATCCCCTCGAAAATTCGTGACCCCGAATAAACTTATGTCGCGCTCCTGCTCCGCCACGGCAATCGGCACATTGGCCGGCGGCTCGGCGGTTTTAACGGTAGCCCAGACGATGTTCGGCGTTTCGACCGATGTATGTGGTAAGTGGAATAAACTGGCTAGCTCCTCGATGTTTAAAATATAACCGTCATCAATAAAGAACCGTGTCTGGTATTCCAGTTGCTTATCACGGTCAAAACTGGCGGATTTTATATTAAAACCGTTAAGATTCGTAGTGTTGAATTGCTTGAAAGCGCCAACAAGCGCTTGCATCCTTAAGCGTGCTGTTCGCTGGTCATGCCCGGCATATAAAAACCGAATCTTGACTTGGTATCCCAGCTTGGTGCTCTTTTGTTCGATTGCCGTGATACGACTTTTGTCGCGCTCTGATAGCTCGGGGGCAGCTTTCGTGCCATCGGTGGCCGCTGGCGGCCTTGCCAGCGCAGCAAACGCCTGAGCAGCATAGCTTACCAGTTCCCCACCCCCGCTGGGAAACAGACCCTGCTGATTGCGAATGCGGTTAATGACCTTGGTACCTTTGCGGTGCCAATCGTCGGAAATTGGCCGGCTCATGATTTGTATCCACATTTCTTCATCTTCTTTATCGAGCTTGGCGAGCGTGGCAGTGATTGCCGCCAACGGGTCGACTTCAAAGCTCGGAAAGGTTTTGATCGGCAGGGTTTCGTTGTCAACCAGTGTTAGCTCGGCCGTGTGGACCACTGTTTGGTGCAACCGCCGGTCGGCATAATCTTGCTCTTGCTCATAGATGTGTACAGTCGGGTATTGAGCGTATACCTGACCTTCAACGAAGGCCTGCAAATGCTTAGGTGTCCATATGTAAAAGCGCAAGCGTTGTCCAATGGCGGCGACTTCTAGGCTAATATGCTCCTGGAGCGTCCCCGATAGCTTCAGCTCTTTTTTAGGACGCAGCATGCCGTGCAGCGCCGCCAACATCTGCTCAGCCGCCAGTTCCTTTTTATCATTGGTTCGCGGTACCTCGAGCATTAGCAGCACATAATCGTGCGCCGCCTCCACCTTAGTTCGCCTGTTTAATAAACCCATAACAACTAATGTTTAATTATACACCTTAGAAGAGGGTTATAGGGTGGTAGGGCAATAGTATAATGACTCAATAACCTTCTCACCCCATAATCCTGTATTTTTTACTCGGCGAGAGCGTATGTAGCTTTGGCTACGCGCTTGAACTGCGGCTTACCCTGCAAATTTAGCAGAATAGTCGTTTCTTTGACGTGGCGACTTTTGAGGACGCGGCGGACGATTTCGTCTCGGTGCAGCGGGCCACCTTCCTTACGAAGCACCTCGGCAATCACATCGGCAACCGTACCCTTCTTGTATCCCCACTCTTTAAGGGCATAAATACCCCGCCCAATCAGTACAAACCTGCCGTCTTTGATAAGTTCATTATGGATCGCCTGAGTGGTCACATCTTTTCGCTTAAAATCACTCTTTTTGATCGATTCAGCAATCTCCGAGAAGTGCATCGGCTTCTTATTGTCATAGAGAATAACGTAGATCTTATCGCGAATATTCTTGGGGTTGACCATCGGCCACTTTACTAATCCCCAGCGGCCATGTAATGAGGCAACGTTCTTGGAGATACCGGCCAGGGCTTCGACGTGCTTTTGATCTTGCGATCCGACATGCTTGGCGATGTTGGTGATAGCGCTGGGCTCACCAATCTTTTTAATCGCTTCAACAATTTTCTCTACGTGGTCGCGAATTTGCTTCTCGCTGTGTTTTGAAGCGAGGCCGATCGAGTGAAAAAAATGATCGCTATCATCTATAACGGAAAGCCCGGGGCTAAGGTGCGCCAAGAACGCTACTCGTGACTGGTTCAGCCGCGGATTGTTGCTGGCTAAGCGGGCGGCCACATCGCTCGTTCGAGCAACATAGCCCATATCATTCAAATGCGAACCCAAGGCCTGTTCTACCTTCTGGATATGGGGTAAATCTTCACCCATCGACTTGAGTTTAGTTACAACGGCTTTTTCAAGTTGTCGAACGCGCTCTCTAGTAATACCGAGTAGTTCTCCGATTTGCTCGAGTGTTTCTTTGCGGTCAAACAAACCGAATCGGCGCGAAATAATTTCGCGCTCGCGTTCACGCTCAACGGTATCAAGAATGTCGTTGACGGCCTTCTCTAGATTGAGTTGCTCTGTAGTGGTACTATCTTCCATATATTAAAATATATTATAAAACCATTAAATTTATAAGTCAACACTCTGAAAATGCGTTTTTTAACATCGATCTTACAGATACAAACGCCTCTATGAACACATTTATTGTATCACTAATTAGACGTTTTAGCATAATCCGTTTATGTTTAATTTACTACGATACTTGTTTGGCAAAGAGGAAAATATGTGGAAAAACCCTTATCCTTTTTTAAAGCGGCGATTCCTAGAAACAGACGCCCGTTCAACTAGTTTCTTGGCCTCTGATTCGCTGATTTTTTCTGGTTTCGTGCCTTTTGGCACCCGCACATTTTTCTTGCCGTTGGTAATATATGGGCCGTAGGGCCCTCTCAGGATCTTAATTTGGCCAAAATCAGCGATCTGGCGCTCTTCGGCGGCCTTGGCTTTCTCTTTAATCACCTCGCGCGCTTCTGTCTCAGATATACTCAACGGATCATGGTCTTTAATGCTTATAAACTGTTTGCCTATCTTAATATAAGGGCCGTAGCGACCGACGTCAGCGGTTATGGTTTCGCCCTCAGTAGTTTTGCCGACTTCTCGCGGCAAGTTAAACATCGGTAGTGCTTGCTTGAGTGTCACGTCATCAAGCGTGGCCTCCGCCGGCATTGGCGCGAAGCGCGGCTTGGGCGCTGATTTGTCCTTGGCATTGGGCGTCTGGCCGAGCTGTAATACCGGCCCATATCGGCCATAGCGCGCAAATACCGGTTCTTTGGACTTCGGATCAATGCCAAGTTCTCTGACCTGCAATGTCTCGCTACGGCTAGCATCTTTCGATTTATCAATCAGCGGATGAAAATGATCATAGAAACGCTGGAGTGATTCCTGCCATTTAATCTTACCATCAGCGATATCGTCAAAATCAGCTTCGGCCTTAGCCGTGAACTGATAATCGAGAATACTGCCAAAGTATTTAAGTAGAAAATCAGTAACTATTTCAGCAAGTTGCGTCGGTACTAGCTTAGACCTGTCGGCGCCGACTACAATTTCTTTATCGCTTTCCGTGATTTTGCCGTCTTCCAAAAACAATTTGCGGCTCTTCTGGGTCTCGCCGTCAAGATCCTTTTTTTCGACATATTCCCTATCCTGGATGGTGCTTATGGTTGGCGCGTACGTGCTCGGACGGCCGATCCCCAACTCTTCGAGTTTCTTGACAAGAGTAGCTTCGCTGTAACGAGCTGCTGGCCGACTAAATATCTCCGATGCCAGCATCGAACGTAGTTTTAATGAATCATCTTTTTTGACGTCGGGCAGGATCTGGTCTTCTTTACTGCCACCATACACTTTAAAGAACCCGTCAAAGCGCAAAACCTCGCCTCGGGCAATAAATATCTCTTCGCGGCCGCTGACCGCGATTCTTACTTCAGTTTTATCGATTTCTGCCGGCGTCATCTGACTGGCGATGGCGCGCCGCCATATGAGTTCGTACAACTTATGCTGCTGCGCGTCGGCTCCGGCGCTTATTTTACTCAAATGCGTCGGCCTGATAGCCTCATGGGCTTCCTGAGCCGACCGGGAGCTGGTCTTATACTGCTGGCTTCGGCTATATTTTGCTCCGAACTCCTTTGCTATATAGTTCTTGGCGGCGTCGATTGCCAACGGCGATAAGTTGGTACTATCCGTACGCATATATGTGATATGACCGTTTTCATAAAGCCGCTGAGCCAGCATCATTGTCTGGCGGACGCTGTATCCTAGGCGACTAGCAGCAGCTTGCTGAAGCGTGCTGGTGGTAAATGGCGGCGATGGTGAACGCGTGCCGGGTTTTTGCTCGACTGATTCAACCGTGAACGTCGCCTTTTTGGAATGCTCTAGGAACTTCTTTACCGAATCGCTCTTTGTTGGCTTGGTGTCGAGTTCAGCGGACAGTTCTTTACCTCGGCTATCAAACACAGCCGTAACTTTAAATGAGCTTTGGGGTTGATGCTCGGTGATTTCACGCTCGCGTTCAACTATCAGGCGGACGGCTACACTCTGTACGCGCCCGGCCGATAAACCGGCTCTGACCTTCTTCCACAAGACCGGGCTGAGCTCGTAACCCACTAGCCGGTCCAAGATTCGCCGGGCTTGCTGGGCGTCGACCAGCTTAATATCGACAGTTCGCGGCTGGTCGATAGCTCTGGTTATCGCCGGTTTGGTTATCTCATGAAAAACGATGCGCTGTGTCTTGGTTGGATCTAGCTTTAGGATATGGCAAACGTGCCAGGCAATTGCTTCACCCTCACGGTCTTCATCAGTCGCTAGCCAGATGATTCGCCCCTTAGCGGCTTTTTTCAGATTAGCGACTATCTTTTTCTTCTCGGGGTCAATTTCGTATACCGGTTCGAAGTGCTTTTTTACGTCAACCCCAAGTTCTTTTTTCGGTAAATCGCGGATATGGCCAAAGGTACTTTGGGTATCATAATCTTTACCTAGAAACTGAGCCAGAGTCCTGGCTTTAGCGGGACTCTCAACAATCACAAGGTTTTTCGACATATTCAAACGTTCAGTGTAAAAGGCAGCTCGATTATATGCAAACTAAATCAGCTGACCACCCATTGTCCGGCACCGACCGGCCGGATATAGCCATGCAGCTCGAGCATTGTTAGTGTGCTGCTTATATCTGACGGACCCAGATTAGCCCGATTAGCCAGCTGCTCCTGGTCCTGGATGCCCGCGGCAATAAGTTCAAATACTATTCTTTGTTCCGGCGTTCCTTCAGGAGTTACTATCGCTTTAGTATCCTGAGGATTAATATTGAGCGCGAAGAAGATATCCTCGGCTCCGGTCAATGGTATACCTCCACTTTTTATCAAATTATTACACCCTTCACTAAACGGACTATTGATATCTCCCGGGACCGCCATAACGGTCTTGCCCTGCTCCAGGGCGAAACTCGCGGTGTGTAAACTGCCGCTGTTACGCGCGGCTTCGGTTATTACCAACACATCAGCCAAGCCGCTAATTAAGCGATTACGAGCAATAAAGCTATGCTTGTAAACGTCCGTGCCATTTTCATATTCACTGACCAGCGCCCCGCCGCCATTAATAATTCGCTCGGCTAGATTGTGGTGCGAAGCCGGGTATACCTTTTCAATCGGTGATGGTAAGACGGCTACCGTACATCCTCCCGCTTCCAGCGCCGATATATGGGCAATTGAATCTATACCAAATGCCAGCCCGCTAATGATGACAACTCCGCTCCGCGCCAGTTTGCTCGTAAGATCAACAGTTACCCGCCGACCGTAAGTAGTGGCCTTACGGCTGCCAACAATCGCCACTTTTGGCCGGTTTAATATCTCTGGTGGAAAAACACCTCTCCAGTAGATTTGCGCAGGTGGCTGCGCGATCGTCCTCAAGCTGTCGGGTAAGTGCGATTCGGTAAGCTTAAGAATATTGACTTTCATAGATTAATATTATTTAGTATTGACACCAAGACATTTTTTTGCTAAAATTGCAATCCGTAAGCGTTATTTAACGCTTACCGTACCTTATACCCCCAACTAACATTATGTTAGATTGCTCAGGCGAGTAAGTTGTTACCCTCCACTTATTCTCTTAGAGGTCGTTCCTGCCTTGATGTTTAGTATAGTTCCACGATCAATTCAGAAGCAATTGCTTACGCTAAGCATCAGAGCTGGAGCGACCCTACCTGGGCAAACTAACCCCTTTAACAACACCCCACAAATGTTTGTCATTTGATGGGGACCCCGTTCTTCGTGGGTCGGTGAGTCGTAAAAGATGGTTGCGTTAGCGACCGGCCCGGAATCACTCGCATGTTGAGTATCCGAGCGCTTCACTAGGTGGGGTTGAAGGGTGTTTTCAGGGCTTGAGCAGCTGTTTCGAGCCCGCAAAGAGCTCCGGCGGTGCCCACCCCCTCCGGAGCTCTTTGCGTTTTTGCGGCGGTGCCCACCTGCTCGTCATTTTCTGCTGAAAATGCTCGCAAGCCTGCCTCCGCGCCGTCGCGCCTGTGGCCTTGCGAAGTGCCAGTGGCACTTCTCACCCTCCGGAGGCCATTCAGGTTAAGAGATTGTGCGGGTTTCGGCTTTTAGCTCATCACCGTAAATAAACTCCGTTATCAAGGCGTTCGATTCCCGCATGATTTGTGGTAAATGCACTTGTTCTTCTTTTAAAAATTTCTTGAGGACGAAATCGGCGGAATCGGTTATTTGGACCAGCTCGTTATTAACACCTATCCTTAACCGCCCAAAATCTTCTCCTAAGTGCTGTATGAGCGATTTGACACCGTTGTGCCCGGCGTCGGCACCGCCAACCCTCGTTCTAAGCTGACCGAGTGGAATAGCCAGCTCATCGTAAACTGCTAAGGTATTTTGATTGTAAATCCGATAGAAGCGCTGTACTGCATGAGCTGCTTCACCGCTGAGGTTCATAAATGTCGTTGGCAGGCATAAGACCACCCGGTTATCTCCTAGGTTCTTGTATGTCAGCAGGCACTTTAGATCCTTTTTTTCTGTCCAGCCAGGAAAGTCGTTCTGCTTAGCAAAATACTCGACAACCGTAAATCCAGCGTTATGACGAGTACCCTCATACTCTTTCCCCGGATTTCCCAGCCCGATTACCAAGATTGACTTATTAGCACCGATTGTATATGCCGGGGCGCTAGATGATACATCGGGCTTCTTTTGAAACATAGCCATAAAAATATTATAGGGTAATAGGGTGCTAGGGTCGTAGGGTTGTTAGTGCTATGATCCTCTACCCCTGCCACCCTCTTTTTCAATGAACCAGAATTTCAGCGGTGTGCCAACCAGTGGCCACTTTTCCCGAAATTGGCGCTCCAAGTAGCGTTTATAGCTCCAGTGTAAGAATCTGGTGTGAGCACCAAATATCTTAAAACTCGGCATGTCAATATCATCCTCTTGAACCATGTAGTTAAGTTTTGGGAGGTAGCGTCTCTGTGGCGGTGGCTCGTGTGAATCAACCGTCTGTCGCAGCCAGCTGTTAAGCTCGCTGGTCTTAAATTGGCTGCGGCGCGCTTGGTCGATCTCCAGGACTAAGTCAAATATTTTGGTGACATTTTGGCCGGTCTCGGCGCTGGTGTAGACCAGCGGTGCCCACGGTACAAATGGAAAGGCCTCAGATACCGCGCCGCCAATGGTGTTTTTGGACATGCTATCTTCTAGCAAGTCCCATTTATTCAGCAATAATACTAGTCCTTTACCGGCATCTTTGATCATTCCGGCGATCCTTTGGTCTAGCTGTGTGTTTGGTTCGGTTGCGTCCATTATTAAAAGGCAGATATCGGACTCTTCAATGGCGGCTAATGAACGTAATACGCTAAAGTGCTCTACTCCCTTTTCAATCCGTCCCGGCCGTCTTATCCCGGCTGTATCTGCCAGCTCGATTTCCTGGGATTTGAAGCGCACCAGCTGGCGATTGATATCTCGCGTTGTGCCAGCCTGAGGAGCGACCAGCGCCCGCTGCTTGACCGCTAGCTTATTAAATAGCGACGATTTACCAACGTTAGGCCTACCCAAAATGCTCAGACGTAAGCGATCCGGACTTTCGGCTAATTTTGCCTTGGGTAAGGACGCAGTCAGAGCTTCCAATAAATCTTCTATGCCTACTTTCTGGGTCGTAGAGGTGCCAAATATCGACTTAATTCCCAGAGCCCTCCATTTATCTAGAACAACGCGCTTCTCTTTGTCTGTTTTGTTAACTACCAGGAATACCGGTTTGCGGCTTTTTAGTGCCATCTTTGCTACCCGCCTATCTTCATCGGATATGGGGATGCCTGCCTCAACTACCACTAAAATCAAGTCCGCCGCATCGGTTGCATCCAAAATTTGTTGCTGAATAGTCTGCTCGAATTCATCCTCGGGCGTTTTCATTCCGGCGGTGTCATTGAGCCAGAAGTGTTGCTCGTGGAATTCAACCTTAGCGTTTACTCTGTCGCGCGTCGTGCCGGTCTCTTTGGCGACAATTGCCTCGCGTTTACCTACCAATGCATTAAATAGCGACGATTTACCAACATTGGTCCGCCCAACAATAGCTACAATCGGAACTGAACCGCTCATCAGGGGTATTATAGCTTAACTTTTACTAAAAACGCGGCCCGTCATGCGGCCGCGTTTTTAAATTTGATTTTGCCTACTACGTCTATACACCGGCCGGTGGAGGAGTTGGAGCACCCCCATCAGGGCTTGGTCCTTCTGCTGGTACATCACTAGCTGGCGGTACTGCTGGAGCGCCACTGTCGCCGGCTGGTGCAGGATCGGCAGCCGGAGCTACTGGGTCGGCTGGTGTTGCAGGAGCTGCAGATGTGAAGTCGTTAACTTGATCGTTAACTACATTCTGCTGCTGATCAGCGCTCATCTGGTCACTGGCGGGAGCGCCGGCGGTGTCTCCGCCGCTAACCGGATTGGTGCCGGCTGAATCATCGGCTGGCGGCACGGTTGGGTTGATATTGTCGTTTTGCATACTTTGCTCACTTTCTTGAGTGTTAGTTGATGAACTTTCTTGAGCCGTTGGCGTTTCCGCCGCGGCCGTGGCGGCCGGTGCGCCTTCATCTGGAGGCATGACCTCACGGACCACGCGAACGAAATCTTCCAAGGTTACTTGAGATTTCACCAGGTATTTTACCACGCCGAGTTTTTCGCCGCGAGCGCGATCCTCAGCTTGGCCTAGCGCCGTCATCATAATGACCTTGACCTGGCCCATTTCCGGTGCCGAGCGAAGCGTTTCTATCATCTCGAATCCCGATAATTTGGGCATCATTACGTCAGCGATGATCAGCTCGGGCTTTTCATTGGTAGCAACGGTCAGAGCTTCCTCGCCATCCGAGGCACTTAGTGTTTTGTAGCCCTCGGCTTGCAAACGCATCTCAAAGATCTCGCGCAAATTGTTGTCGTCTTCAACTAAAAGTACTTTGCCCATAATTATCGATTAATCACGCTTATGTTTTACTCATTGTATCAGCAAATTACGAGTTTCCCAATGGGCTTAAAGTCGAGGCCTCGTTCTTTTGTATTTGCAGCGCTTGCTCGGTGGTTAAACGGGGTAAATTTATAAAAAACGTACTTCCCTTGCCAACCTGGCTTTCAACCCATATTCGGCCGTTATAAAGTTCGACGATTTTCTTACCAATGAACAAGCCAAGGCCCGTACCGCCGATACTCCGAGTCATTGAGTTATCAACGCGGTAAAACTTCTGAAAAAGATGAGGTATATCCTCTTCGGGTATGCCCATACCGGTGTCGCGTATCTGGACTTGGACAACTGAGGCATCGCCGGTCAAAGCGATGGTGACACTGCCCTCATTCGTATACTTGAGAGCGTTATCCACCAAGTTTTGCAGCACCTCTCTAATACGGTTAGGATCCACATAAACATAAAATAACGGTCTAACCACCTTCCCTCCCCGAACATCATTGCCGCCACTTAAGACGAATTTGAGCTCGAGACCCTTTTTCTGAGCAGGAAAACGTGAGGCATCGGCGATTTGCTCGAGTGCCTCGCCGAGTTCGATAACTTTAGGATAACTCGCCAAGCGGCCGTCTTCGGCTTTGGCGCTGGTCAGCAAGTCGACGAACAACGCGCTAAGGTGTTTGGTGGCAGTATGAGCCTTTTCCAGTAGGTTCCGTCCTCTGTTGTCAACCATTGCCACTTTGGGATTGAGCGCAAGCGACAGATACCCTTCAATAGCCGCAATCGGCGTACGCATTTCATGGCTGGCGGTACTGACGAACTCCGATCGGCGGTTCTCTTCCACGCGTTCAGAAGTTATGTCCCGCAGCACACCCAAAACACCGGTTGTCATTTTGTCAACGTCCTCAACGACCGGTGAAACGATCAAAGATATCGGTACGAGCTTTCCGCTCTTGGTAGATAGTAGCCCACGGCTATCTTTGACAGTGGAGTGCGTTTTGAGCGCTTGGGCAAAAGGATGAAGGTCGGGCGGATACGCTTGGCCGTGCTCGTCCGTGATAATTAACACACTGCGGTAGTCCAAACCGACCGCTTCTTTAACTGCCCAGCCGCTAATGGAGCTAGCGGCCGGGCTGAAGAGGTGTATGGTATTATCTTGTCCAACCAGTACCACGCCATCGACGATCGCGCTAAGCAGGAACTCGGTATTTAATTCCTGTGACTGCGGTTCCTTACTTTTCTTCGAGCCAAAGCCGAGCATTGTGTTTATTTCCCCACCTTAGCAAATATGAGGGACAACCAATGGTTTTCCCTCATCGCTCATCGGCCAAGCCGAGTCGCCGAAGCGACCAAGCTCGCTGCTCCTTTTCCTTTTTAAAGCTCATGCTTAGTTAATTATCTGTTTAATCGGTTAAAAATTCAATCGGCACGGTTGAGGAGCAGTTCGAAGTATCGGGTGCTGCCAAACGGGATCTTCTGCTTAACTATACTTTTGGCGGGCAGACTACTCGCGAAGGTCGCCGTAAACTCTCCGAACTGGCTATTAATCTCGTCGACTGCCTGGGTCAGCCAAACCTCCTTGTTGACTGTATCGAGTAAACTAACCTGGTTGATGTTCGAGGGCTCGAGCGCGTAGCACGAGACAGTTACCATACGCACCCAGTCGTCTCGGGGCCGGCGGTTAAATAACAGGGTTGCCCGCCGGTGTACTTCAGCATTAGAGAAAAATGTGCTTTTGAACACGCGGCGCTCGTACCACGAGTCGCCGCCGGCGTACATCAGGTAAATGTACATTCCTCGGGCAGCTAGCCCCTTATAGCGTAGTTTCATAGCGGTAGTTTCACAGAGATACGCTAAACGGGAACGCAGCAGTTCCTCGGTGGGCTTCATATCGTCGAGCACATACTGACGCCCGATGGTCTTAGTCGCCCACTCTTGGTTATCGACTTCATAGCCGCGTAAGCGCTGGTACCAATCATCGCCAGTAACACTTTTAAATACGTGTTTTTTGAGTACTTCTGCCGGCGTGTCCAGAAATTGCAGGGGTGTAAAAATGCCAAAGGTATTCAAGCGGGCCTGGTTGCGCTCGGCGATACCAAAGAGATCGGTCAGTTTTAAGCCGCCGAGCACCTGTCTGAGATTCTTGTGGGTAATAACGTCCAGCCCGTTGGGCTTGTGCAGAGACGCCGCCTGCTTAGCCAAAAAACGATTCGGCGCGATGCCGATATTACACTTCATCCACTCGCCTACTTCGTCTCGCAGCCGCTGCTTAATCTCGTAGCCGATTACTGTCAGCGGCCGAGTGTTGATTACCTCCCGGGTGCCGGTAAAATCAATAATTCCTTCATCAATGCTCTTCATCGAAACATTTGGCGAGTAAGAGCGCATGATATCGACCAAAATCTGATAAACGTGGTGGTATTTGGGCGGGTCGGTTTCGACCAAAATCAGGTCCGGAGCATAGGCCTTGGCTTCGGTGTAGCCCATACCAACTTTGACTCCCTGGGCTTTGGCTTCATAAGAAGCCGCCACCACGCAGGCGTTGGGTGTGCGGCGATTAGTGACGGCCAGCGGTTTGCCGCGCAGCAGCGGCCTAGCCTGCTGCTCCACAGTGGCAAAGCAGGAGTTAAGATCGATATGCAGGATCTGCGGCGCCTCTCTGTTAAGAGGCAGGTGCAAATCTGGCATGGATGACGTCTTGTGTCGATTCGCTAATATCGGCGATGGATATCAGCGTCCAGGTTAGAGCCGCGGCGTCGAACTCCAACCGGTAGTCGGCGTTGCCGTCGGTCATATCAAACACGTGGATCATGCGCTGACCTTTTTTGGTGGGATGGCGCAGGCCGGTTTCGCTGAACTCGATAGTTTTGTTTTGGT
>Ga0081539_10001121_pt1 | contig 48615 bp, 40 predicted proteins | sample TabmetS4T2R2_FD_71023 | JGI IMG/M metagenome (GOLD analysis project Ga0081539, IMG submission 71023) | Tabebuia heterophylla rhizosphere microbial communities from the University of Puerto Rico - S4T2R2 | ecosystem: Host-associated > Plants > Roots > Rhizosphere ... | reverse complement strand
GATTGTCGCCCAGCGGCGGAACTCGCTTGCCTCAACGCCGCGCCGCGACAATCATCGAACCGCTGCGACCAACGCCTCTCATCCTGATTGTCGCGCAGCTCGCATCCAGATTGCCGCGCTACACCGAGCAGCCGCACGCTTCCCTGGCGCGCGGCGGGAAGCGTCTCCACCGTGCTGCCGAAGGTGAAGTCGACCTCCCCCGCATAGACCGCCGTCAACACCCTGGCGAAGCCGCCATAGGGCACATGGGTGAGTTCGATCCCCGCCATGGCGGCGAACAGCGATGTCGCCAGATGGTTGGCCGACCCCACGCCGCCTGATCCGTAGGTGCATGACCCCGGCGCCGCCCTGGCCTTCGCGATGAGGTCGTCGAGGCTGCGCATCGGCGAATCCCTCCGTACGATCAGGCTCGCCGGCAGGTCGCAGATGAGGCAGAGAGGCGCCAGGTCGCGCATCGGATCGAGGCCGAGCCGCGGTTGCAGGATCGGCACGATCGAGATCGAGTTCGATGTCGCAAGCAACGTCGCCCCGTCCGGCGCGGCGCGCGCCACCTCCATTGCCCCGAGACCGCCGCCCGCCCCCGGCTTGTTCTCGACGATGAAGGTCGCGCGCAGCCGCCGGCTCAGCCGCTCGGCGATGATTCGCACCGCGACGTCGGACACCCCGCCCGCGACGAAGGGGATGACGATCCGCGTCTGGCGCACTGGCCAGGAGGGCGGGTCTTGCTGCGCCAGTGCCGGACGGCAGGCGGCCTCCGCCATCGCCGCGGCTCCAAGAAGCATCCTTCGGCGTCGCAGGACGGGCAAGGAAGCAGCCTGGGCGCGCGGGCGGCCCGGCCGGGAGAGGGGCGTCTCGGCGGTCCCCCCCGCCTCGTCGTGGAGAAGAGGGCGATCGTCCATCAGTCTGCTCCTGCTTACCTGGCGACCAGAGAGGCGAGGCTCGCGCCGACTGCCACGCGCGTCCCGCTTGCTCATTCGGGGCGGATGTTCTCGCGTGCGATCACGGTTCGCCAGGTGGCGATGTCCTCGGCCAGGCGGGTGGCCAGCGGCGCCGGGCCGTCGAGGCGTGCGATTGCGGCGCCCGGGGCGAGCCGCGCGTTCAGCTCGGGGTCTTCGCGCAGCGGCGCCATTTCCGCCGCGAGCCGTTCGATCAGCGCTGGCGCCATGGCTTTCGGCGCGAACATCCCGACCCATTGCAGCATGGTGTATCCCGGCACCACCTCGTTGATGGTCGGCACATCCGCGACCGCGGGCATGCGTTCCCGGGTGGCGACGCCGAGTAGCCGTGCCGCGCCCTGCCGCGCGAGGGGGATGAGATCGATCGTGTTGTTGAACATCATGTCGACCTCCCCGGCATGGATTGCCGTCAACACCCGGGCGCCGCCCCCGTAGGGAACATGCGTGAGCTCGATCCCCGCCATCGCCGCGAACAGCGCCGTGGCCAGGTGGATGGCCGACCCCACCCCGCCGGACCCGTAGGTCAGTTGGCCAGGCGCCGCCTTCGCCTTGGCGATCAGGTCGCCAAGATCGCGGATCGGCGAGTCGGCCCGCACGATCACTCCGACCGGCATGTCGATGAGCAGGCTGACCGGGGCCAGATCGCGGATCGGATCGAGCCCGAGACGCGGCTGCAGGATCGGCAGGATGGACACCGAGTTGGAAGCCGAGAGCAGGGTCGCTCCGTCGGGCGCCGCCCGCACCACCTCCATCGTCCCGAGGCCGCCGCCCGCCCCCGGCTTGCTCTCGACGAAGAAGGTCGCCCGCAGCCGCCGACTCAGCCGCTCGGCGAGAATGCGCGAGGGAATGTCGAGGATGCTGCCGGCCGTGAAAGGCACCACGATCCGCGTCTGGCGCACCGGCCAGGGCGGTGCGTTCCCCTGCGCCGCTGCCGCGCCCGTGAGGCCGGCCCATGCGGCGGCCGCGAGCAGGACCAGCCGGCGTCGCGCCAATGACGCGGTCGGGTCAGAGATCGTGGTCATGGCGTTCCTCCCTTCCTGCAGCCCCTTGGTCAGCCTGTACAGGCCGAAATCGTCATGCCCCCGCTCCCGAACGTGGCGGCCTGGCGCGGCCGTGCGGGGCCAGGGCGTCGTTGAGCCAGGCAGAGATGTCGTCGCACGCGGCCAGGGTGCGCAGGCGGCTCAGCAGCGCCTCGACACGCGCATCGGGCAGCACGGCGCCGGCCTGGTTGCGGAACTTCGCGTCGAGCTCCGCGTCCGTCATCGGGCGGGCGGCGCTGCCACGCGCGTTCGCGACATGCGCGCGCCGGACCTCGCCGCCCGGCAACACGATCTCGGCCACCGCCTCGTCGCGGCCGAAGGATGGAGCGGTCGCGACCTCGATCCTCTCGCGCAGGGCGGCGATCTCCGCCGCCTCGATGGCGTCCTGCCGGAGGCCTGGAATGCCCGCGGATCGCCGCAGGCAGGCGTAAGCCGCCCAGTGCTGGAGGCTGATCTGGGCCTCGAAGAAGCTTCGCGGCCGGCGGCGGTCGGTGAGCGACATGGCGAGCGGGTGCACCGTCAACCGCACCGCTTCCGGTGCGGCCTCGCCCGTGTCGCCGCCGACCGCCTCGAGGCAGGCATCCACCGCGGGATGGATGACGATCCCGCAGGGATAGGGCTTGTAGGCGTTGGCGAGGACCTCGAAGGTTTCGCCGAGACCGGCCAGGGCGCGGCCGGGATCGGCTCCGGGCGAGAACAGGCGCAGGAAGCCCCGGTCGGCCTCCAGCACGTCCTCGGTGCACGTGAAGCCGTTGGCGGCGAGGACCGTCGCGTGGACCCCGTTGCGCGCGGCATGGGCCGGCACCATCAAGCCCGCCATGGAGCCATGCGTCGCCCGGAACCCCGCGGCCATGCTCGCCGCTAGGCCAATGGCCCAGCGCATCCGCGATTCGTCCAACCCCATGAGCCGCCCGAGCGCCGCCGCTGCGCCCACCGGGCCGCTCAGGCCGGTGACGTAGAGCGCGACGTTCGATCCCTCTGGCGACCCCGCCGGCGGCAGGAGGAGCGCGTTGCTCAGGCGGCACTCGACCTCCATCCCGAGGGAGAGCGCGTTGAGGAATTCCTCCCCGGTGACCGTCGCCGTCTCGGCGTAGGCCAGGAGGGCGGCCGCGACGGGGCCGGTCGGGTGCGTCACCGTCGGCAGATGGGTGTCGTCGAAGGCGAGCATCGCGGAGCTGAGGCAGTTCACGAAGGCGGCGGTGGCGAGGTCGGACCGAGCGTCGTGGCCGAGGATCGCCGCCGCCGCGCCGCCCCCGGTCAGGCGCGCCGCTGCGATCGCCGCCGCCACGGCCGGCTCGCGACAGCCGCCGAGAGCGCAGCCCACCCAATTGAGGAAGGCGCGGACCGCCTCCACCCGCACCGCCTGCGGGAGGAGGGCGAAGCGCGCGTCGAGCGCGTAGCGCGCGAATTGCTGCGTGAGGGGCGGGGGTCCCGCGCTTGCCATCGGCCGTTCCCCCGCCCTCAACCGGTCCGGCCGTGTCCAGCGGCGGCGCGAATCATGAGATCGTCAGGCCGCTGTCCACGGCCAGGATGTGGCCCGTGGTCGTGCGGGACTCGTCGGCGGCGAGGTAGAGGGCGGCATAGGCCACATCCACCGGCGCGACCCAGCCGAGGAGGTGGTCCTCGGCCTTGACGGCGGTGTTGCCCTTCGCGTCGAGCCTTTTCAGGATGCGTTCGGTGAGCGTGCCGCCGGGCGCCACGGCGTTGACGCGGATGCGGTGCGGTGCGAACTCGACCGCCATGGAGCGGGTCAGCGCGACGATCGCGCCCTTCGCCGCGGTGTAGGCGTCCTTGCCGGGCGTTCCCATCAGGCCGGTGATCGAGGTGGAATTGATGACCGACCCGCCGCCGGCCGCGATCATGTGCGGGATCGCGTAGTGGCAGCCGAGCCAGGTCCCGAAGAGGTCGACCCGGATCTTGTTCCAGAACTCGTCGAAGGCGACCGTGGTGACCGGGCCGTCCTTCGGCGTGGAGCCGCCGACGTTGTTGTAGAGGATGGAGATCTTCCCGAAGCGGGTCATCGTCGCCTCGACGACGCTGCGGACGCTGTCCGGCTCGGACACGTCGGTCGGGACGAAGAGGCATTGGTGGCCGAGGGCGGAGATGGCGGCCTCGGCCGTTTCCCCCGCCTCGCGGTCGCGCTCGGCGATCACGACCCGCGCGCCTTCCTTGGCGAAGAGCTCGGCGGCGGCACGACCGATGCCGGCGCCCGCCCCGGTGATCAGCGCGACCTTCTCCGCGAGCCTCATCGTCTCCCTCTCCGTGACTGCGACATCGAAGAGCCATCCACGTCCCGAAGGCGGATGCCGGCTCGATCACCTGCCAGACGCGGCTACGGGGCTAATCCAGGCCCTTCTCCTGAAGGAACCTCGCCATCAAATCCGCGATCTCGAGGTTGTTCAGGTCCGAGAAGGGAAAGTGCGTGTTGCCCCGGATGCCCTGCTCCGGCAGGTGCACGAGGGTGACATCACCGCCGCGGCGATTCACGGCATCCCTCCACAGCCTCGCCATGGCCAGACGGACGCGCCAGGCGTCCTGGCCCTGATTTGCCGTCGGTGCCTCCGGGATGTTGTCGCCAAAGTAGATGACGATCGGAATCCTTGTGAGCGACATGAACTCCGACAGGGGTACGCCAAGCGCCTCGAGCGCGCCGAAGGAACTCGGCATCGGAGGAGGCACCTCGCCCTCCGGGAAGATGAAATTGCTGCCCGGCTCGTAGGAGACGATCGCGCGAACATTCTGGCTCTTGATGGCGGTGCGCCAGCCCTGGCCACCGCTATGCGAATGGGTGACGAGGATCCCTGGCCCGATCCTGTTGAAGAGCGCCGCCACCGCGTCCGTCGACACCTCGATATCGAAGGGACCCGTGTTGGGGGCAAACTGACGGAAGTACTGGTTCAGGACCTCCGGGTCGCGTGAGAACTGCACACCCGCGAAGAAGCTTGGCCAGACGCCGACACGGAACACGTCGAAGGTCTGCTGTTCGTCGGGCGTGGGCGTGATGGTGATGGGCCGGGTGCTGCGGCCTGCGTTGCCGCGGCGCGGCTGGTCGATCACATAGACCCCGAACCGGCGGCGCAGGAAGATGTTCTGGTAGCCCTCACGCCCGTCCGGCGTCGTCTCCCATGTCTTCGAGAACTGGCCGTTGCCGTGCCAGAGCACGAGAGGGAGCCTGCGGGCATTCACCGGGATCTGGTAGAAGACGTAGGCGTGGTCGCCGTGGAAGGTCTGCCCTTCGGGCGTCGGTCGCTGCGGGTTGTAGGTGCCGGGAGTGCGGATCACGCTCCCGCCGGCCGCGAAGCTGCCCTGCTCCTGGATGACCAGCGGCTCGGCGGCGTTGCTGCCGGTGGCCGCCGCGATCGCCGAGGTGACGACGGCGGCCGAGGCGAGCAGCAGCGTTCTGAAGCGATTACGGTGCTTCTTTCGGTGCTTCGGTGTCATGGAGACCTCCCCTTGGTCCTGGTGGTGTTGCCCCGCGTCAGCCCGGGCATGCGGCGGGTGGTCATGCCGCGGCGGCCGCCGCGAAATGCCACGATCCGACATTGCGGATGAGGCAACGACCGGCACGTCACCGGCGGTTGCGGCAGCTTTTGGCACGGCTTGGACCTCCCCCGGTGGTTCGTATGTACGAACTCTGAGTCGCTTTTGCGATCAATCTGGCCCCTGATCGGAGGCGTGTGTCAAGAGGGTCCGTCCGCGCTGTCGAGACCGTGCGCGGGCGCATCACCGCGCCCTTGGTCAGCAGGCGGATCGCGCCGTTCGCGGGCCGCATGCACAGGTCGAACCGACGGGAGCAGTGACGGGGCATCGGCGAGATCACGGCGATTTCACCGAAGGTGCCTCCGCGGCTGCGCCGCGGGAAATCGACAGAGTGGCGCGGCACCTCTGACACCCGATGCGTCGGGCCGGGTGCGGAATCCGGACTTGACAAAGAGGGCACGCAAGATACGGTTAGTCGTATACACGTGTGATCGTACGTATATAGGGACACTACCAAAAAATTCAGGAGGGGACGATGGCCAGGGCGGCGGACCGTCGACAATCGACAGCGAAGACGTGGTTCGCGACCCGACGTGGTCTCATCGTGGGTCTCGCCACCCTCCCGGCCGTCGCCGCCCCGGCACGCGCGCAGCGCGGCTTCCCCGAGCGACCCATTCGCCTCGTCGTGCCTTACGGGCCCGGCACCGGGAACGACACCTTCGCCCGTCAGCTGACCGGGCGCATCCCGGCGATCCTCGGTCAGCCGGTGGTCATCGAGAATCGGCCCGGGGCGAACGCCATCGTCGGCACCGAGGCGGTCGCCCGGGCCGTGCCGGACGGCTACACGCTGCTGTTCGGCGCCGAGCAGGCGATGTGCTTCAACCCCGCCCTGTTCCAGCGCCTCCCCTACGACCCCGCGCGCGACTTCGCGCCGGTGGCGGGGCTCGTCTCTGCGTCCTACGTGCTGGTGGTCGCCCCCGGCCTGCCGGTGCGCTCGGTCGCCGAGCTCGTTTCCCTCGCCAGGGCGCAGGCGGGAGGCGTCACCTTCGGGTCCACGGGCGCCGGCACGGCCTCCCGCCTCATCGGCGAGGTCTTCGCGCGCGACGCAGGGATCGAGCTCACGCATGTGCCGTACCAGTCCGGCGTGGGGCAGCTCTTCGCCGACCTGATGACGGGCACGATCTCCATGGTGTTCTACCCGTACCAGTTTCTCAGGCCGCACCTGGAGGCGGGCCGGATGCGCGCTCTTGCCACCACGAGCGTCGAGCGGCCCGAATGGCTGCCCGACCTGCCCACCATGGCCGAGCTCGGCTTTCGCCGGTCGAGCGCCGCGACGTCGCTCGGCATCTACGCGCCGGCGGGTACGCCGGAGGACCGGGTCGCGCGCATCGCCGACGCGTTCCGGCAGGTGCTGGAAGGCGCCGAGATCCGCGCCGCCATGCGCGCGGATGGCACGAGCATCGAATTCCGCCCACCGGCCGAGTTCGCCATCTTCGCCGCGGCGGCCCGCGATCGCTGCCGCGCCATGGTGGCGCTGGCCGGGGTGCGGATGGAGTGAACCGGAAGGGCTTCGGCCCTTCCAGTCCGTGCTGGGCCGCCGGCCCGGACGGCGACCCAGATGCTGAAGGATGCGAGCATGACACTAGGCTTTATCGGTCTCGGGGCGATGGGCACGGGGATCGCGCTCAACCTCGCCAAAGCCGGACAGGATCTCGTCGTGTACGACGTCCGCAAGGAGAGCGCGCAGCCGCTCGTCGAGGCGGGTGCGAGGCTCGCGGAATCCGTGGCCGAGCTCGGGCGTGCGGCCGAGGTGGTGTTCACCTCGCTGCCCGGGCCGAAGGAGATGCAGGAGGTGGGCCTCGGCGACGGCGGGCTCCTGGGGGCGATGCGCGCGGGCAGCGCCTGGTTCGACGTCTCGACCAACTCGCCGACGGTGGTACGCGAAGTCGCACGGCGTTTCGAGGAGGCGGGCATCGCGGTGCTCGACGCGCCGGTCAGCGGCAGGCCGGCCGGGGCGCGATCGGGCAAGCTCGCGATCTATGTCGGGGGCGACCGCGCCGTCTTCGAGCGGCACAAGGCGCTGCTCGACAGCATCGGGGACAAGGTCCTCCATGTCGGGCCGGTCGGCGCCGGCAACACCGCGAAGCTCGTGCATAACCTCGTGAGCCTGGTGACGCGCATGGCGCTCGCCGAGGGCATGAGCCTCGGCGTCAAGGCGGGCATCGAGCCGCTCGCGCTGTGGCACGCGCTGCGGCAGGGGGCGATCGGCCGCCAGCGCACCTTCGACGTCCTCGGCGACCAGTACCTGCAATCCAATTACGACCCGGCGAGCTTCGCCCTGCGCCTCGCCCACAAGGATTTCACGCTCGCCCTCGACCTCGCGCGCGAGGTCGGCGTGCCGATGCGGCAGGCGGAGACGGCCTATGAGGACTACGCGGCCGCGCTCGAGCGCGGCTGGGGCGAACTGGACTCGCGGGCTCCGATGCAGCTGCAGAACGAGCGTGCCGGCGTGACGATCAAGGTCTCGGCGGAGGACGTGCAGAAGACGCTGGCGCGCGGCTAGGCGAGCCCGGTCGGGTCAACCCCAACAGCGGATGGGATGCAAGGATGGACACCAAGGAAATCGGCCGACAGGTCCTGCGGGAGCTGATGGGCCCCGACTATATTGAGAGCAAGGAAAAGAAGCGCAACGCCTTCAACGGTGTGCTCCACGACTACGCCGATGAGGTGTGCTTCGGGCGGGTGTGGGCGCGCCCGGGGATCGACCGCAAGCTCCGCAGCATCCTCAACGTCGCCATGCTGACCGCGCTCAACCGCCCGGCGCAGCTGCGCAACCACCTCGAGGGCGCCCTGAACAACGGCTGCACGATGGAGGAGCTGCGCGAGATTCTGCTGCACACCGCGGTGTATTGCGGCCTGCCCGCCGCAACCGACGCCTTCCGCGTCGCTGAGGAGGTGCTGCGCGCGCGGAACCTGCTGGACTGAGCCGGGCGAGGATGCAGAGGAAGAGGATTCAAGGGAACATGCCGGGCATGCAAGGCAACGCGTCGGAGCCGGAGCAGATCCGCGCCTATGTCGGGGGCCGCTGGCGCGACGCGGAGGAGCGCGAGGAGGTTCGCGATCCCTACCGAGGCGGTGTTGTCGCCCACGCGCCGGTTTCGACGCATCGAGACCTCGATGACGCGCTCGCTGCCGCCCATGGGGCGAGGAAGGCGATGGCCGCCATGCCCGGCTACGAGCGCGCCGCGTTGCTGCGCCGCGCGGCGGACCTCGTGACCGAGCGTAGCGACGACATCGCCGTTGCCATGACGAGGGAATCCGGCAAGGCGCTCGGCGATTCCCTGGTCGAGGTCCGCCGGGCGGCCGATACGCTCCGCCTGTCCGCCGAGGAGGCCATTCGGATCCCGGGCGAGCATGTGCCGATGGACGGCTCGCCACTCGGGGCGGGCAAGATCGGGATGCTCATGCGCTTCCCCGTCGGCGTCGTGGCCGCGATCACGCCGTTCAACGGCCCGGTGAGCCTCGCCGCGCACAAGCTCGGCCCTTCCATTGCCGCGGGCAACAGCATCGTCCTGAAGCCATCGCCGAAGGCCCCTCTCTGCGTCCACAAATTCGTTGAGACCCTGTTCGAGGCCGGGGCCCCGGCCGGCGCGGTCAATACCGTCTTCGGCGACGCCATCGCGCCGCAACTCGTGACCGATCCGCGCGTCGACTTCGTGAGCTTCACGGGCTCGACGCGCGTCGGCAAGATCATCCGCGGCGCGGTCGGCATGAAGCGTGTCGCGCTGGAACTCGGCGGGGTCGGGCCCACCTTCGTCCACCGCGACGCCGACCTCCCTGCCGCCGCCAAGGCTTGCGCACGCAACGCCATGTCCCTGGCGGGCCAGAGCTGCATCTCCGTGCAGAACGTCTTCGTCCACAGGGAGATGTTTGACCGCTTCGTCGATCTCGTGGCGCGCGAGGTGGACGCGATCCGATTCGGCGACCCGCTCGACAGGGCCACCGACGTCGGCACCCTGATCGACGCCGAGGCGGCGATCAGGGTCGAGCGCATGGTCGGCCGCGCGGTGGAGGCGGGGGCAACGCTGCTTCGCGGGTGCCGACGCGACGGCGCGCAGCTAGACGCGATCATTCTGACCGATGTCAGGGGGGACATGGACGTCGTGCGCGACGAGATCTTCGGTCCGGCCATGACGGTTCAGCCTTATCAGGACATCGAGCCGCTCTTCGAGGAAATCAGCGAGAGCCCCTATGGGCTGCAGTGCGGCATTTTCACCAACTCGCTGGACCTCGCCCTCTCCGCGGTCAGGAACATCCGGACCGGCGGCGTGATCGTCAACGGGACATCCCGTTGGCGCAATGACCAGCTGCCCTATGGCGGGGTGAAGGACAGCGGCCTGGGCCGGGAGGGGCCGAAGTACTCGATCCGCGACATGACTGAAGAGCGGTTCTTCGTCTTCAACTGAACGGCCCCCGCAGGTTCAGTCGACGAGACGCACGATGTGCAGGGTGGATCGTGTCCCGCCCCGTGGTGTAGGAGAGGTTCTCCTCGGCGGGCTGTGCCGCCTGGTCAGGCGGCCACGGGGGGCGGGCTGACGGCGGCAGTGTCGCTGACGGCCCTGATAGTTTCCAGCCTCATGTGATGGCGCGCCGTTGGCAAAGATGCCGACCACGTCGGCGTGGCGCGGCTGGCGGAGGCGTTCATTGCCTCGCTTCACGGCGAGGCATAGGCCGCCACGCGGCGCCGTGCCGGCGCGTCAGCGCCGGCGACGACTTCGCGATCCACTGCGCGTGTGTGCCAGTGATATCTGCTCAGCCCCAGGTCGCACCTTGAGCATCATGCATTTGACAACGGGTCCACGCATCCTGATCGCCTGCGCTGCAGGCAACCTCGCTCCATTAGTCCGGCCTGATGCCCGCGGATCTTACGATTGGCTCCCACTTATCCAACTCCGTACGCATCCACTGGGCGGCGCTTTCAGGTGTACTATCCGACCGCACCTCAAAGGCCATGTCGCCAAGGCGTCGCTGGATGCGCTCCTCCCCCAAGGCAGCGTTAACGTTCTCATTGAGTTTCTGAACGATCGACGCGGGAGTGCCTGCGGGCGCGAAGATCATGTGCCAGGTATAGGCCGCGTAGCCGGGGAGGCCGGCTTCGGCGAAGGTCGGTATCGCAGGAAGCTGGGGCAGGCGGTGAACGGAACTGACAGCCAGCCCGCGCGTTGCGCCGCGCCGCACGCTGTCAATGCCGTCGGAAGCGACATTGAGGAACATGGTGATGTTGCCATTCAGAAGGTCGGGCATAGCAGGCGCCGCGCCGCGGTAGGGAACATGGCTGACCCTCAGGCCACCGGCCTGCTGCAGGAACAACTCGGTCGCGAGTTGCACCATGCTGCCGGCGCCCGCACTGCCGTAGCTGTATCGGCCGGGCTCTCCGCGGAACATGGCGATGAGTTCCTGAAGGCTCCTCGCCGGGATGTCCTTGTTCACCATCAGCAGCATGGGAATCAGCGCGACCAGCGCGACAGGCCGGAAGTCCTCTACCGGATCGAAGTTCAGATTCGAGAAGACGGAGCGCAGCAAGACATGCGTGATGGTGCTGTAGAGGTACGTGTAGCCATCCGGCGAAGCCCGGGCTACGGCCTCCGTGCCGACGAGCACGCCGGATCCCGTTCGGTTCTCCACGATGACCCGCTGCATGAGCCTGCCGGACAGCGCATCCGCAATCAGCCGCGCGGCGAGATCCGAGGGACCCCCGGGGGCGGTGGGAACAACGATGCGGATCGGCCGGTTCGGCCAGCCATCCTGTGCAACCACCAGCGACGGTGTCGCGAGACCGCCAGATAGAGAGCCAACCAGCAGCGTACGACGCGCGATGGGAAGCATCATGTCCTCCTGGAAGGCCACTCCGAGCTCGGCAAGGTTGAAACGGCTCGATGAGACAGGCGGCGTATCGAACGCGCGCCCGTCTGGGCGAAGGCAAGGCTCCGTGCCGGGATCACGTTGGGCTGCCTTCGGCGCGTATCTCCTCGAAGGCTTCCCTGGCGGCGATGAGCGAGCGACGTACGAGCGGCACGCCGACATAGCCGATCAGATGGAGAATGGCTTCGACCAATTCATCCTCGCTCCAGCCGTGATTGCGCGCGAACCGAACATGCAGCCTCAGCGCCTCGACGTTGCCTGTGGACACGTCGGATATAAGGGTGACCAGCGATCGGGTCTTGAGATCGAGACCGGGGCGGGTCCATAACTGCGCGAACAGGATCTCCTGCGTGACCTCGGCAAGCTTCTCCATGTGAAGGTCGGTGTAGACCTCTCGGTCGAGCTTTTCCGCGCAGGTGTCGCCCACCAGTTTTCGACGCATCGCGCGGCCTGTCTCACGAAGTACGGGATCGGTCATCGTCGTCCATCCTTGCTCTGCTCAATTGGCCTGCTGTAGGGGACGCGGGTCGGTGTCCAGACGCACGATGTGAGGCGTCCCCGGCCGCAAGGCCGGATAGCGCGCCAGCACCAGCGGGTCGTGCCCCGGCACGTAGTGCTGATCGGAGGAGGCGAGGGCGCGCACGGTCCTGAAGCCGTTCAACATCTCCTCGGTGTCCACCAGAAGCGAGAAGGGCCGCGACTGGTCGATATTGGCGTAGAAATGGCTGGCGTCCGAGGCCAGCACGACCCAGCCGCGCCGCGTGCGCACGCGCACCACCTGCAAGCCGCGCGTGTGGCCGCCGACCCAGTGGACGGTGATGCCCGGCGCGATCTCTTCCGCCCCGTCGTGGAATACGACGCGGTTGGCGTAGAGCTTGCGGACGAAGGTGGCGACGTCCTCCACCGCATAGGGCCGACGCATGAAGCCGTGGCACATCCAGCGTCCGGTGCAGAAGCGCACCTCACGGTCCTGCACATGATAGCGTGCCGCCGGGAAGAGATCGTGATTGCCGGCGTGATCCCAGTGCAGATGGGTGAGCACCACATCCTCGATCGTCTGCGGCTCGACGCCGAGTGCCTTCAGCCCGTCCTCGACCGGCACTTGCAGGGCATGGCCACAGCCGCGTCGCGTGGCCTCCGTCCGGTCGAATCCGGTATCGACGAGGATCGTGCGGTTGCCGCCGCGTATGATCCAGATGAAGAAGCTTACCGGCATCGGCGCGTCGTGCAGATCCAACTGTTCAGCGAGCGGCGGCAGGAAATTCTCGGCCAAGCGGCGGCGCTCATCATGCGCGTAGCGCACGGCGTAGATCTCGTACTCGGTATCGGCAATGGCGCTCATTCGGGCGTCCCTCCCCACTGCGCTACCTGGTCTGGCGAAGCCGCTAGGATCTCGCCAGGCGGCAGCCGAAGAGATCGGATGGCGGGAACGCCTCCGGCGAGGGGAGGGTCATGATCAGCCGGAAGGCGTCCCACGGGTCGTCGCCCTCCTCGCGTTTCTTCACCTCCCACAGGTACATGCTGTGCGGCACCGCGCCGTTCGGCATGATGCGGACATTCTCGTTGTAGAAGTCGTTGACCGGCATGTCGCGCATGGCAGCGGCGACGGCATCGCCGTCCAGACCGCCCGCCGCCTTCACGGCCTTGAGCCAGTGCAGCACGGCGGCATAGGCGCCGGCATTGTATTCGGTCGGCGGCTTGCCCATGCGGGCCTTGAAGCGCTCGGTCCAGGCACGCGTCCGCGGCGAGATGGCCCAGTAGAAGGAGTTGGTCAGCACCAGCCCCTCGCAGGTCTGCTGCCCGAGCGACAGCACGTCGGGCAGGATCATGAACGGCGTCGCCAGGCGCACGCCGCGCCGCGTCAAGCCGAATTCCGCCGCCTGCTTGATGCAGTTCTGCAGGTCGCTGCCGCCATTGGCGAGGCCGATCACCTTTGCCCGCGAAGCCTGCGCCTGCAGGAGGAAATTCGAGAAATCCGCGGTGCCGAGGGGGACGCGCACGCTGCCGGCGACCCGGCCGCCGGACTGGGTGACGAATTCCGTCATGTCGCGCTGCATCGAGGTGCCGAACTCGTAGTCGGCGGTGATGAAGAACCAGCTGTCGCCGCCGGCCCGCACCAGCGCGCTGCCGACGGCCTTGGCTGCGGCGTAGGTGTTGCCGACGAACTGGAAGCCATAGGGCGAGCACTGCCTGCCGATGAAGGCCGTGCTGAGCGGCGTCGCCATGAGGAAGATCCGCCGGCGCTGCCGCGTCACTTCCTGGATGGCAAGACCGGCCGAGGAGCCGGCGCCGTCTGCCAGCACATCGACGCCGCGGTCGTCGAGCCATTCGCGCGCCAGCGCGCTGGCGATGTCGGCCTTGTTCTGGTCATCGCCCTGCAGGACCTGCAGCGGGCGGTCGAGCACGCTGCCGCCGAAATCCTCGCAGGCCAGCTCGGCGGCAAGCTTGCTGCCTGGGCCGCCCATGTCCCGGTAGGGGCCGCCGACATCGCTGAGCAGGCCGATCCGGACTGGCGCCGAGCGTGTCTGCGAACGGACCAGCCGAGGCGCACCGAGCGGCAAGGCGGTGAGGGCCGCCAAGGTGGTGCGGCGGGCGATGCGGACCATGATTCCTCCCTTCACGGCACAATTCGAGCCGTCCCCAGTGTTCGTATTTGAGGACAATAACACGGAACTGCGATCATCCGGTGCGCCCCGCCTTTATGTCAATAGGGGGAATGCTCGGCGAAACCGCATTGACCGCGCTCCGCGCCAGGCGCAATGTGAGCGCAATTAGGATCGCAAGTTCATATATAAGGAATATGGGGGGCGGCCGTGACGTCCGACAGCATCGCCGCGTACAGCCTCGCGGCAACAGCAGCCCGTCTGACACTGCTCTGGACCGCCGGCGTCGGATGGTCGGCGCGCCGCGTCGCGTCGCCGCGAACGATTCGGTCCCGGTCCCGCTCAGCGCTGGCCTCCCCCTGAGCACGCCGCGCGCGCCCGCATGATGCATCGGCGCCCTGGGCGCCTTTGAGAGGGAGAAGGAATCATGTCCAGCCCATCCCGCCGTGCCCTCCTCGGCGCCTTGCCGGCGCTGCCGTTGCTATGCCCGAGCCTCGTCGCGGCCCAGTCCCGGGGCGGCCCGATCAAGGTGGGCCTGCTCAGCGACGTCGGCGGACCCTATCAGGACAATGGCGGGCCGGGGAACAAGGTCGCCGTCGAACTGGCCCTCGCCGATTTCGGCGGCAGCGTGCTCGGGCGGCCCCTGCTGGCGATCCAGGCGGACAACCAGAACAAGCCCGACCTCGCCAGCAGCATCGCGCGCGAATGGGTGGACAACCAGGATGTCAGCCTTCTGCTCGATGGCGCGTCCTCGGCCGCGGCACTCGCCATCCAGCAGGTCTCGCGGGAGAAGAAGCGCATCTACTGCAGCACGACCTCCATCGCCACCGCACTGATCGGGCGGCAGTGCTCTCCCTACTCCTTCCAGTTCATGGCGAACGCCCATGCCTTGGCGAGAGGCGTGGGCGGTGCGCTGACCGAGCAGGGCAAGGACACTTGGTTCTTCATCACGGTGGATAACGAGGGCGGCACTTCGCTGCAGAGCAGTGCCGAGATGTTCATCAGGCCAGCCGGCGGGCGCATCCTCGGCAGCGTGCGCGCGCCAGTGGGCACGGCCGATTTCTCCTCCTACATCGTGCGGGCGCGGAGTTCCGGCGCCAAGGTGGTCGGGCTCGCCAATGCCGGGGTGGATCTGCAGACCTGCATCAAGCAGGCGGCGGAGTTTGGCGTCACGCGGGGTGGCCAGCTCCTCGCCACCCTGGTGCTCGAGATCAACGACGTGCTGTCGATCGGGCAGGACAGCTGCAGAGGGCTGGTGCTGACCACGCCGTTCTACTGGAACATGTCGGCCGAATCTCGCAGCTGGAGCGAGCGCTACGCCCAGCGGATGCGCAAGCCTCCCGGTTCGGGCCAGGCCTCCGCCTATTCCGCGACCATGCACTGGCTGAAGGCCGTCCAGGCAACGGGCACGCTGGATGCCGATGCGGTCGCTCCGGCAATGCGGGCGATGCCGCTCAGGGACTTCTTCAACGAGGATGTCCGCATCCTTGCCAATGGCAGCGTCCCGCACAGCATGTATCTCTGGGTCGTCAAGCCGGCGGCCGAGGCCGAGGCGCGGTGGGACGCGTTCCGGCTGATCGGCACCCTGCCTTCGCCCCAGGCCTTCCCGCCGGCCGACGCCTTCGGCTGCACCCTGGTCTAGCAGGACGCCGAGAGCGGGTCGAAGCGACGCCGAAGGAGCCGAACGCCATGCGAATGACCGCTGCCGTCATGTACGAGCAGGGCCTGCCGACGCCTTACGCCGAGAGCCGGCCCTTCAGGATCGAGGAAGTCGAGCTCGCCGCGCCGGGCGAGGGGGAGGTGCTGGTCGAGATCCGCGCCGCCGGGCTCTGCCATTCCGACCTGTCGCAGGTGGCGGGCCTGCGCAAGCGCCGGCTGCCGGTGGTGGGCGGCCACGAGGGCGCGGGCATCGTGCGCGAGGTCGGGCCCGGTGTCTCGCGGCTGAGGCCAGGCGATCACGTGGTGATGACGGTGGCGACCGGCTGCGGCCACTGCCGCCCCTGCACGGACCAGCGTCCGGTGCTGTGCGAGAATGTCAGCGCCTCCCGTGCGCAGGGGCTGCTGCCGAACGGCGCGCTGCGGCTGAGCCGGGCCGGCGCGGCCGTGTATCACTACAGCGGCGTGTCCTCCTTCGCGCAATACGCCGTGGCGGTACCCAGCACGCTGGTGGCGATCGATCCCGCCATCCCGCTTGATGTTGCGGCGATGTTCGGCTGTGCGGTGGTGACCGGCGCCGGCGCGGTGCTGAACGCGGCGAAGCTCCGCCCGGGCCAGACCGCCGCGGTGTTCGGCCTCGGCGGGGTCGGGCTCAACGCAGTGATGGCGGCCAGGCTCAGCGGCGCGTCGGCGATCATCGGGATCGACATCAACCAAGGGAAGTTTGGGTTGGCGCGTGAGCTCGGCTGCACCCACACGGTGCCAGCAACGGATCTCGACCTTGTCACCACGGTGAGGGATCTGACGCAGGGTGGGGTGGATTTCGCCTTCGAGGTCTCCGGCGCCCGACCCGCGATGGCCGCGGCCTATGCGGTGACGCGCAGGGGCGGGCAGATCCTCTGTGTCGGGCTCGGCGCCTCGGGCGAGATGTATCCGTACCCGCATGCGGCGCTGGTCTCCGAGGAGAAGGCGATCCGCGGCTCGCTGATGGGCAGCGGCGTCGCGGAGCGCGACATTCCCGCGCTGCTGCGCTTCTACCAGGACGGCCGACTGCCGGTGGACCGGCTGAAGAGCGGCACGATGCGCTTCGAGGAGCTGAACGAGGGGCTCGACAAGCTCGAGGGGGGCGAGGTGCTGCGCCAGATCCTGCTGCCGAACGGCTGAACGGCCGGCGCCGCCCTGCCGCGGCGACGCCCGCCATCCGCAGTTCAGGAGTGCCGAGCTTTGTCTCGGGCCCCCCTTGCCGCCTGGATCGCTGCCCACACCGTCTCCGGCTGCGCCGGCATGTCGATGTGCGTGATGCCGTAAGCGCCGAGCGCATCCAAGATCGCGTTCATCACCGCCGGCAGCGAGCCAGCGCAGCCGGCCTCGCCGCAGCCCTTGGCGCCGAGCGGATTGGTCGAGGCCGGCACGGGATGGCTGCCGAGACCGAAGGAGGGCAGGTCGCTGGCGCGCGGCAGCGCGTAGTCGGTGAAGGAGCCCGACAGGAGCTGGCCCTCCGGCGAATAGACGACATGCTCCATGATGGCCTGGCCGATGCCCTGGGCGATGCCGCCATGCGCCTGGCCGCGGACCAGCAGCGGGTTCACGACGACGCCGAAATCGTTCACCGCGTGGTAGCGCACCACCTGGACATGGCCGGTCTCGGGATCGATCTCCACCTCGGCGACGTGGCAGCCATTGGGGTAGGCCATCGGCGCCTGGTCGAAGACATGGCTGACGTCGAGCGTGCGCGGGATGTCGGCCGGCAGGTCAGGCGCGCGGCGCAGCGTCTCGGCGAGCTCCATGATGCCGACGCCGCGGTCGGTGCCGGCGATCGAGAAGCGGCCCGCGGCGAACTCGATGTCCACGGCCGCGGCCTCCAACACATGGGCGGCGGCAGCCTTGCCCTTCTCCACCACCAGCTCCGAGGCTTCGATGATCGCCGCACCCGAGGCCATCAGCGACTTCGACCCGCCGGTGCCGGCACCGGCAATGAGCTGGTCGGAATCGCCCTGCACCAGCCGGATACGGTCGAACGGCACGCCGAGCTGCTGGTGCAGGACCTGCGCGAAGGCCGTCCAATGGCCCTGCCCGAAATCGAGCGTGCCGGTGACGATGGTCACGGTCCCGTCCTCGTTGAAGCGGATCCCGCCCATCTCCTGCATCGGCGCGCCGGTGCATTCGAGGAAGTTGCCGAGGCCGCGTCCGCGCAGCAGGCCGCGCCGGGCGCTATCGGCCTTGCGCGCCTCGAAGCCGTCCCAGTCCGCTTCCGCCATCGCCTGCGCGAGCACCGCCGAGTACTCGCCGCTGTCATAGACGGACCCGGATGCCATCTCGCAGGGGAGCTGGTCCGGGCGGACATGGTTGCGCCGGCGCAGCTCAGCGGCAGGAATGCCGGTCTCGAGCGAGGCGGCCTCGATCAGCCGCTCCATGAAATAGTTGCCCTCCGGGCGGCCGGCGCCGCGATAGGCGCCGATCGGCGTCACATTGGTCAGCACGCAGCGCGTCGCGACCTCGATCAGCGGCGTCGCGTAATTGGACTGGACGTTGCGGGCGAAATTGCCGGTGCTCATCGCCGGCGCCGCCGTCGTCAGATAGGCGCCCATGTTGGACAGCGCCGTCAGCCGCACCGCGAGGAAGCGGCCCTCCGCGTCCAGCGCCAGCTCGGCCGTCACGTCGTTGTCGCGCCCATGCGGGTCCGAGAGGAAGGCGCCGGTCCGCTCGTCGGTCCACTTGACCGGCCGGCCCAGGACCTTCGCGGCGTGCAGCACGCAGACATATTCGGGGAAGGGGCCGTACTTCATCCCGAAGGAGCCGCCGACATTGCCGGTCAGGACACGAAGCTGCTCCTTCGGCACGTTCAGGATCCCGGCGATCTGGTTGCGCACGCCGAAGACGCCCTGGGTCTGCGCGTGCAGCGTGTAGCGGCCACTCGCCGGATCGAACTCGCCCATGGCGCTGCGCGGCTCCATCGGACAGACGACGACGCGGCTGTTGCGGATCTCGAGGCTGACGCGATGCGCGGCGGCCGCGAAGGCGGCGGCGACCTTCTCGGTGTCGCCGAAATGGAAGTCGAGCACGGTGTTGGCGGGCACCGAGTCGAAGACAAGCGGCGCGCCGGGCGCCAGCGCCGCGGCCGGTTCGGTGACGGCGTCGAGCGGCTCGATGTCGAGCTCCACCATCTCGGCGGCGTCCTTGGCCTGCGCCAGCGTCTCGGCGACGACGAAGGCGACCGGATCGCCGACGAAGCGGACCTTGTCCTGCGGCAGCACCGGCCGGGCGACGTTGTTGATCGGCGTGCCGTCGCGGTTGTTGAACAGGAAGCCAGCCTTGAGCCCGCCATACGCCGCCACGTCGGCGCCGGTGAAGATGCCGAGCACGCCCGGCATCTCCCGCGCCGTCTCCGTCGCGATGCCGCGGATCAGGCCGTGGGCGTAGGGGCTGCGCACCATCACGCAGCGGGCCTGGCCGGGCAGGGCGAGGTCGTCGGTGTAGCGGCCCTGGCCACGCAGCAGGATCGGATCCTCCTGCCGGGGCACGGCCTGCCCGACGCCGAACTGCACCCGCGCGGGGTCGATCACAGGGTCTGGCATGGGGGTGGGCCTCCCTTTCACGTTCGGGCTAGTACCTAGCGTAGCACGGGTTTGCGTACTAGCGTTCCCGACTACGAATAACGGTGGGCCGGCGGTCGCGTCGCACCTAGCCGAACCGCCCCGGCATCGCCGAGCCGGCCTTGACACGCTTGCGGCAAAGGCAGACTATTGGTCGCATATAAGATCACTCGTACATATTGACGAACTGCGAAGTAGGGAGACTTGGGAACAGCGCGCCTGCGCGGTCGACGAGCATGTGCGAACGACATGGAGGAGACGGATGTCGAAGGGCGTTGCATCCCGCTATGCGGCGGGTCGGCGCAGGCAAAGACCCGGCGCGTCCAGTCCGATCTGCCTTCAGGCAACGGTCGCCGGGCCGGTCTTCGTGCCCTGGTTCATGTCGCCTGACCAGCTCACCAGCCCGGATGTGGCAGGGGATTCCGTATGACACAGCAACCCGACGTCGTCATCCTTTCGGCCCTGCGCACCGCGATCGGTGATTTCGGCGGCGCGCTGCGGAGCCAACCGCCAACACGCCTCGGCGCGATCGTCGCGCGGGAGGCGATGCGTCGCGCCGGCATCGCTCCGGACGATGTCGAGCATGCGGTGTTCGGCAACGTCATCCATACCGAGCCGCGCGACGCCTATCTGGCGCGCGTGGTCGCCGTGGAGGCGGGCGTGCCCGTCGCGGCGCCGGCGCTGACGGTGAACCGGCTCTGCGGCAGCGGGATGCAGGCGATCGTCAGCGCGGCGCAGATGATCCGGCTCGGCGACGCCGCGACGGCGCTCGCCGGCGGCGCCGAGTGCATGAGCCGTGCCGGCCATCTTCTCTCCACCGGGCGCTGGGGGCAGAAGATGGGCGATGCAGCGGCGTCGGACATGCTGGTCGGCGCGCTGACCGACCCGTTCGGCAACGGCCATATGGGCATCACCGCGGAGAACGTGGCGCAGTCGCACGGTGTCAGCCGGGAGACCCAGGACCGGCTGGCCGCCGAGAGCCATCGCCGTGCGGCGCAGGCGATTGCCGAGGGGCGCTTCGGCGCGCAGATCGTCCCGGTGGAGATCGCCGACCGCAAGGGTACCCGGAGCTTCGACACCGACGAGCATGTGCGGGCGGATGTGGGGACCGAGACGTTGGCCGAGTTGCGCCCGGCCTTCCGCAAGGACGGCACGGTCACCGCGGGCAATGCTTCCGGCATCAATGACGGCGCGGCGGCGCTCGTGCTGATGGAGGCGGGCGAGGCGGCGCGGCGCAAGCTGCCGCCGATCGCGCGCATCGTCGCCTATGCGCATGCCGGGGTGGAGCCTGGCGAGATGGGGATCGGTCCCGTGCCCGCGGTGCGACGTGTGCTGGAGGGCGCGCGGCTACGCGTCGCCGATCTCGACGTGATCGAGTCGAACGAGGCCTTCGCGGCCCAGGCTTGTGCCGTGGCTGCGCGGCTCGACCTGCCGCTCGAGCGGACCAATCCGAATGGCGGCGCGATCGCGCTGGGCCATCCGGTCGGGGCGTCCGGCGCGATCATCACGGTCAAGCTCATCCATGAGCTGCAACGGATTGGTGGCCGCTATGGCTTGGCGACCATGTGCATCGGCGGCGGGCAGGGCATCGCCCTGATCGTCGAGCGTCTCTGAGCGCAAAGGGCGCGAGCCGTCGTGTCCACCTATCGTGCACCGGTCGAGGATATCCGCTTCGCCTTGCGCGAGCTGGCCGACCTCGAGGCGATCTGCCGCCTGCCCGCATTCGCGGAGTGCGGCACCGACCTCGTCGACGCCGTGCTGGAGGAGGCCGGCCGGTTCGCCGCCGGTGTCCTCGCGCCGCTCGACCGCATTGGCGATCTGCATGGCGCGCGACTGGAGAATGGCAGCGTCACCACCGCGCCGGGCTGGCCGAAGGCCTACCGCGCTTTCGTGGAGGGCGGCTGGAACGGTCTCGCCTTCGATCCGGCGCATGGCGGGCAGGGCATGCCCTGGCTGGTCAATGCCGCCGTGCAGGAAATGTGGCACGCCGCCAATATGAGCTTCGCTCTGTGCCCGATGCTGACCCAGGGCGCGGTCGAGGCGATTGCGCTGCACGGCTCGGCAGCGCAAAAGGATCTCTACTTGCCGAAGCTCGTCAGCGGCGCGTGGACCGGCACCATGTGCCTGACGGAGCCGCAGGCCGGGTCCGACCTCGCCGCGATACGCACGCGCGCAGTGCCCGAAGGCGAGCATTTCCGCATCTCCGGCCAGAAGATCTTCATCACCTATGGCGAGCACGACCTGACGCCCAACATTGTCCACCTGGTGCTCGCGCGCACGCCTGGCGCGCCGGAGGGCGTGAAGGGCATCTCACTCTTCGTCGTGCCGAAATTCCTGCCCGACGCCGCCGGGGCGCCAGGGGCGCGCAACGACGCCCGCTGCGTCTCGATCGAGCATAAGCTCGGGATCCATGGCAGTCCGACCGCCGTGCTCGCCTTCGGCGATGCGGGCGGCGCGATCGGCTGGCTGGTCGGCGAGGAGAATCGCGGTCTCGAATACATGTTCAGCATGATGAATATGGCGCGGCTCTCGGTCGGGCTGGAGGGGCTCGGCATCGCCGAGCGCGCCTATCAGCGCGCGCTCGCCTATGCGCGTGAGCGCGTGCAGGGGCGCGCCTTGGGGGATGCGCCGGACGAGCGCGCCGCGATCATCCGCCACCCCGATGTCCGCCGCATGCTGATGGACATGAAGTCGCGCATCGCGGCGATGCGCGCGGTCGCCTATCGCTGCGCCGCTGCGCTCGACCTCGCGCACCACCACCCCGACCCGGACGAGCGCGCGCGCCGGCTCAGGGAGGCCGAGCTGCTGATCCCGGTGGCGAAGGGCTGGTGCACCGAATGGGGCGTGCGCATCGCCTCCACCGCGCTGCAGGTGCATGGCGGCATGGGCTTCATCGAGGAGACCGGCGCGGCGCAACATTATCGCGACGCCCGCATCACCACGATCTACGAGGGCACGACAGGCATCCAAGCGATGGACCTCATCGGCCGCAAGGTCCTGCGCGATCGCGGCGCTGCGATCGGCGGACTGATCCGCGGCCTGCGCACGCTGGACGAGCGGCTCGCCGAGCGGCCGGAGCCACCCTTCGCCGGGCTGCGGGATCGCCTTGACGTTGCTATCGTCGCGTTGGATTCCGCCGTGTCTTGGCTGCTCGACGCTGCGCAGCGCGATGCCGCCCTGCCGCTCGCCGCGGCGGCGCCGTTCCTGGAACTGGCGGGGACGGTGCTGGGCGGCCATGGCATCATCGCCGCAGCGCTCCGCGCGCAGGAGATGCTGGAAGCGGGGGCGGGCGACGGCGGCGCCCTCCTCGCGCGCATCGAGGCAGCGCGATTCTATGCGGCGAACATCCTCCCGCAGGCAGGCGCCCTGTTGCAGGCCGTCACCGAGGGCGCGCCCGTGGTCGCGGAACTTCCCGATGAGGCGTTCTGAGCGCCGACCTGCCCGATGAGGCGTTCCGGAGGCCGACCTGCCGCAGCACGGTGCGCGACAGCGAGGGAGACACCACCTTGGCTGACCGCGAACCGCTGAACCACCGCACCGTCGATCGGGTGACTCACATCCTCGAAGAGGTGGTCTACAACCCAGGCATGACCTTCGCCGAACTCGCCCGCGCCCTGAATGCGCCGAAGAGCTCGGTCTACGGCTTCATCCAGGGCCTGCTGGCGAAGGGGTGGCTCTACGAGACCAATCGCCGCTTCTATCTCGGGCCAGCGGCCTATGCCCTGCCGTTGGCGAGCGGACACATCCGCGCCGGGTCGGTCACCCATGCCGACCTCGAGGAACTGCACGCGAAGACCAAGGTCGCGGTGTTCATCGGCGTGCAGGCGGGCGATCACCTGATCTACGTCGCCGAGGCGGGCGCCGATCCGGTGACCGGATTCGACGCCCGCACCAACATCCGCCGCGCGATGCTCGCCACCGCGGGAGGGAAGGTCCTGCTCGCCGCACGCCCGGATGCCGAGCGCGAGACGTATTTGCGACGGCGCCGTACGGAGGAGCCGGAGCTGGTCGCGCAGTTCCTCGACGAGTTGGTGGACATCAGGGCGACGCGCGTCGCGACGAATTTCCGCCAAGGCGGCGCGCGCTTCGCCATCGCGACGGCAATCAACAACCACGCGGGGCGGGCCGTGGCCTCGGTCACGCTCGTCGGCGACGTCAGGGAGATTCAGCCGCGCGCCAAGCGGCTCGGGGACCTGCTGATGGAGCAGGTGGAGTCGTGGTCGAAGCGTTCGGCCTCGCCGCGGGAGCCGGTCTGACGCGCGGGATCAGTCCCCGCCCTCCGCGGCCGGCGGTGCGGGCCGGTGGAATTCGGGCCAGCGGCGCCGCACGAGGTCCCGCCCGGCGCCATAGGCATAGCAACTGTCGATCTTCTTCGGACGGCCGTTCGCGTCGAGCTGGTCGGGCAGGTTCTGACGCAACGCGCTCAGCGTCTGGAAGGCCACGGTCGCCAGCGGCATCAGGAGCTCCACCAGGTGCGTGCAGCTGTGCGCGCGGTCCACCCGGGCGCGCACTTCGCGCCCCCAGCCGCTCGTCATGCGCAGCCCCTTCAGCGCCTGCAGCGCGAAGCCGCCGGCCGGGCATTCGGCATAGGGCGCCGCCTCGGTGAAGGTCCGGATGTCGTGCACCAGCATCTGTGCGTCGAAGACGATCCGCACGCCCATCGCATGGATCGGCGTGCCCGCCGGCACGGTGCGGCCGAACATGGCCTGGAAATCGTACGTCTTGCGGTCCACCAGCCGCCCCTCGACCTCGTAGAGGCCGTCGCTGCGGCGGAAGCCGCGCATGTCGATGCGGCGGAGATGCAGCTCCTCCCGCTCGACCTCGATCTCCGGCATGCCGCCCTGGCCGTCCATTTCTGTGTTCCGTCCTCAGCCGAAACGCGGCGCGCGCTTCTCGAGGAAGGCGTCCACCGCCTCGCTGTGATCGGCCGTCTTGTGGCTGACGGCCTGGAACACGGCGGAGAGCTCCAGCACCGTATCCAACCTGGAATGGATCGCCTCCCGCATCAGCCGCTTGGTCAGGCGGATGCCGTGCGAGGCGTGCTGGGCGATCCGGCCGGCCAGCTCGCGGGCCGCCGGCAGCAGCTCCTCGGCCGGCACGACGCGGGAGACCAGGTTCCAGGCGAGCGCCTGCTGCGCATCGATCATGTCTCCAGTGAAGGCAAGTTCGGCAGCGCGGGACATCCCGACGATGCGCGGCAGCAGCCAGGCGCCGCCATCTCCGGGGATGATGCCGAGGCGGATGAAGCTCTCCGCGAATTTCGCCTGGTCCGAGGCGATGCGGATATCGCACATGCAGGCGAGGTCGAGGCCGGCGCCGATCGCGTGGCCGTTCACCGCGGCGATGACCGGCACCTCGAGGTTGAACAGCGCGAGGGTCAGCCGCTGGATGCCGCGCCGGTACTCGTGGCGGATATCCATCTCGCTCACCTCCGGCGTCGCCTGGCGCTTCATCTCGCGGATGTTGCCGCCGGCGGAGAAGGAGGGGCCATTGGCGGTCAGGATGACACAGCGCACGCCGCGGTCGTCATGGATGCGCTCGATCGCCGCCAGGAATTCCGGCACGGCGGTGTTGCCGGTCAGCGGGTTGCGGCTTTCCGGCTGGTTCATGGTCAGCGTGACGACCGGGCCGTCCTGCTCGACGATCAGGAAATCCGGCATGGCTTTGCGTCTCCTCAGGCTTTTGCGAGCGTCGCGTTGTCGAGGACGAAGCGATAGCGCACGTCGCCGGCCAGCAGGCGCTCATAGGCTTCGTCGATGCGATCGGCGGCGATCACCTCGACTTCCGCACGGATCCCGTGATCGGCGCAGAAATCGAGCATCTCCTGCGTCTCGGGCAGGCCGCCGCTGCGCGAGCCGGCGATCGCGCGGCGGTTGTTCAGCAGCGCGGCGGGCGGCAGGCTGAGCGCGGTGCCGGGTATGCTGAGCCAGACCAGCGTGCCGTCGCGGGCGAGCAGGCCGAGCCAGGCCTCGAGGTCGAGAGCGGCCGGCACCGTCGAGATCACCAGGTCGAAGCTGCCGGCCAGGTCGGCGAGGAGGGTGGCATCGGTGGCCAGGCGGAACGCGTCCGCGCCCAGCCGCAGCGCATCCTCCCGCTTCGCGGCGGCGAGGTCGAACACCGTGGTGTGCGCCCCGAGCGCGCGGGAGATCTGCACGCCGACATGGCCGAGACCGCCGAAGCCGATGATGCCGACCCGCCGGCCCGGACCCGCCTTCCAGTGGCGCAGCGGCGAATACATGGTGATGCCGGCGCAGAACAGCGGCGCGGCGTTCGGCAGCGGAATTGCGTCCGGGATGCGCAGCACGAAGCGCTCGTCCACCACGATCTTTTCGCTATAGCCGCCCTGGGTCGGACGGCCGTCGCGGCCGATCGTGCCATAGGTCAGGACGCGGCCGCCGCTGCAATACTGCTCGAGCCCCGCCCGGCAGCTCGGGCATTCGCGGCAGGAATCGACCATGTTGCCGACGCCGACGCGGGCACCCGCCGCGAAGCGTGTCACCGCCGGCCCCAGGGCGGCGACGGTCCCCGCGATCTCATGGCCGGGCACCAGCGGATAGCGCGTCGCCCCGCGCAGGCTGCGGGCATGCTCGACATCGGAGTGGCAGAGTCCGGCATAGGCGATGTCGATCAGGACGTCCTGCGGCCCGAGATCGCGCAGCGCGATCCGTGTCGCCTGGAAGGGCTCGCGCGGACCGCAGGTGCAGCGGGCATGGACGAGCATGCCGGCGGCTCACTCCAGCTCCACATTGGCGCCGCGCGCCGCCTCGGTCCATTTCACGATGTCGGCCTCGATCTGCGCCTTCAGCTCCTCGGGCGTCAGGTAGCGGGGAAAGGTGCCGCCGAGGGCGAGGCCGTCCACGACCTCACGCTCGCCGAGCGCCTGCCGCGTGGCGTTGGTGATGCGCTCGACCAGGTCGCGCGCCATGCGGGGGGGGCCGAGGATCGCGTTCCAGACAGAGTAGTCGAAGCCGGGAAGCGTCTCCGACATCGCAGGCCAGTCCGGCACCAGCGGGTTGCGCTCGCCGGAGGTGACGGCCAGCGCCTTCATGCGGCCGCCGCGCACCTGCGCCACCGCATTGCCCGGATCGGTCATCGTCGAGTCCAGCGTGCCGCCGAGCACGTCGGTAATCGTCGGCGGCGTGCCGCGGTAGGAGACCGGCAGCAATTCGATGCCGGCCTGCTTGTTGATCGCGGCGACGATGATCTGCGCCGTGGTGGTGGAAACGCCGATGCTGAGCTGGCCGGGCCTCCGGCGGGCCTGGGCGATGTACTCCGGGAAGCTGTTGGCCGGGAAGTCCGAGCGCACGATGAGGCAATGATTGGTGCGGTTGACGCCGGCGATCGGCGTCAGGTCGCGACGCGGGTCGTAGGGGAGGTTGCGCACCAGCGCCACGTTCACCGCCACGGGCGAGTTGGACGGGAAGTAGAGCGTCAGCCCGTCCGGCGCGGCGCGGATTACCTCCATCGTCGCCGGGACGCCGTTGCCGCCTGCCTTGTTGTCGACGACGAAGGGCTGGCCGAGGAATCGGCTGAGCTGCGGCGCCATCACGCGCGCCGCATGGTCGTTCGAGCTGCCGGCGGGCAGCGGCACGATGAGGCGCACCGGGCGACCGACCGTCCCCTGGCTCAGGGCCGCGGGCGCGGGGAGGGCGAGGGCGAGCCCGGCCAGCCTGGCGAAGTCGCGTCGTCTCATGGTCTCTCTTCCTCGCTTGGACGGGGCGGACGCGGCGAAACACCGCGTCCGCCGGCAGTCAGCCGATCACCGACTGGTATTCGAGAAACTCTTCGATGCCGTAGCGGCCCCACTCGCGCCCGATGCCCGACAGCTTGAAGCCGCCATGCGGGGCGCGCTTGTCGAGCGGCGCCCCGTTGATGCGCACGCGCCCGGTGCGCAGGCGACGCGCCAGCGCGCGCGCGCGCGCCGGATCGGCGCACCAGATCCCGCCAGCCAGGCCATAGGGCGAGTCGTTGGCGATGGCGATGGCGTCCTGCTCGTCGCCGAACGGAATGATGGTGACGACGGGCCCGAAGATCTCCTCGCGCGCGATGCGCATCGTGTTGTCGCAGGTGAAGACCGTCGGCCGCACGTACCAGCCGCGGGAAGCATTGGCCGGCGCGTCCGGCCCGCCGGTCAGCAGCTGCGCGCCCTCGTCGAGGCCAGCGCGGATATAGCCCCGCACGTTCTCGCGCTGCGCTGCCGTCTTCACCGGGCCAAGCGTCGTCGCGGGGTCGAAGGGATCGCCGATCACGTAGCTTTCCGCCGCGCGTGTGGCGAGCGTCTCGGCTTCGCGCAGGAGGCTGTGGGGCACGAGCATGCGCGTCAGGCCGCCGCAGACCTGGCCGGCATTGCGGTACGCGTCCTCGATGCCGGCGGCGACGGCACGGTCGAGGTCGGCGTCCTCCAGGATGATGTTCGCCGACTTGCCGCCGAGCTCGAGATGCACGCGCTTGGTGCCCTCCGCGGCAACCTCCATCACGCGCCGCCCGGCGCGCACCGAGCCGGTGAGGGAGATCATGTCCACCAGCGGGTGCGACACGATCGCCTCGCCAATCTCCGGCCCGGTGCCGCAGACGAGATTGAAGACGCCCTTGGGGAGGCCGGCCTCTGCTGCCATCTCGGCGAAGATGAAGGAGGTCAGCGGCGCCACCTCGCTGCCCTTCAGCACCACCGTGCAGCCGGCGGCGATCGCGGCGCCGGCCTTCGAGATGATGGAGCGCAACGGTGCGTTCCAGGCGGTGATCGCGCCGATCACGCCGGCCGGCTCGCGATGGACGACGGCCGTCCCGGCCGGCTCGGCCCAGGCGATCTGCGGCAGGCACTCGGCGATGAGGTCCAGCTCTTCGACGGCGCCGAGCGTTTGCGACTTCGTCGCCGAGGTGATCGGCTGGCCCACCTCGCTCACGATGATGCGCGTGATCTCCTCGGCGCGCGCCTCGGTCAGGCGGGCCAGGCGGGTGAAGAGCGCCGCGCGCTCCGCGATGGGGGTTCGCGACCACTCCGGGAAGGCGGCAGCCGCTGCCCGGGCGGCGCGGTCGACATCCTCGGCCGAGCCGCGCGGGATGGCGGCGAGCGGCTCCTCGGTCGCCGGATTGATGACGGTGAGGATGTCATTGCCGGCGGAACGGACCCACTGGCCGTCGATGAAGATCTCGCTTCGTTGGATCAGTGGCGACATGCGCTTACCACGCCTCCTCCAGGACTTGTCGCAGCTCCGCGGGGTCACGCACGGGGCGGGGATTGCCGCGCAGGAACCAGTCCGCCATGCCGAGCTTCGCCATCTCGGGCAGGGCGTCCCGCGGCACGCCGACATCGCGCAGGCGCTGCGGCAGGCCGAGCGGTGCGAGGATGCGGGCGATGCCGGCGATGACGGGCTCCACCGGCGGCGCGCCGTCCGGCACCTCGAAGCCAAGGGCGTCGGCGGCCTTCCGCAGGCCAGGCCAGGCGGCCTCGCCGTTGAAGCGCAGGGCGTGCGGCAGGACGATCGCGTTGGCGATGCCGTTCTCCACCGCGTGGCGCGCGCCGACGACGTGGCCGAGCGTGGTGATGATGCCCGCCCCGGTCGCGTTGGTGCCCTGGCCGCTGATCACCGCCGCGAGCATGAGGTCGCAGCGCGTGGCGGCATCCTCCGCCAGGGCGAGATCGGGCAGATGCCGGGCGGTCAGCCGCAGCCCGTGCATGAGGAGCCCGTCGGCGATCGGATCCGCGGTCGGCGACAGCAGCCCTTCCAAGGTGAAGGCGAAGGTGTTCAGCGCCGATGCGACGACCAGGTCCCGCGGGGCGGAGGCCGCGAAGTCCGGATGGATGAAGATGGCCTGGGCACGGGTCTTCGGGTCGAACAGCGCTCGCCGTTCGCCGGCGGCCGGGTCGAAGACGGCGCTGCCGGCGCGCACCACGGCAGTGTTCGGGGTGGTCGGAATGACGAGCTGCGGGATCTTCGGGGCCAGCAGCTTCGGGCTGCGCAGCCGGCCCTGCTCGTCGACCGAGGTGGCGAGGCTGACGAGGTCGCCCGGCTCGGCGAGCAGGATGCTGGCCGCGCGCGCGGTCACGACGGCCGACCCGCCGCCGATCGCGACGACCGCGTCGGCTTCGAGCCGCCGCAACTCACGCGCCGCCTCCTCCACCGCCGGGACGGGGCTGTGCGCCTTCACGCCCGCGAAGACGCCCGCGCAGCGTTCCGTCATGGCGGCGAGCACCTCGTTGAGCATCGCCGCCTCGCGCTGGAGCGACCGGCCGCACATCACCACGGCGCGGCGGCAGCCGAGCCGTTCGAGCTCGCGACCGAGGAAGCGCAGGCTGTCGGGCCCCTGGAAGACCCGCAGCGGCGGCGAGGCGTGCTGGAAGGATCGCATGGCCGCGGCGCCTAGGAGCTTGCCGCGGCCGGCGCCGCATGGGCCTCGAGCTCCGCCTTCAGCGCGACCTTGTCCACCTTCCCGGTCTGGTTCACCGGCAGCGGCTCGCTGCGGATCCACCAGCGGCTCGGCACGGCGAAGGAAGCCAGGCTGCCGCGCAGCTGCGCCTGCAGCGCCTCCGCCGTGGGCGAGCCCTCGGCGACCACGACCGCCATCACTTCCTCGCCGAGGTCGGGGTGCGGCACGCCGAGGACGGCGGCCTCGACGACCCCGGGGAGCGCCATCAGCGCACGCTCCACCGCGGCCGGCGCGATGTTCTCGCCGCCGCGGATGATCAGGTCCTTGCAGCGCCCGGTGATCCAGAGCTGCCCGTTCTCGTCGATCCGCCCGAGGTCACCGGAGTGCAGCCAGCCCTCGGCATCGATGGGCGAGTCGTCGGTGCCGAAATAGCAGGTCATCTGCGTCGGCGCGCGGATCAGGATCTCGGCGTCGGGCATGCCGCTGCGCGGGACCAGCTTGAGTTCGGTCAGCGGCAGCGGCTTGCCGCAGCAGCCGGGTGCCGCGGCGACGTCGGCGCCGGAAGCCGCGGTCGCCTGGCCGCCATTCTCCGTCAGGCCGTAGCCCGTGGGGATGCGCGCCTGCACGCTCGGCAGCCCGCCGGCGATGCGGCGCAGCAGCTCGGCATGGACCGGCGCCCCTCCCAGCGTGACGGAGCGCAGCGAGGTCACATCGCGCTTACCGAGGTCCGGATGGTCCAAGAGGCGCGAGACCATGGTCGGCACCGCGGCCCAGCGGGAGATGCTGTGCTGCTCGATCAGCGCCAGCGCCTTGCCCGGATCGAAGCGCCCGCCCGGCATAACCAGCGTGTCGCCGACCATGATCGTCCGCACCAGCCCTTGCCCGCCGCCGATATGGAAGAGCGGCCCGGTGTGCAACGCGGTCTCGCCCGTCGTCTCGTCCACCTGGTGCGGCAGCCGGCGTGTGATGTGCAGCAGCATGTGGAGGTTGGCGAGCAGCGCGCGGTGCGACATCACGACCGCCTTCGGCTTGCCCGAGCTGCCCGAGGTGAAGATGATGAAGGCGGGATCCTCCTCGTCGCGCGGCGCCTCGGGCGCCACCGGCTCATCGGGCGAGCCGGGAGGTGCCAGCTCCCAGGGGCCGCTGGCGGCGCCCTCGGGCAGCTTCGCTGCGGCCTGGCGGTCGGCGAGCGTCAGCCGCGGCCGCAGCCGGTCCAGCCCGTCGGCGAGCTCGGCCGCGCTCCACCAGGCATTGGCGAGCACCGGCGCGGCGCCGAGCCGTAGGCAGGCCCAGAAATTCACCGCCCATTCGGGGCCGTTCCAGCCCATCAGGAACACGCGGTCGCCGCGCCCGACACCGATCTCCGCGAGAAGCCGCGCCTTGCCGGCGACCAGCGGCCGCAGCTCGGCGAAGGTGATCCCGCGGTCGTCCTGGATGATGTAGGGCCGCGCGCCCCAGCGGTCGGCGAAGACCAGCAGGTCCTCGACGCGCCGCGGCCGGTCGGTGTACATGCGGAACGGGATGCCGCGGACCTGCTCCACGGCGATCGTCTTGCCCCACTGGGCCGGAAGCGCGCTCATCCGCCGAACACTCCCTCCTGGCGCAGCTTCGCGAGTTCCGCCGCATCGAGGCCGCAGAACTCCGTCAGCACGGCATCGGTGTGCTCGCCGAGTGCGGGCGGCGGTCCGAGCGTGCGCAGCGCCGAACCCGCATAGCGCATCGGGCTGTTGGGCAGCGCCATCGGCCCTGCCTCGGTCTCCTGCACGGAGAGGAAGCCGCGGGCGTGCAGGTGCGGATCGGAGAGTACCTCCAGCGCATCGCGCAGCGGCGCGGCGGGGATGCGGCCCTTCTCGCATATCGCGCTGACCTCGTCGCGCGTGCGCGTCCCCACCCATTTCTGGATTTCCGCGGTCACCTCGTCGATGCGCGCGATGCGGCCCGGCAGGACGCGCAGCACCGGGTCGTCGCGCAGGTCCGGCCGCCCCATCGTCTCGGTCAGCTTGAGCCAGTGGTCGTCGGTGGCGCAGACGATGGCGACATAGCCGTCCGACGCCTCGAAGGTGTCGAAGGGCACGTAGCTGTCGGCGACATGTCGGTTGCCGGTGCGCCGCGGCACGTGGTTGGAGGTATAGGCGTGCCCCGCCGCCGGCAGCATCGGCGCGAAGCAGGCTTCCAGCATCGAGACCTCGATCGCCCTGCCCTTGCCGGTGCGCTCGCGCTCGAACAGCGCGGTGACGATGGCGCCGTAGAGATGCGCCCCCGACATGAAGTCGGCGACCGGCACCCCGGCCTTCAGGGGACGGCCGCCAAGCTCGCCGGTCGTGCTCATCATGCCGCCCATCGCCTGGATGGTCAGATCGAGCGCGAGCTTGTCGGCATAGGGGCCGGTGCTGCCGAAGCCCGAGGCGGAGGCGTAGATCAGGCGCGGGTTGACCTCGAGGAACGCCTCCGCGCCGAGGCCGAGACGCGGCATGACGGAAGGCGCGAAATTCTCCACCAGCACGTCGGCGCTGCGCGCGAGGTCGAGCAGCAGGTCCCGCCCGCGCGCGGTCTTGAGGTTGAGCACGATGCCGCGCTTGCAGGTGTTCAGCGCGCGGAAGGGATAGTCGCCGTCGCGCGCGCGCTTGCGCATCATGTCCCCGGCCGGGGATTCGACCTTGATGATCTCGGCGCCGGCCATCGCCAGCAGGAAGGTGGCATAGGGCCCCTGGAAGACGTGGCCGAGATCGAGCACGCGGATGCCGGTCAGCGGCAGCGGCGTGCTGGCCTGCTGCGCGGGTTCCGCGCGCGGGGCTGCGCCGCGCTCGGCGCCGTCGGCGGCTCGCAGGGTCGGGCTCGCGGCGGACCTGATCATGTCGCTGACCTCCCCCTCAGGCGCCGGGCCGACGCGGCAGCGCGATCACCGCGGTGCCGGGCATCACGTTCTGGTCGCGCTGGTTGGTCGCCCAGGTCGCCACGCGAACGACGTGATCGCCGGCGGCGTCCACCTCCTTCGCCTCGATGCGCCCGCCCAGCCGGACGACGTCGGAGAGGTAGACATGCGAGCGGTACTGGCTGTCGGCGGCCTTGATGAAGCCGGTGTCACCCATCCAGTGCGTCAGCGCGTGGAGTTGCCAGCAGGTGCGCTGGACGCCGACATCATAGGCCGCTTGGGCGCCCTGCATCCGCGCGGCATAGTCGCTGTAGTGCACCGAATAGACCGGCTCCAGCGCATGCGTCGCGGGGTCGCGGAAGGCCCAGCGCGGGTGCTTGCGGTAGCGCTTCAAGGCGACACGGTGCGCGGAGACACGGGGGATCGGGGCGGCGCCGGCGGCGACGAAAGCAACCTCGTCGGTGAGGCCGATCGGGCCCTTGGTGATGACGTCGAGCTCGTCGCCGACGTTCACTTCGTCCCAGTAGCGGGGCGTCGCGCCGCGCGGCGTCTCGGCCAGCACCTGCTCCTCGATCGCGGCGAGTTGCGCCTCGGTCCAGGGATGCGGCAGCTGGATGGCGCGCGAGGCGGCGCGCTTCTGCATCTCGCCCCGCTCGAAGCGCATGCGCGAGCAGATGAAGGTCGCGACCAGTTCCTCGTCCTGATTGCGGTATTCCTGGCGGACATAGTCCTTGATGCGGCGCCCGCCGAAATTGCTGGTGTCGGTCGGGCCGTCGAAGCCATCGAAGAAGACGCGGCAGTTGATCTTGTCGCCGAGCCGGATGGTGCGGTGGAAGGTGAGCTTGGTCTCGGCGTGGAAGCCGCCGAGGCCGGCCCAGCCGAACTGCACCGAGGCGAGGCAGGCGAAGATGAAGCTGGGCGGCGCGATCAGCCCGCCATGCGGGGTCGTCGCCGCGTAGTCGGAATCGGTCCACAGCGGGTTGTCGTCGCCGATCCCCTCGCAGAAGCGCATGATGGCGATCCGCGTGGCGTATTCGTTGTTCACGCAGCCATCGGTACGGAGCTCGAGGCCGATGCGCGAGCGCATGTCGGCTAGCATCTCGTCGGTAAACTTTCCGCGGGCGAGTTCCCGGGTGATTGCCGCTGCATCGCTCATGGCGGTCGCCGCCTCCCCTTGTCCGATCCTTCGCGGCCGTCAAGTTCGTATATAGAAACTCACGATCGCGTCCGCGAACTCACCATCCTCGGTCCGCCCTGCAATGTCAAGTCCGGCTTGATGCGTCGCGTCGATTCCGAGGACACGCGGGGGCTCTTCCCCCCTGGAGACACAACTTCATGCTGGCGTGATCTCCGCCCTTGACAACGGACGCGTCGGGTTTAGGGTGACACGTAAATACGGTATATCACGCGGATATACGAACAACGGAGGGAGGACATGGCCGGCCAGTCAGGCAGCCCGACGTCCAGGAACGGTAAGGTCCGGATGTCGCGCCGGCGCCTTCTCGCCGGACTTGTCTCGCTTCCGCTGCTTCCTGCCACGACGCAGGCCCAGCGTGGGTTCCCGGACCGGCCGGTCCGCCTCGTCGTGCCCTACGGGCCCGGCACGGCGACCGAACTGCTGGCGCGCCAGCTCACCGCCAACATGCAGCCGATTCTCGGCCAGCCCGTCGTGGTCGAGAACCGGGCCGGCGCCAGCGGCATCACCGGCACCGAGGTCGCCGCCCGCGCGGCGCCCGACGGCTACACGCTGCTCTTCGCCAACGACCAGATCATGTGCCTCAACCCCGCGCTGTTCCGGCGTCTGCCGTTCAACGTGCTGCGCGACTTCGTGCCGGTGGCGGGGCTCGCGACCATGGAATACGTCATGGTCGTGACGCCGGGCCTGCCGGTCCGCTCGGTGGCGGACTTCGTGGCGCTGGCGAAGGCGCGGCCCGGGCGTCTGAACTTCGCCTCGACCGGCGTCGGCACGGCATCGCATCTGATCGGCGAGGTCTTCGCGCGCGATGCCGGGATCGAGATGACCTATGTGCCCTATTCGACCGGCGCGTCGCAGCTGTTCGCCGACCTGCTGACCGGCACCATCGCCATGCTGTTCTACCCCTGGCAGGCCGTGCGGCCGCATGTCGAGGCGGGGCGCATGCGCGCCCTGGCAACGGCCGGCACCAGCCGGGCGGAGTGGCTGCCCGATCTTCCGACGCTGCGCGAGCTGGGGTTCGAGCGGTCCGTCGCGGCGACCTGGTTTGCGATCTATGCGCCGACCGGCACGCCGGAGGATCGCATCGGGCGCCTCTCCGATGCCTTCCGCCAGGCGCTGGATGCCGAGGAGATCCGCGCCGCGCTGCCGGCGGTCGGCACCAAGATCAATTACCTCCCACCGCCGGCGCTGGCCGGTTTCACCGCGGCCGAGGCCGAGCGCTGCCGCGCGGTTGTCGCCTTGTCGGGCGTCCAGGTGCAGTGAGCGGGAGAGGCATGACGATGCAGGCTGCACCGATCCCGTCGCGCCGGCAGCTCCTCGCCGGCCTCGCGGCCGTTCCGGTGCTGGCGCGGCCGGCGCAGGCGCAGCGCAGTTTCCCGGAGCGGCCGGTCCGGCTTGTCGTGCCCTTCGGTCCCGGCACGCTGACCGACGGCTTCGCCCGCCAAATCACTGCCGGCATGCAATCGGCACTCGGCCAGCCCATGGTGATCGAGAACCGCGCCGGCGCGAACGCGATCATCGGCACCGAGGTCGTCGCGCGCAGCGCGCCGGATGGCTACACGGTGCTGCTCGGCACCGACCAGTCGATGGCGGTGAACCCGCTGCTATTCCGCCGCCTGCCCTATGACCCGGCACGTGACTTCGCGCCGGTACTGGGCCTTGCTGCGGTGTCCTATGTGCTGGTCGTCGCGCCGGGCCTGCCGGTGCGCTCGGTCGCCGATCTCGTCGCGCTCGCCAAGGCGGAGCCCGGCAAGCTGACCTTCGCCTCCACCGGGGCCGGCACGACCGCGCGCCTGACCGCGGAACTGTTCCAACGCGACGCAGGCATTGTGCTGACGCATGTCCCCTACCAGGGCGGGATCGGGCAGCTCTTTGCCGATCTGCTGACCAACACCGTGTCCATGCTGTTCTACCCCTACCAGCCCCTGAAGCCGCAGGTGGAGGCGGGGCGTATGCGCGCGCTCGCCTCCACGAGCATCGAGAGGCCCGAATGGCTGGCGGACCTGCCGACCATGCACGAACTCGGCTACCGGCGAACGGTCGCCGCCGCGTCCATTGCGACTTATGTGCCGGCAGGCACGCCAGGCGATCGCATCATCCGGCTGGGCGACGCCTTCCGGCGCGTCATGGACACCGCGGAGATGCGCGCCGCGCTCGGCAATGCCGGCACTAGCGTTCGGCTGCTGCCGCCGGCGGAGTTGGCGGCGTTCAACGCCGCCGAGCGCGAGCGCTACCGCGAGGTCATGGCCCTTGCCGGTGTGCAGGCGGAGTGAGCGGCCGGTGATCGAGGAGAGGGAATCATGACCGCAGCAGAAAGCGCCGCCGCGTCGCGCAGCGAGACGACGCCCCGCCGTCGGTGGTCTGGAGCGAGACCATGAGGGCCTGGGCTGTGGTCCGCCCCCGTGCGCCGCTCGAATGCGTCGAGATCGTCGATCCGGTGCCGACCGGCACCGAGGTGGTAGTGCACGTGACGGAAGCCGGCGTCTGCCATTCCGACCTGCATTTCTGGGAAGGCGAGTACAATCTCGGCGGCGGCAAGGTGCTGAGGATCGCCGATCGGGGCGCGAAGCTGCCGCGGGCGATGGGGCACGAGATCGTCGGCCGCGTCCTCAAATGGGGCTCGGAGGCCGAGGGCGTCGCGCAAGGTGACCTGCGCATCGTCTTCCCCTGGCTCGGCTGCGGCATCTGCGCGCGCTGCCTGGCGGGCGAGGGGAATCTCTGCGCCAAGCCGGCATCCTTCGGCTCGGCGCGCGACGGCGGCTATGCCGAACAGGTCGTGGTGCCGCATCCGCGCTACCTGGTGGATCCGGGGACCATCGATCCCGCATTGGCCGCGACCTATGCCTGCTCCGGCGTCACGGTCTATTCGGCGATCCGCAAGGCAATGCCGCTGCCCCCCGAGGCGCCCTTCGTGCTGATCGGCGCCGGCGGCCTCGGGCTCGCCGCCATTTCCATGCTGCGGGCGCTCGGCCATCAGCGCATCGTCTCGCTCGACATCGCGCCGGAGAAGCGCGTGGCCGCGATCGGCATGGGCGCGACCGATGCGGTGGATTCGGGCGGCCCGGATGCGCTGCAGCGCGTGCTGGAGACGACCGGCGGCCCGGTGCTGGCCGTGCTCGACTTCGTCAACAACAGCGCGACGGCACAGCTCGGCTTTGATCTGCTGGCGAAGGGTGGCCGCCTGGTGCTGATCGGCTACGCGGGTGGCGAGCTGATGCTGCCACTTGGGGCGATGATGTTCGGGCGCAAGAACGTGCTGACCAGCGGCACGGGATCGCTGTCGGAGCTGCGGGAGGTGGTCGCGCTGGCGCAGGCCGGCAAGCTGGCGCCGATCCCGATCACGCGCATGCCGAAAAGTCGTGCGAACGAGGCGCTGAACCTGCTGCACGACGGCAAGGTGACTGGCCGCATCGTGCTGGAACCCGGCTGAACGGAAGGAGAATCACCCCATGCACGCCGCAGCCGCCACGCCCGTTGTCACTGCCCCCGACCTCGTCGTCGCGCTGTCGCGGTTCGCCGCGACGACGGACGCCGCGCGCCTCGACCACGGCGTGATCGAGGCGGTGAAGGCCAACATCCTCGATACCATGTCCTGCGCGCTGGCGGGCTCCTCCGCGCCGGCGATCGCCGAGGTCACCGGGTTGGTCAAGGAATGGGCCGGCGTGTCGCAGGCCGATATGTGGGTGTTCGGCGGCAAGTACCCGGCGCATCACGCGGCCTGGGCCAATGCGGGCATGTCGCATGCGCGCGACTATGACGACACGCACGACACCGCGGTGCTGCATGCCGGCATCTCCGCCGTGCCGGCTGCGATCGCCGCGGGCCAACTGCGCGGCGGGCTCTCGGGCGCCGACCTCGTCGCCGCGGTCGCCGCCGGCATCGAGGTGACCTGCCGTCTCGGCGTCGCCTCGAAGCTCGACCTGATCGAGAGCGGCTTCATCTACTCCTCGCTGCTCGGCTATTTCGGCGCGACGGCGGCGGCCGGCCGCGCGCTCGGCCTGACCGAGAGCGAGATGCTGAACGCCTTCGGCATCGTCTACAGCTCGGTCGCGGGGAACCACCAGGTCACGCGCGACGCCTCCCTGATGAAGCGTCTGCAGCCCGCCTTGGCGGCGCAGGCCGCGGTGGTCGCCGTGCAGCTCGCCAAGCGCGGCATCCGCGGCGCCCAGCATGTCTTCGAAGGGCCGGACGGCTTCTTCCGCGTCTATCTCCGCAACCAGGTGGATGCCGAGGAGGTGCGGCGCGATCTTGGCACCCGATTCGAGCTGCTGAACCTTAGCTACAAGCCTTATCCCTGCTGCCGCGACGTGCACACCGCGGTGGATGCGGTGCTGCAGCTGCGCGGACAGGAGCTGCGCTCCGCCGCCGACATCGAATCGGTCCGCGTCGGCGTGAGCGCCCCGGGCTACCAGATGGTGTGCGTGCCGGAGCAGGTACGCCGCGCGCCGCGCACCATCGTGGAGGCGCAGTTCAGCATTCCCTACACCGTTGCCGCCGCCTGGCTCGATGGCGGGCTCGAGTTGCGCCACTTCACCGATGACGGCGTCCGCCGCGCAGATGTTCTCGACCTCGCCGCCCGCGTGCGGCCCTATGTGGACGAGGAGATCGATCGCGACTGGAGCCGCTTCGTCACCCCGGCGCGCGTCACTGTCGCGTTCCGCGACGGGCGGACCGCGGAAGCGCGGGTGGACTACCCGAAGGGCCATCCGCGCAACCCGATGACGCTCGCGGAAGCCGCCGCCAAGACGCGCGATTGCGCGGCCTTCGCCGCGCGGCCCCTGCCGGCCGACACGGCCGAGCGGCTGATCGCCACGGCGGCCAGGCTCGAAGCGCTGCCTGACATCGGCGAGTTGCTGCGGGTCGTGACGTGACGGCCCGCGTACGGATAGTCCGGCGGCCGTGGCAGCGGGAGCGGTACGCATGACGGCCCCACGCAGGCGCATCCTGCTCGGTGCTGCGGCGCTCGCCGGCTGGGGCGGGCGCGCGGTGCGCGCGCAACAGGACGCGCCGGCCTGGCCGGTGCGCCAGGCGCGCATCGTCATCCCCTTCGCCCCCGGCGGCGGACAGGACATCTATTGGCGCATCATCGCCGAGCGGCTGACCGCTCGGCTGCACGCGAACTTCATCGTGGACAACAAGGGCGGCGCGGGCGGCGGCCTCGGCGCCCAGGAGGTGGTGCGCGCCGCGCCGGACGGCGGGACCTTCCTCGCCACCACGAACTCGATCGCAATCCTGCCCGCGCTCTATCCGAACCTTGGCTTCGATCCGGAACAGGACCTGACGCCCATCACCATGCTCTGCGAGGTGGCGGGCGGGATCCTCGTCCGCTCGGATTCGCCGTTCCGGACCCTGGCCGACCTCGTCGCGCGCGCCAAGGCACAGCCGGGCCGGCTGACCTACGGGTCGGGCGGCGTCGGCTCGTCCAACCACCTGTCGGGCGCGCTCCTCGCGTCAATGGCCGGAATCGACGTCATCCACGTGCCCTATCGCGGCATCGCCCAGGCGATCACCGCAGTCTATGCCGGCGAGATCGACTACGCCTTCAGTTCGATGCTCGAGCTGCTCGGCCATGTGCGGCAGGGCCGCGTGCGGCTGCTCGGATTGACGACGGCCCAGCGCATGCCGGAACTGCCCGAGGTGCCCGCGGCTGCCGAGACCGTGCCCGGTTATGCCGCGCCCAACTGGTTCGGGATGTTTGCGCCGCGCGGCCTCCCGGCCGCTCTTGCGGTACGGCTGGTGACGGAGCTCGAGGCGCTGCGCGGCGACAGCGAGCTGATCGCGCGCCTGGCCGCGAACGCGGCCGTCCTCCGCCTGGACGGGCCCGCGCCGCTTGCCGCGCGCATGGCTGAGGATGTCCCGAAATGGAAGAACGTCGTCGCCCGTGCCAACATTCGCGCGGAGTGACGACGGCCGGCGCCGTACCACCTGAAGATGCGGCGCCAAGACGCGGTCGCCCGAATCAGCCCATAGGAAGGCAAGATCGATGAACATCCAGCGTGTCGGCTCCCAACCCTCCCAGCGGGCGCCGGCGGCGAATTTCCGCGGTACTGTGCGCCAGGACATGCGCTTCCAGATGATGGAGCCGGGACGCGCGCGGGGCGCCTTCGTCACCTTCGAGCCTGGCGCGCGGACGAACTGGCACACGCATCCGCTCGGCCAGATGCTGATCGTCACCGCGGGGCTGGGCTGGGTGCAGTCCGACGGCGGTCCGGTGGAGGAGGTCCGGCCGGGCGACATCGTGACCTTCGCGGCTGGCGAGAAGCATTGGCATGGCGGCACCGACGTCACCGCGATGACCCACATCGCGATCGGCGAGGTGATCGACGGCCGCAGCGCCGACTGGCTAGAGCCGGTGACGGACGAGCAGTATCTCGCCGGCCGGCGATAGGCGCCCAACCGCGCGGAGTGGAGTGGAAGAAATCGGGAGCGGAGAGAGCTCCGTCCCCGAACCCCCGCCTCCTTCTGTTGGACTCGTGGCGCTGGTGACGCCCGCACCCTCCACCGCCACGCCGTTGTCGGGTGGAGAACGGCGTGCGTCACGCTTCCCGGGTCATCGCCCCCCGGGCTGATCAGTGGAACGCTCGCCCGCCATCCGCGGCGAGCGCAGCGCCGGTGACATAGGACGATTCAAGGCTGGTGAGGAACAGGATGGCGCGGGCGATCTCCATCGGATCGGCAAGGCGCCGGAGCGCGTAGTTCGCGGTATTGGCGCGGACGCCCTCCGCCATCGGCGTGTCCACCAGGCCCGGGCAGACGCTGTTCGCGCGGATCGACGGCGCCAGCTCCGCGGCGAGCGCGCGCGTCAGGTTGACCACGCCGCCCTTCGACGCGGCATAGGCGGTGCGGTTCGGCACGTTGGGCAGCAATCCCTGGCCGGAGGCGATGTTCACGATGGTCGCGCAAGGCGCCTGGCGCAGCCATGGCAGGCAGGCGCGCACCACGATGTAGGTGCCGGTCAGGTTGATGTCGAGCACGCGGCGCCAGGTCGCCGCGTCCACCTCCAGCACGGAACCGCGCAGCATGACGCCGGCGGCGTTCACCACGCCGTCGATCCCGCCCATCGCCTCGGCGCCCTGTCTGACCGCGGCGTCCACCGCCGTCTCGTCCGTGACATCCGCGACGAAGGCGTGGCCTTGCGTCTCATGTGCGATCGTGGCGAGGCCGTCCGCGTCTTGATCGAGCAGCGCGACCGCGGCGCCTTCCGAGGCGAACAGGAGCGCGGTGCGACGCCCTATGCCGGAGGCGCCGCCGGTGATGACGATCCGGCGGCCCCGGAGGCGGCCCGCCGGATGCTGCGATTGCGGCTCTGTCGTGCCGGGTGCGGAATTCGTCATGATGATCGCGGCTCCACTGGCGCTACATGCGCGGGAGGCGCGCGAGTTCCGCGAGCCTCGCCCAGCGCACGAGTTCCGCGCTGACGAAGCGGCGGAGCTCGGCGGGCGTGACCTTGAAGGGCTCGGCGCCGGTACGGTGGAAGTGCTGCACGATCTCCGGCCGCGCCAGGACCGCGTTGATCTCCTGGTTCAGCCGCTCGACGATCGCGGGATCGGTGCCGACCGGGGCGAAGACGGCGGCCCAGCTCAGGATCAGCACGTCGGGCTGGCCCGCCTCGGGCATGGTCGGCACCTGGGGCAGGGCGGGCAATCTTGCACTGGCGGTCACGGCGAGCGCTTTCAGGTCGCCTGCGGTGAGAAAGCCCATCGCGGCCATCGGGTCCGCGAAGAACAGATCGATCTGGCCGCCGACGAGATCCTGAAGGGCCTGCGGCGTGCCGCGATAGGGGACATGCAGCAATTCCAGGCGCGCCGAGGCGGCGAGCAGCTCGGCCGCCACGCGGCTCGAGGTGTTGCCGCTGCCGTAGGTCATCGGACGCGTCGCCGCGCGTTGCCGCGTGAGGTCGATCAGGCCGGCGAGGTCTTCGGCGGGAAAGTCCTTCCGCACGCAGAGGAGCTGCGGGATGGTGATGAGGCCGGCGACCGGATCGAAGTCGGCTTCTGGATCGTAGGGCAGCTGATTGTAGATCGCCGGGTTCACGCCGTGCGCGGAATTCGTGCTGACCAGCAGCGTGTAGCCGTCGGGCGCGGCGCGCTTCACCGTCTGCGCGGCGATGATGCCGTTCGCGCCTGCCTGGTTCTCGATGACGATCGGCTGGCCGAGGCTCTTGCGGAGGTCCTCCGCGATCAGCCGGGTCGCGCCGTCGGTGGCGCTGCCGGCGGGGAAGGGCAGGACCGTCCGGATGGGGCGGCGCGGATAGGGCTGTGCCTGTGCCGTGGCGGCGACGGGAAGGGTTGCGGCGATCGCAAGTATCACGGCCCGCCGGCTGAGCACCGTCATGACGTTCCTCCTTGCCTCGGCGCGGCCGCCGGTCGCGGTGCGCGACATCGATGAGACGTTTCAGGACCTACGCGCGGATCCCGGCGCCATCATTCCACCCGCGCGCCGGAATCGGCCACGATCGAGCGGTACCGCTGGATCTCGGCCGCGGTGAATGCGCCCGTTGCGGCGGGATCGAGGTAGGCCGCCTCGTTTCCCGCCGCGGTGAGGCCGGCGCGGAGCTCGGGATTGTCGAGGGCGCGACGAAAGGCGTCCGCCAGCGCGGCGACGCGCGGCGGCGGCGTCCCGGCCGGCGCGTAGAGGGCGATCCATACCGTCAGGACGAAATCCGGGAAGCCGGATTCGATCATCGTCGGGGTCTCGGCGAGGAAGGCCGTCCGCCGCGCGCCCGTGGTGGCCAGCACGCGCAGGCGCCCCGCCTCCACATGCGGCTGGAGCGGCTGGTAGGGATAGAACATGTAGGAGATCGCGCCGCTCACGAGGTCGGAGAAGAGCGGGCCCAGATTCGCGTAGGGCACATGCACCACGTCAAGCCGCGCCCGTGCGCGGAAGGTCGCGCCGCAAAGATGCGCGGTCGTGCCGACACCGGGGGAGGCATAGTTCAGCGCGCCGGGACGCGCACGCGCGAAGGCAACGAGCTCGGCGACGCTCCGGACGGGAAGACTCGCTGGCACCACAAGGACGGCAGGTTGGTCCGAGAGCCGGGCGATCGGCGCGAAGTCCCGGATCGGATCGTAGGGCAGCCGGGCATAGAGGCTGACATTGATCGCGTGCGTCGGGCTGCCGGCCAGGACCAAGGTGTAGCCGTCCGGGGCGCTCCGCGCCACCGCCTCGGCGCCGACGATCCCGCCGGCGCCGACGCGGTTCTCGATCACCATGCGGCCACCCAGCGCGTCGGCTGCGGGCGCCGAGACTTGGCGCGCAAACAGGTCGACCGAGCTTCCTGCAGCATAGGGCACCACGAGGCGGATCGGGCGATCCGGATAGCGTTCCTGGGCCCGGGCCCAGGAAGGGGCGAGGACGCCCGCCCCGGCGAGTGCGGCAAGGCCGCGGCGGGTGATCATCGCGTTCGCTCCTCGCAAGGCGGCCTATGGGCGTTTCGGGTGTCTCGCATGCAGGTCACGCCGTGATGTTCGCTTCCCGGATCAGACGACGCCAGCGCGGGATCTCGGCCTGGATCAGGTCGCCGAAGTCCTGCACGCCGCCGGGCCGCGGCGCCGCGCCGTCGCGCCCGAGCGGCTCCACGACCTCGCGGTCCGACAGCAGGCCGCGCACATGGCCGTTGAGCTGCGCCGCGAGGGGGGCCGGCATGGAGGCCGGCCCAAACACGCCCCACCAGGCTTCGAGCTCGTATCCGGGCACCGCTGCCTCGGCCACGGTCGGGAGGTCCGGAAGCAAGGGCGAGCGCTGCGGGCTGGTGACGGCGAGCGCGCGCACCCGGCCTTCGCGCACCAGTGGCAGGCCGCTCGGGAAGGCGGCGACGATCATTTGCAGATGGCCGCCCAGCAGCGCGGCCATCGCCGGGCCGATGCCGGTATAGGGCACGTGCATGAACTGCACGCGGGCCATCGCGGCGAGCATCTCCGTGCCGAGATGATTGATCGAGCCGACACCGCCGGAACCATAGGTGATGCTCTGCGGCGCCGCGGCGGCCGCCGCGATCAGTTCGCGCAGGGTGGTTGCCGGGAAGTCGTTCGACACCACCACCATCAAGGGTGCCGCGGCGACCTGCGCGATGGGCAGCAGATCCTTCGCAGGATCATAGAGCGGTCTCTGGCTGGCCGGGAGCAGCAAGGGAGCCAGCACGAAGGGGTTGGCGCTGAACAGCAGCGTGTGGCCATCCGGCGCCTGGCCGGCGACATAGGCGGCGCCGGTCATGCCGCCGGCGCCGGCCCTGTTCTCGACGACGACCGGCGCGCCGAGACGGGCCGCCAGTCGGGGCGCGACGATCCGCGCGATGAGATCGACGCTGGCGCCGGGCGCGAATGGCACGATCATCCTGACCGGCTTCGTGGGCCAGGCGACCTGCGCCGTGCCGACGCTCGGGAACAACCCCAGCAGGGCGCCGCCGCAGGCGGCAAGCAGCGCCCTTCGCGTTGCAGGCGATGTTTCCGCCATTCTCATGTCGCCATCCTCTCCCCGTGCGGAGGCCCGGTCGCCCCGCGATCAGGTCTGCGCATTCACGTCACTGGTGGGAGAACATGCGGAGGCCCGGCGCCGGCCCGCGTGCAGAGAAGATCATCGCGCCCTGTCCGCCGATGACGTCCCGCGAGACGATGAGCAGCTCGCGCGAATCGGGATCGAGGGCGAGGCTGGTGGACTTCAGCCACAGATCCTCCTCGCGCCCCGGCAGCAGGATCTGGCCGATCGGCATGCCATAAGGGCTGAAGACGAGGATCCGTCCCTGGTAGTTCATCGCTACATAGACGTTGCCGGCGGAGTCCGCGCGCATCGAGTCCGGCGCGCGCCCGATGAAGTGGTACGGAACGGTGGCGCCATGCCGCCCCATGACGCCGGGTGCGGCGAGCTCGATCCGGTGCAGCCGGTTCAGCGCATACTCGGTGGCCCACAGCACCTTGCCGTCGGGGCCGAGCGCGACGCCGTTGGCCGCGCACATGTGGGGGATGATCGGCTTGATCCTCCTGAAGTCGGGCGTGACGTAGAAGACGCCGCCCTTCGCCTCGGTGGAGGTGCCGCGGAAATCCGTGAAATAGAAGCCGCCCTCGTCGTCGAACACCATGTCGTCCACGACGTACCCGGCCTCGGGCGATAGGATGGTCTGCCGGTTGCTGCCGTCCGGATCGAGCGCTATCACGGATCCCGCATGGAAGTGGCCAGCGCTGTTCAGAGGCCCCACCGCGGCCACGAAGATCCGGCCGTCCTTGTGGACCGCGATGCCGGCCGGATGCAGGTCCTTCTCGACATGGACGGTGCTGAGCACACAAGGGGGCGAGAGGCGCAGGATCCGACCGCCGTAGATGTCGACGAAGAGGAGATTGCCGTCGCGATCGAAGGCGGGACCCTCGAGCGCGACCTGGCCTTCCGCAACCTTGAAATAGGGCTCGGCGACGGCGGTGGGCAGATCGCGTTCCGGTGCCGGGATCGGCGCCAGGCCGCGTGTTTCGGGCGTGTAGTCGAGAGAGCGGCCCATCGTGGGTGAAGCCTCCATCATGTCGCTGCTTGCCTGACGACGGGGCGTTCCGCGCGGCGCGGCGGCGTGTCAGCCACGCTCCTGGACCGCCCTGATCTTCTCGATCGGGATCGAGATCGGGGGGATGCCGGCACGCTCCTGCTGGAGCAGCAGGAAGGACTGGCTGTCGCGCGCACCCCAGCCGCGGTTCATCGCCTCGGTGATCTCGTTGTAGACGAGGTTGCACATCCGCATCGGCACGCCGACCTCGCGGGCCAGCTGCATGGCGAGCGAGACGTCCTTGTGGATGAGCCGGAGCTGGAAGCTCGGCGGGTCGAAGCGGCCCGGCAGGAAACGGTTGCCGACATTGTCGAAGGCGCGCATCCGCCCCGCGCCGCCCTCGCGGATCGCCTCCCACAGGGCGAGCGGCTCCAGCCCGGCCTTCACGCCCATGGTCAGCACCTCGGCCATCAGCGCGTTGATCGCGGTGCTCGCCATGTTGTGCGTCAGCTTGGCGATCGTGCCGGCCCCGATCGGGCCGATGTAGCGCGCCTTGTCGGCCATCGCGTCGAGCACTGGCTTGTAGCGGTCGAACAGCGCCTTGTCGCCGCCGACCCAGATCGCGAGCTTGCCGCTGGCGGCGCCGGCAGGGCCTCCGCTGACCGGCGCGTCGAGGAAGTCGACGCCTTGCTCCGCGAGCGTGGCGTTCAGCCTGCGCACGACGTCGAGCGCGTTGGTGGATAGGTCGAACCACACGGCACCCTTGCGGAAGCCGGATGCGAGACCCTGCCCGCCCAGCCCCACCGCCTCGACATCGGCCGGTGTAGGAAGCGAGGTGAACACGAGATCGCATTGCTCGGCGAGCTCGCGCGGCGTTTCCGCCCACGCCGCGCCGTTCGCCAGGTGGTGCGACGCGGCCTGCCGGGACATTTCGTTGACCACCAGCTCATGGCCGGATTTCTGCAGATTGGCGGCCATGCCCCGGCCCATCTGTCCGAGGCCGATGAATCCGATCTTCATGCGCGACTACTCCGATGATCCGGCAGACGCGACCTGCGGCGCGTCGAGATGTCCTGCGCTCGGTCCACGCGCCCGTTGGATGGCTTCACCACGGCGCGGCAGCGATGGCGTTGGTGCCCGACGAGGGCGGCGAGGTCGGCCGGAGGCCGGGGGCGCCAACCGAGGAAGGCCTGCGTACCAGCGGTCGGGAGTCGGGCGAGCCTGGTCGTTGGGCTGTCGGACCCGAAGGGCACCGTCAGAGGTATGGGACGCTCGCGCAAACCGGCTTGGGCGCGAGCCGAAGCTGGGGCGAATCGCGAGGCATCGACGCCGGCGAGAAGCGATCGCCGCTTGCCTGTCACGCGTCCGACCGGTCGTCCTGCGCTGACGGCAGCAGCGACCATGGCGCCCGCTCCCTCCCGGCTAGTGCGGATTTCCGCACAATAGTTCTCATATCCGTTGCGATAGTGCGAAGGGGTGTTGCTGGTGTCAAGCGCTAAGTTGCGGGCCAGCCGCCCGGTCGGAGATCGTCCAGAGATGGTCGTGAGCTGCGCGGACTTGCCGTTGGATCACCGCAAGCTTCGGAGCGGAGCCGGCACGGTGTCGGCTGCGGCGGCGGCGCCCATGCCGATGTGCGTTTGCAGATCGCGCGCACCCCGGAAGCAGGATCACCCCTCACGGATGGAGCGCGTCATTCCAAGAGCCTGGTCCAATGAATGGGCTGCGGTATCGGGGGTAGACCGGCGGCGCCTCGAGAGTGCCGGTGGGGCCTGAAGTCCCGCATTCCGGTCCGGCTCGTTCTGACCTGTCCGAAACTAGCCCGGATTCCGGCCGAGCTGCGCAACCGGCAACCGCGGTAAAAGTCAGGAGGGAGCTGCGGGCAAAGGCACCACCTCCTCCTGGCTCCCTGGGCCAGGGCTGACGAGACCCTCTGAGGCGCCGCGACGGGGGATGGCCCGGGAATGCCGCGTGGACAAGCCTCATAAGCTCCCGCTATTCTTAGGAATCAACGGGCTGTGTGACGCGGAAACACGAAGGCAGAGGGCATGTCGAGCGCTGACGCCCATGCTGCCGCCGTGCGAGCAGCGGCCCTCGGATGGAACCGGACGAACGCCGCAGCATGAAGACCACTGCCATCGCGGTGGAAAGCGAGCCGAAGGCGACTTCGGATCGCGAGCCCCAGAACCACCGCACTGTCGACCGGGTGACGCAAATCCTGGAGGAGGTCGTGTACAATCCCGGCATGACCTTCGCCGAGCTTGCGCGCGCCCTCGATGCGCCGAAGAGCTCGGTCTATGGCTTCCTCCGCGGCCTGCTCGCCAAGGGCTGGGTCTATGAGGACAAGCGCCGTTTCTACCTTGGCCCTGCGGTTTACGCGCTCACGCTTGCCAGCGGGCATATTCGAGCCGGGCTGGTCACGCACGCCGATCTCGCCGAGCTTCACCAGAAGGCCGGTGTCGCCGTGTTCCTGGGCGTGCCGGCGGGCGACCATCTGATCTATGTCGCGGAAGCGGGCAGTGACCCGGTCACCGGCTTCGATGCGCGCACCAATATCCGTCGCGCCCTGCTGGCCACTGCCGGCGGCAAGGCACTGATCGCGGCACGCCCTGCCGCCGAACGCGATTCCTTTCTGCGCCGCCACCGCGCCGAAGAGCCGGAACTCGTTGAACAGTTCCTGCAGGAGTATGCCGAGATCAAACGGACGCGCCTCGCCACCAATCTTCGCCAGGGCGGCGCACGTTTCGCAATCGCGACGACGATCCACAACCAGTCCGGCGAAGCGCTAGCGTCGGTTACGCTCGTGGGTCCAACGACGAACATGGCGCCCCGCGCCAAGAAGCTTTCGGACCTGCTGCTCCGTTACGTCAATACTTGGGCGAAGCGTTCCGCCACGTCGCGCGAGCCTATCTGACGTCGCTGACGCCGGGCCGGTTGTTGCTTCGGAGCCAGGCAAGCTCCAGCAAAGGCTTCAGTTTCGCTGGAACACTTTGTCTGGCGACCGCGACGGCCGCGACAGCGTTCGGCCAGTCCGCATAGAAGGCCAGATGGGTGATTGTCTCGATCGGCTCTTCCTCGCTCACGCCATTCTGGCACGTCACAGCGAGGTGGAAGATGGCCCGGTGTTGGGCGTCATCGACCGAAAATGCTGATCGAGGGTTTCGGGGCCGCGCGAGAACTGCACGCCATCGAGGAAATTCGACCGCGCGCCCACGCGAAATTCGCTGAACCACATCTGCTCATCGAGGACCGGCGCGAATCGCCGCCTCGATCATGCTGCGACCGGCAGCGAGGCTGGTCGATGACATAGGTGGAGAAATTGCGGCGCGGATTTACCGGGATCTGGTGTAGCGCGGCAATCTGGATGCGAGCTGCGCGACAATCAGGATGAGAGGCGTTGGTCGCAGCGGTTCGATGATTGTCGCGGCGCGGCGTTGAGGCAAGCGAGTTCCGCCGCTGGGCGACAATC
>Ga0081539_10001120_pt1 | contig 48648 bp, 41 predicted proteins | sample TabmetS4T2R2_FD_71023 | JGI IMG/M metagenome (GOLD analysis project Ga0081539, IMG submission 71023) | Tabebuia heterophylla rhizosphere microbial communities from the University of Puerto Rico - S4T2R2 | ecosystem: Host-associated > Plants > Roots > Rhizosphere ... | reverse complement strand
CCCCCTGGAGCGCTCGGGCGCGGTGCGCGCCGAGCTCCCCCCCCAGCCGATCCGCGTCGCGTGCACGGACGGCCGCGAGGATGCGGTCGTGCGCCTCGATCGAGGCGGCCCGCTCGTCGGGCGAGTTGTAGTACATGGCCCGGTACGCCTCGGTGGAGTCCCACAGGAGGCGGATCACGCGCAGCGTGTGCGGCTGGCCCGGGGCCTCGAGGAGCGCGAGGTGAAAGCGGCGGTTGGCGGCAAGCTCGGCGGCGACGTCGCCCGCCGCCGCCGCGTCCACGCACGCGCGCGCGGCGTCGCCGATGCGGCCCAGTGCGTCGTCGTCGATCCACGGCAGCGCGTGGCGCGCTGCGCGCGCCTCGAGCATCGCCCGCAGCTCGTAGATCTCCTGCAGGTCCGCCAGCCGCAGCTCGGTGACGAAGTAGCCGCGCCGCGGCAGGTAGGTGACCTGCCCCTCCTGCTCGAGGACGCGCAGCGCCTCCCGCACGGGTGCGACGCTCAGCCCGATCGCCTCCGCCACGTCCTCCTGGTTGACCCGCTGGCCTGGAACCAGGGCGCCGGAGACGATGAGCCGGCGCAGCGAGTCGACGGCATGCTGCTGCGCCGTCCCCGGGACCGGCGGCTGCACTGTGCTCACCGGAAGGCCTGGATGCCCGTCAGCGCGCCGCCCACCACCAGCGCGTGCACGTCGGCGGTGCCCTCGTAGGTGACGACGGACTCGAGGTTGTTCATGTGGCGGATGACGGGGTACTCGAGCGTGATCCCGTTGGCGCCGAGCACCTGGCGCGCGCTGCGCGCCACGTCGAGCGCCGCGTTCACGTTGCCGAGCTTGCCCATCGACACCTGCTCGGGCCGCAGCCGGCCCTCGTCCTTCATCCGGCCGAGGTGCAGCGCCATCAGGGTGGCCTGGTTGACCTGCAGCGCCATCGTCGCGAGCTTGCTCTGCTGCAGCTGGGTCGCCGCGATCGGCCGGCCGAACGCGATGCGCTCTCCGGCGTAGTCCAGCGCCGCCTCGAAGCACGCGCGCGCAGCGCCGGCCGCGCCGAACACGATGCCGAAGCGTGCCTCGTTCAGGCACGACAGCGGGCCGCGCAGCCCGGTCGCCTCGGGCAGCAGCGCGCTCGCGGGCAGCCGCACGTCGTCGAGGAGCAGCTCGCTGCTGATCGACGCGCGCAGCGACAGCTTGCGGTGGATGTCCTGCGTGGTGAAGCCGGGCGTGTCGGTGGGGACGATGAAGCCGCGGACGCCGTCGTCGGTCATCGCCCACACGATCGCGACGTCGGCGACCGAGCCGTTCGTGATCCACATCTTCTGGCCGTGGAGGATCCAGTCGTCCCCGTCGCGGCGAGCGCGGGTGCGCATCGCCCCGGGATCGGACCCCGCGTCGGGCTCGGTCAGCCCGAAGCAGCCGATTGCCTCGCCCGCCGCCATCCGCGGGAGCCACTCCTGCTTGTGCTCCTCGCTGCCGAACCGCCAGATCGCGTACATCGCCAGCGAGCCCTGCACGGAGACGAGGCTGCGCACGCCGCTGTCGCCCGCCTCGAGCTCCATGCACACCAGGCCGTAGGCCGTCGACGACGCCCCCAGGCAGCCGTAGCCGGTGAGGTGCATGCCGAGCACGCCGAGGCCGCCGAGCTCGCCCGCCAGCTCGCGGGGGATCGTCGCCTCCTCGAACCAGTCCCCGACGTTCGGCAGGACGCGATCCCGCACCCAGGCGCGGACCGTGTCGCGCATGTCGCGCTCCTCGTCGGAGAGCAGGCTGTCGATGGCGAGGAAGTCCTTCGGGCGAAGCTCAGGCGGGGCGGCTGCGGTGGTCATGGGAGCGTCCTCTGCGATGGTCCTAGAGTTTCGAAGATCTAGGATCCAAGCACATGTGAACATGCCGTGCCGCGCCCTGGTGAGGCCGTTGTCACGGACCTACGGTGGCGGCCACCATGACAGGGGACATCATCGTCGCGCTCGTCGTCGCGGTCGCGCTGACGTTCGACTTCACGAACGGCTTCCACGACACGGCGAACGCAATGGCGACGACGATCGCGACGGGCGCGCTCCCGCCCAAGGTCGCGGTGTCGATCGCGGCAGTGCTCAACTTCGTGGGCGCCTTCATCTCGCTTGAGGTCGCCGCGACCGTCGCCGGAGGCATCGTCGACGCCGGCGCCATCACGCCCACCGTCGTCTTCGGCGGTCTCGTCGGAGCCATCGCGTGGAACCTCACGACCTGGTGGTTCGGGCTCCCGTCGTCGTCCTCGCACGCCCTCATCGGTGGCGTGATCGGCTCGACGCTGGTGGCGGCCGGCGGCTCCGCCGTCGAGGTCGAAGGGATCGTCTCCAAGGTCCTCATCCCGGCGCTGCTCTCGCCGATCCTCGCCGGCCTGATCGCCGCGCTCGGCGTGTTCCTCGTGTACCGGATCATCCGCCGCTTCACGATCGAGCGGGCGGAGCGCGAGTTCCGGTGGGGACAGGTGGCGTCGTCCTCGATGGTCGCGCTCGCGCACGGCACGAACGATGCGCAGAAGACGATGGGCGTCATCTCGCTCGCCCTCATCGCGAACGGGACGATCTCAGGCGGCGACGACTTCGACGTCCCCTTCTGGGTCGTGGTCACCTGCGCCGCCGCCATCGCGCTCGGGACCTACACCGGCGGCTGGCGCATCATCAAGACGCTCGGGACGAAGGTCGTCGAGGTGCGCCCGCCGCAGGGCTTCGGATCGGAGGCCGTCGCCGCGACGGTGATCCTCGCCTCGTCGCACGTTGGCTACCCGCTCTCGACGACCCAGGTCGTCTCCGGCGCCGTGACGGGATCGGGCGTGGGACGCCCGGGCGCCGCGGTGAACTGGGCGGTCGCGGGACGCATCGTCATCGGCTGGATCCTGACGCTGCCCGCCGCCGCGGGGGCGGCGGCGCTCGTGTACGCGATCGTGGACCTGTTCGGCAACGGCGCCGTCGGCCCCATCGTCATCAGCGTCGCGCTTGCGATCGCGGGCTTCCTCCTCTGGAGGGCCAACAACGCGGCGAAGGTCGAGCCCGATGACACGATCTCGGAGAACCCGACGTTCGGGGCGCCGCCCTCGGCCGCGCAGCCGACCCCGGTGACCGCATGATCTCGACGATCGTCGATTGGAGCTCGCTCGGCGAGGCGGTCTACGTCTCGGTCGGCGTCGGGCTCGGCGTGCTCCTCGTCGCGGCGTTCGCCGTCGTCTCCTCGCTGCGCGCGCAGGACGCGCGCGCAGCCGGCGAGTCTGCGGTCTCCAACGCGTTCTTCGGCGCCACCGCCGTCTGCATCCTCGCGCTCGTCGGCGCCGTCGTCGCCGGCATCTACCTCCTCACGCAATGAACGATCGACTCGACGGCCCCCGGCGACGGCCGGTCACCACCGTCCTCGACCTCCTGCGGGCGCGGATCGACCACGACGCGTTCGACGCGGTGATCTTCGCGCTCGAGGCCGTCGTCGCGGACCTCGGCTACGGCGACCTGCGCGCGCTGCGGGGGTCGATCGCATGGATCGACCGGCTGCGCGAGGAGGGGAAGACGACGGCGCTCATCTTCTCGGGCGACGGCGCGGGCCCAGCGCTGGAGCTCGCGGGCGTGAGCGACCGCTTCGACGCGGTCGTCAGCGGTCCGCGCTCAGCGGCGACGCTCCGCCGGGTGCTCGAGGAGATCGACGCTGCGCCGGAGCGCACGGTCGTCGTCGACACGACGCCCCAGGGCATCGCCGCGGCGGTCGACCTCGGCGCGCACCTCGCGCTCGCCGTGCATCGCGGGTCCGCCTCGCCGGAGGAGCTGCGCCGGGGCGGCGCGGCGGCGGTCGTGGCCGACCTGTACGAGCTGCTCGGCCCGACGTAGGTCCAATCCCGGCGCATGATCGGGGTGCCGACTGGAAAGTCGGAGGGAAGAATGCGATATTCCAATACTCGCTCTTCCGACTATCTATGTTGCTCCGATCATGACGCCACCGCCTGCCACCGCCCCGATCGTCCCGTCGACGTACGACGACTGGCTCGACGCCTACGGCGCTAGCCGGGAGCGCGACGCGGAGTTCGTCACCCTCTCGGGCGAGGAGATCCGGCCGCTCTACACCGAGGCGGACCTGCCCGCGGATCGCGACGCATCCATCGGCCTGCCCGGCGACTTCCCGTTCACGCGCGGCGTGTACCCGTCGATGTACCGCGGGCGGCTGTGGACGTTCCGCCAGTTCGCCGGGTTCGGCACGGCGGTGGAGACCAACGAGCGCTTCCACTACCTCCTCGACCACGGGCAGACCGGCCTGTCGACGGCCTTCGACATGCCGTCGCTCATGGGCCACGACTCCGACCACCGGCTCTCGCTGGGCGAGGTCGGGCGCGAGGGCGTCGCCGTCGACACCGTCGACGACATGCAGGACCTGTTCGCCGGGATCGACCTCGGCGAGGTGTCGGTCTCCATGACCATCAACGCCCCGGCGGCGATCATGATGGCCTTCTACGTCGCAGCCGCCGAACGCCAGGGCGTCCCCGCGGAGCGGCTCGCCGGGACGATCCAGGCCGACATCCTCAAGGAGTACATCGCCCAGAAGGAGTGGTGCTTCCCCATCGATCACGGGATGCGCCTCCAGGGCGACATGGTCGAGTGGGTGAGCCGCGCGATGCCGCGCTGGCATCCGATCAGCATCAGCGGCTACCACATCCGTGAGGCGGGGGCCACGGCCGCGCAGGAGCTCGCGTTCACGCTGAAGGACGGGTTCACCTACGTCGAGGAGGCGATGGAGCGCGGCCTCGACGTCGACAGCTTCGCTCCGCGCCTGAGCTTCTTCTTCAACGCGCAGATCGACTTCTTCGAGGAGATCGCCAAGTACCGCGCTGCCCGCCGGATCTGGGCGCGCGAGCTGCGCGACACCTACGGGGCCAAGAACCCCAAGTCGTGGCTCATGCGCTTCCACACGCAGACCGCCGGCGTCAGCCTCACGGCCCAGCAGCCGCTGAACAACATCACGCGCACGGCGATCGAGGCGCTCGCCGGCGTCCTCGGCGGCACGCAATCGCTGCACACGAACTCCTACGACGAGGCGCTCGCGCTCCCGACCGAGGAGGCGGTCCGCATCGCGCTGCGCACGCAGCAGATCATCGCCCACGAGACCGGCGTCGTGAACACGATCGACCCGCTGGGCGGCAGCTACTTCGTCGAGGCGCTGACAGACGAGATCGAGCGCCAGGCCTACGACTACTTCCGCCGGATCGACGAGCTCGGCGGCATGGTGCAGGCGGTCAAGCAGAACTTCCCGCAGCGCGAGATCGCCGACGCCAGCTACGAGCTGCAGCGCCGGATCGACCGCGGTGAGCGCATCGTCGTCGGCGTCAACCAGTACACCGAGGGCGACGACGCGGAGACCCCGATCCACCGCGTCGACCCCGCGCTCGAGCGCAAGCAGATCGATCGGGTCCGCGCGGTCCGCGCCAAGCGCGACGCCAAGCCGGTCGAGCGGGCGCTCGCGCACCTTCGCGAGGCCGCTGCGAGTGGGCAGAACCTCATGCCGATCCTCCTCGAGGCCGCGCGCGCCCACGCGACCGAGGGCGAGATCGTCCACGCGCTGCAGGACGTCTGGGGCGCCTACACCGAGACGCCGGTCTTCTGATGCCGGCCGCGGCAGAGGCAACGGCGGGGTCGCGCACGCGCGGCCGGCTGCGCGTCGTCGTCGCCAAGCCGGGGCTGGACGGGCATGACCGTGGGGCGAAGATCATCGCGCGGGCGTTGCGGGATGCGGGGATGGAGGTGATCTACACGGGGCTGCATCAGACGCCGGAGCAGATCGTGGAGACCGTCATCCAGGAGGATGCCGACGCGGTGGGTCTGTCGATCCTGTCGGGCGCGCACATGACGCTGGTGCCGCGCATCGTGGAGCTGCTGCGCGAGCAGGAGGTCGATGACGTGCTGGTCACCGTCGGCGGGACGATCCCGGCTGGTGACATCGGAGAGCTCGAGGCGCTCGGCGTCGCGCGCGTGTTCACGCCCGGTGCACCGGTCGGCGACATCGTCGCGTTCCTGCGCGAGCGCCTGGAAGCCTGAGATCAGCACTTGCGCAGCGAGCGCCCGATCACGAGGCGCTGGATCTCGTTCGTGCCCTCGTAGATCTGCGTGAGCTTGGCGTCGCGCATCATGCGCTCCACCGGATACTCAGTGACGTAGCCGTAGCCGCCGAGCACCTGCACGGCCTCGGTGGTCACCGCCATCGCGGTGTCCGAGCAGAAGAGCTTGGCCATCGCCGAGTACTTGCCGAGGTCGCGCTCGCCGGCGTCGGCCTTCGCGGCGGCGCGGTAGAGCAGCTCCCGGCCGGCCGCGGTCTGCGTCTCCATGTCGGCGAGCTTGAACGCGATCGCCTGCAGCTCGTTGATGGGCCGGCCGAAGGCGGTGCGCTCGCTCGCGTACGCCGCCGCGTAGTCCGTCGCGCCCTGCGCGATCCCCAGCGCCTGCGCGGCGATGCCCAGGCGCGAGTGGTCCAGCGTGCGCATGGCGACCTTGAAGCCGTCGCCCGGGCGCCCGATCACCCGCGCGTCGGGGACGAAGACGTCGTCGAACGTCAGCTGGCCGGTGGGCGAGCCGCGCATGCCCATCTTGTGCTCGAGGCTCGCCACCGCGAAGCCCGGGCTGTCCGCCTCCACCAGGAACGCGGTGATGCCCTTGGACGGCGGCAGGGACGGATCGCTCACGGCGAAGACGGAGTACGCGCCGGCCACGCCGGCGTTTGAGATCCAGTTCTTCGTCCCGTTGAGGACCCAGCCGCCGTCGCGCGGCTCGGCGCGCGTGCGCATCGCGCCCGGATCCGAGCCGGCCTCGGGCTCGGACAGCGCGAAGGCAGCCAGCCAGTCGCCCGACGCGAAGCGCGGCAGCACCTCGTCCTGCAGCTCGGGCGAACCGTCCAGCCGGACGGGCAACGTCCCCAGGTCTTGGACCGCGAGGATGAGCGCGGAGCTCGCGCACGCCTTGGCGATCTCCTCGATCGCGACGCAGAGCATGAGCGCGCCCGTGCCGGTGCCGCCGTGGCGCTCGTCGAACGGCAGCCCGAGGAAGCCCTGGTCGGCGAGCACGCCGCGAACGTCCTCCGGGAACTCGCCGGTCGCGTCGATCTCGGCGGCGCGCGGCGCGATGCGGGCGGCGACGACGTCGCGGATGACCTCCTGGAAGTCGCGCTGCTGCTCGGTCAGCGCGTACTGCGCCGGGCTCTCGGTCAGGCTCATGCCGGCACGGCCTCGGGCGACGCGGCGTACTCGTAGAAGCCGCGCCCCGTCTTGCGGCCGTGGCGACCGGCGGCGACCATCCGCTTCAGCAGGGGCGGCGGCGCGTACTCCGGCCGCTTGAACTCGTCGTACAGGGACTCGCACACCGCCTCGAGAACGTCCAGGCCGATGAAGTCGCAGAGCGTCAGCGGCCCCATCGGATGGCCGGCGCCGAGCTGCATCCCGGTGTCGATGTCCTCCGCGGAGGCGAAGCCCTCCTCGTACATCCGCACGGCGGCCATGAGGTACGGGACGAGCAGCAGGTTCACGACGAAGCCGGCCCGGTCCTTCGTGCGGATCGGCTGCTTGCCGATCGCGTGGGCGAAGTCCTCGGCGCGGCGGGCGGCCTCCTCGGCGGTGTCCAGCGCGCAGACCACCTCGACCAGCCGCATGACGGGCACCGGCGAGAAGAAGTGCAGGCCCAGGACGCGCTGCGGCGTGCGCGTCCAGGAGGCGAGCTCGGCGATCGGGATGGAGGAGGTGTTGGACGCCAGAAGCGTCGTCTCGGGCAGCAGCTCGTCCAGCGACTTGAAGAGCGGGCCCTTCACCGCGATGTCCTCGAAGACCGCCTCGACGACGAGGTCGCGGTCCTCGACGACGCCGAGATCGTCGCTCCACGCGATGCGACCGAGGAGGTCGTGCGCCGCGTCGCCATCGAGCTTGCGGTTGCGGACCGCGCGCTCGACGGACTCCTCGATACGCGCGCGCGAGCGGTCCAGCGCGCCGCGTTGGGGCTCGTGGAGGACCACGTCCAGTCCCGCGCGCGCGACCGACTCGGCGATCCCCGATCCCATGAAGCCCGCACCGACGACCGCCACCGACTGCATCGCTCGCTCCCTCGTTGGAAAGGGTAGCGAGGCTATCAGATAGTCGGACGTCCTACATTCGCGCCGCGAGCCGTAATCGACCGTTCGCGTGCGTGCCCCACGGGAATGCTTGTGCTACTCATCCGTGTGCGCGTATTCGGATCCCTGAGAGAGGAGCTATGGGCATGGGTCAGCGGAGCCTCGAGGACCAGCTCGGCAGCGTCGGCAACCCGGTCGACATGCTGCGCAATGCACAGGTCGGGCCGAACGTCTATCCGGGCGTGCCGGCCGAGTACAGCAACTGGCGCGACGAGCAGCGGGCCTGGCAGGAGACCTGCGTGCTCTTCAACCAGTCCTTCCACATGGCCGAGCTCATGGTGGAGGGCCCGGACACGCTCAAGCTCATCCAGTTCCTCGCCACGAACAGCTTCGAGAACTTCCAGCCGGGCAAGGCGAAGCAGTTCGCGCCCTGCACGCCGTACGGCTACGTGATCGGCGACGTCATCCTCTTCGGCCTGGAGGACGACAAGGTCAACCTCGTCGGGCGCGCGCCGGCCCTGAACTGGGTCATGTTCCATGCCGAGACGGGCGACTGGAACGTCGAGACGACGTTCGACCAGCGCACCGCGCTGCGCACGGACGGCAAGCGCCGGCACTACCGCTTCCAGGTACAGGGCCCCAACGCGATGCAGGTCCTGGAGAAGGCGCTCGGCTCGACGCCGCCGGAGCTGAAGTTCTTCAACCTCACGAGCATCCGGTTCGCCGGCAAGGACATCGGCGCGCTCCGCCATGGCATGTCCGGGCAGCCGGGCTGGGAGCTCTTCGGTCCGTGGGAGGACCACGACGCGGTGCACGAGGCGCTCGTGGACGCGGGCGACGACCTCGGCATGAAGCTCGTGGGCGGCCGGGCGTACGGCTCCAACGCGCTCGAGTCCGCCTGGATCCCGTCCCCGCTGCCGGCCGTCTACACGGGCGATGAGCTCAAGGCGTACCGCGAGTGGGCTCCCGCGACGGGCTACGAGGCGAACGCGTCGCTCGGCGGCAGCTTCCTCTCCGACGACATCGAGGACTACTACACGACGCCGTGGGACCTCGGCTACGGGCACCTCGTGAAGTTCGACCACGACTTCATCGGCCGTGAGGCGCTCGAGCGCAAGGCCCAGGAGGGCAGCCACCGCGTGAAGGTCACGCTGGCGCTCGAGGACGACGACGTGACGAACGTCTTCCACTCGTTCCTGCAGAAGGACGCCTCCGCTCGGGCGAAGTACTTCGAGTGGCCCAACGCCGTGTACTGCATGCACCCCTTCGACGCGGTCACGTCGGACGGGGAGACGGTGGGCCTGTCGACCTGGATCGGCTACAGCGCCAACGAGGGCAAGATGCTCACGCTGGCGATCATGAACGCGGACCACGCGGAGCCGGGGACGCGCGTGACGCTCCTGTGGGGCGAGGAGGACGGCGGGACGAGCAAGCCGACCGTCGAACCGCACTCGCAGACGGAGATCGGCGCGATCGTGAGCCCGGCGCCGTACGTCGAGGCGGCGCGTGCGGCGTACGCGCCGGGGAGCTGGCGGGCGGGCGCGCGCGCATGAGCCTCGCAGCGGGGAGCGCATCTTTATGCGCTCCCCGTATGCTCTCGTGCGTGCGGACCACGATCAAGCTCGACGAAGAGGTCTTCCGCGCCTACAAGCAGCGTGCCGCCGACCGCGGCACGACCTTCGCCTATGAGGTCGAGAGCGCCCTTCGCGCCGATCTCCACAGTCGCGGTGCGCGTGCGACCGAAGAGCCCTTCGAGGTGCTGGTGTTCGACGGCGACCGGTCGCCGGCGTTGATCGACATCAACGACAACCGCGCGGTCCAGGATCTGATCGACGAGGACGAGCTTGCCGGCAAGCGCCGGTGATCCTCTTCGACGTCAACGTCCTGCTCAACGCGCATCGCTCCGGGCAGCCTCACCATGTCGTCGCGCGCGAGCCGCTCGAGTCCGTGGTGAACGCTCCGCCGCCGTTCGCGATCTCCGAGTCGGTCCTTGGCGCGTTCGTCCGGATCGCGACGCACGCGCGCGCGTTCATGACACCGCGCACCCAGGCACGGGGAAGCATCGTCGCGGATGCCCAGCATGCCGCGCTTGCCATTGAGCACGGGTGCGAGTGGATCAGCTTCGACCGCGACTTCTCGCGGTTCCCGGGCCTCCGCTGGCGCCACCCGCTCGACTGAGTCGCGCGATCCTACGAGCCGTGCGCCGAGCCGGTCGGCGCCGAGGGCGCCTCCGGGCGCCCTCGCTCGTCGGGCGACGCGAGGAGCGGGAACTCCGCCCGGATCCGCGTGCCCTGCCCGGGCGGGCTCAGGATGTCCAGCCGCCCGTCGAGCGCCTCCACGCGATCGGCGAGTCCTCGTAGCCCGGAGCCGGGGGCGCGGTCGGCGCCGCCGATCCCGTCGTCTGAGACCTCGAGGACCACGCGGTCGGCCGCGCGCTCCAGGCGGACCGCGGCCGTACCGGCATCCGCGTGCTTGACGACGTTCGTCAGCGCCTCGGCGGCGACGTAGTACGCGCCGATCTCGATGGCCGCCGGAAGCCTGTCGCCGGCGGCGTCGACCGTCACCGGCAACGGCGTGCGCGCAGCCAGCGAGTCGAGTGCCGGGCCGAGGCCACGGTCCGTCAGCAACGCCGGATGGATGCCCCGGGCGATCTCGCGCAGCTCCTCGATCGCCTGGTACAGCTCCCTGCTGGCGGCGCTGAACACCTCCCGATTCGCTGCAGGATCGTCGCGCGCCTCGGCGATGCGCAGCTCGAGCGCCAGCGCCACCAGCCGCTGCTGCGCGCCGTCGTGCAGGTTGCGCTCCAGGCGCCGGCGCTCGGCGGCCTGCGCCTCGATGATCCGGCTACGCGAGGCGTGCAGGTCCTCCAGCCGGGCCCGAAGCTCGGCCTGCAGGCGCTCGTTCTCGAGCGCGAGCCCGGCGGCCGCAGCCACCGCCTCCACGAGTTCGGGGTCCATGTCGACCGCGGCGTCGTGCATCAAGGCGGCCACCGGTCGCCCATTGCGTTCGACGATGCTCGCCGTGCGTTCGCCGCCCGTCTGCGGCAGCGACAGCGGATGCCCGCGGCCGTCGACGAACCCGCTGGTGTCCGGTCGCCAATACGCGAGCGAGAGGTCGGGGTCGTGAAGCGCGCGGCGCAGCGCGTCGCGAAGCTCCGGCTCGCCCGGCGTCCCGTTGAGCTCGACGACGAGCCGCCCGACGGCGGACCGCGCCAGGCGCATGCGCAGGAGCCCGAGCAGGAACGCGAAGGGGAACGCGGTCAGCAGGCCGAGCGCGATCCACGCGAGGACGTCGTAGATCCCGGGCGCGAGCGTGTAGGTCGCATACAGGCACGCGATGAGCACGATCGCCGCACCGCCCGTCAAGACGACGGGAGCCAGGGCGCGCCGCATCGGAGGCGAGGCGGACCGCCAGCGCCGCGCGAGCTCGACGATGATCGCCACCGCGACGAGCGCGCCGATCCCGGTGACGACGGCGTCCAACGTGGCCGCGGCCGTGTCGTCCGCCGTGATGAGCACGGCGTTGCGCGGGCACGTCGGGCACTCGTCGGCGAGATCGTCGAACAGGAGGACCGCAAGCTGGCCGATCGTCAGGAGCGCGTACGCGGCGACGGCGGTGGCCACCGCCCTGCGCGAGGCAAGCCGACCCGTGGGGAAGGCGAGGAGCGCGTGGATGAACAGGCCGATCCAGATGCTGCCGAGGACGCTGCCAGTCGTGAACACGATCGAGTTGTCGGACTCGGTGAGCGCCGCGATGTTCAGGGTCAGCCCGGCTGCGCACATGAGCGCGCCGAAGCGACCCGACCGGCGCGCGGACGCGATGAGTCCGCCGGCCACGAAGGACCAGCTGACGACGATGACGATGGCGGTCGTTCGGAGGTGGGTGTCCTGCTCACCTCCCAGCACGACCGCGACCGCGATCGCATTCGCGAGAACCGCCGCCGCGATGATCATGAGACGGGGGCGCAACGCCACGCGGTACATGGTCGCGCACCCGCGTCCGACGGTCGAGCGATGTTGCTCTCCGCGCGCCGGACGGCGGATCCCGCCGACCGGCCCTCCGGGATCGTCGTCAGACGAGCGCGCGCTCGCGCTCCTCGTCCGGGTCCGCGAGCTCGTCCAGTCCCTGGACCAGGTGCCCCTCCAGCGAGACGTTCGGCAGCAGCCGGTCCAGCCAGCCCGGCAGCCACCACGCGCGGTCGCCGAGCAGGGTCACGACCGCGGGGGCGACCACAAGGCGCACGATGAGCACGTCGATCAGGATCGCCAGGCCGAGGCCGACGCCGAACATCTTGCTGATGACGTCGTTCGTCGCCACGAACGCGAGGAACACGGCGGACATGATCAGCGCGGCGAACAGGATCACCTTGCCGATCCGGGCCATGCCGTGGATCACGCTCGCCCGCGGCCGGTCTCCCTCGTTGTACGCCTCGTGCACGCGCGAGAGCAGGAAGACGTTGTAGTCCATGCTCAGGCCGAACAGGATCGCGAACATCATCACCGGGATGAACGACACGACGGGCACGCCGCTGTCGGCGCCGATCAGGCTCGCCCCGATGCCGTCCTGGAACACCGCCGTCACGACGCCGTAGGAGGCGATGATCGACAGCAGGTTGAACACGGCGGACACGAGCGGGATCCAGAGCGACCGGAAGGCGGCGATCAGCAGCAGCACCGACAGGCCGATCACGACGCCGATGAACAGCGGCAGGCGCGAGGACACCTTGTCGGAGAAGTCCTCGAACCCGGCGGTGTTCCCGCCGACGTAGACCTTCAACGGGGTCCCGCGCGTCGCCTGCGGGATCACGTCGCCGCGCAGTCGCGCGAGCAGGTCGCTCGTGCGCTCGTCCTGCGGCGCGGTCGTCGGGATGGCGAAGATCGTCGCCATCTCGCCGTCATTGCTCGGCTGCGGCTCCGAGACGCTCGCGATGCCCGGCGTCTTCTCGAGCGAGCTGCGCAGGGCGGCGAGCTGGTCGTCGGTCTCCGGTGCGCCCTTCGGCGTGTCGACCGCCAGCAGGAACGGGCCGTTGTAGCCGGGCCCGAACGCCTCGCTCTGGAGGTCGTAGGCGACCCGCTGCGTCTTGCCCTCCGGCTGGTTGCCGTCGTCGGGCTGGCCGAGGCGCATGTCCAGCGTCGGGAACGCGAACACCAGGAGCACGAGGACGCCGGCGGCGATCGAGAGCCACGGGCGCGCCGTGACGATCTCGCCCCAGCGCTCGAAGCGCCGCGACGGCAGCACGTGCTCGGGCTTCTTGGGCTGGATCCAGCGCCCGAGCGCGCCGATCATGATCGGCAGGATCGTCAGCGCGGAGACGACGACCGCGCCCACGGCGATCGCCGCGGCGAGGCCGAGCTTGCCGATGAACGGGATCCCGATCACGAGCAGGCCCGCGATCGCGACCATCACGATCACGCCGGCGGCGACGACCGACGCGCCCGACGTGGCCGCGGACTTCGCGGACGCGTCGCGTCTCGTGTTCCCAGCCGCCGCCTGCTCCCGGAAGCGTCCGATGATGAGCAGCGCGTAGTCGATGCCGGCGCCCAGGCCGAGCATCATGGCGATGACGCTCGCGAACTCCGGCAGGCCGAGCGGCTTCGCGAGCGCCGCGAGGAGCATCTGGCCGACCGCCACGCCGATCAGGGCGCCCACGAGCGTGGCCGCCATCGCGGCGAGCGAGCGGAACAGGACGGTCAGCAGGACGAGGGCGATCGCGACGCCGATGAGCTCGCCGACCGGAGCGTCCTGCTCGGATGCGAGGTCGATCAGGACGCCGCGGGCCGAGACGTCGACGCCGCCCTTCTCAGCGGTCCTGGCCGCGGCCTCCAGCGCCTCGCCGTCCTTCTTGTCGAGGTCGTCCTGCTCGAGGTCGTAGCGCACGTCCGCGGCCGCGATGCGCCCGTCCTGCGACATCGTCCCGCCCTCGGCGAACGGATCGGCGACGTCGGCGACGTGGGGCAGCTTCTTGATGGCGTCGAGCGAGCCCTGCACCGCGGCGCGGTGCTCGGGATCGGACAGCTGCCCGTCCTTGACGCTGTAGACGATCGTCGAGTCGGCGCCGGCGAACGCGGGGCTGTGGTCGCGGAAGAGGTCGAGCGCCTGCTGGGATTCCGTGCCGGGGATCTCGAAGTCGTCGGCCGCCTCACCGCCGGCGCCGGCGGCGGCCCCGATGAGGACGAGGACGACGACCGCAGCCGCGAGGCTGCGCTTCCAGTGCTGCGTGAGCGCGCGAGCGATCCGTGCCAAGAGCGAAGACATGCAAACTCCGTAAGCGGGGGCAGAAAGGCGAGTGGAAGGTAGCCGTCCGATCGCCCCGTGCCAGTACGGGTAACCGCCCGCTGGCGTGAAGGAGCTGTGATGCCGGACGGAGGTACGATCGGCGCATGAGCGACGAGAGCATCGCTGCTCGCATCGAGCGGCTCGTCCAGGAGGAGCACGCGCTGCGCACGCGCGAGGAGCACGACAGCACCGACGCCGGCGCGCTCGAGGCCGACCGCGGGCGGCTCCAGGAGGTCCAGGTCGAGCTCGACCGTTGCTGGGACCTCCTGCGCCAGCGCCGCGCCCTCAGGGACGCGGGAGGCGACCCCGACGACGCGGCGGCGCGCGACGAGTCAACGGTGGAGGGCTACCTGCAGTAGCGGTCACGCGAACGGCGTGACGCGTGCCGCGAACGCGGGCCGTGCGGCCCCGTCGGGCAACGTGACGGCCGTCGTCGGACCCGGGTTCGGAGCTGAGGACTGCGGCTCCGTGGGCTCCAGGCGCACGGCACTGCCCGCGGGGCGCTCCAGCGGCGTGACGCGATAGCCGCCGCGCTCGCTGTGCACGTCGAGGTGCGCGACGCGGTCGAGCGCGATGGGCTCGGCGCCCACGCGGACGCTCCCGCCGTCGCGCAGCTGCGCGATGACGTACGCGCCTGCCCCGGTGCTGGGGAAGAGCGCGTCGAGGCGGGCGCCGGCGGGCGGTGCGCCGGCGAGCGACCAGCGACCCTCGATGGCGTCCGCCGTGAAGCGGTAGCGGCTCGTCGCGGTCATGCCGCCGGCTCGCGCCGAGCCCGTGGCCACCAGCTCTGTGAACGGGCCGGCGTACGCGCGAACCGGCGCGGCCTGGGGATCCGCGCCCACGCCTTCGGGCGCCTTGACGAGGCGCAGCGGCGCCACCGTGCGACCCGGCTCCGCGCGGCCGCGCTGCGAGGCAAGGACGACGTGACCGCCGGCATCGCGCACGGCGAGCCCGAACGCCACCGGCGCCTGGCCGCCGATCGTCGCGGCGACGCGGCCGCGGCCGTCGAGGAGCCGCGCGAGCTCGATGCCGCCGTAGGGGAACGCGCCCTGGTTCACCGCGATGATCGCGGTGCTGTAGGACGGGGTCGTGACCGCGAGGCGCCCCGTGTCGGGGTCGTAGGCGTACAGCGCCGGCGGCCGCGTCCCGCGCACCCTGCCCAGGCCGGCGGCGACGGCGCGCGCCGCGTTTGCGGCGATGCGCGTCGCCGCGAGTGCGCCGTCGGCCGCCGTGAGCGGCACCGCGTTGACGCCGAAGGCGATCGGATCGGGCAGGCGACCCGCCGCGGCGATCTCCGCGTCGTACCTGGCGAGGCTCCGGTCGAGCAGCCACTTGGCCCAGGAGCCCCACGCGCGGGAGGGCTGCAGCTCCTCCGCGGACGCCACGCCGATCAGCGCCTGCTGCATGAGCCCCAGCTTCTTCATCTGGTGCCAGCGCTCGAAGCCCAGCCCGGTGTCCCAGTTCGCGTAGCCGCCGTGCGTCCAGTAGCCGGCGACCGCGCGGCGAACCCACTCGCGCAGCAGCCGCAGGCGGCGCGGACGCCGCATGCCGGCCGCTCGCGCCTGCTCGTAGGAGCGGCTGAAGCTCAGCACGATGTTCGCGTACTCAGCCGAGTCCACGTTCATCGGGTGCTCGGGTCGCTCGTGCGGGAGGTAGCGGAAGTGCATCCCCGGACCGAGGTTCCCGGCGGCCGCGCCCTTCGGACCGATGCCGCGCGCGAAGCGCTCGAGGTGCCCGCGGGCGCCGCGGACCAGCGTCCCTCGCCGGCCGTTGACCGTCGCGTCGGCGGCGAACACGAGCAGATGCCAGTTGAACTGGTTCAGGCGGATGGTCGGCCAGCGCCAGTACGGCGACGCGGCGAGACGGTGGATGCGATCGCGGATGAGCCGCACCGACCGCGGCGGGAGGCCGAGCGCGCGCCGCGCGCGGTAGGCGTGGGTCAGGCCGTCGACGACCTCGGCGTCGATCACCAGGTGCTGCTGCCATCCGCCTGTCTCGGCGACCCACCCCGGCGCGTGCGCCTGCTTGTTCGCCACGGTGGCGCGCTCGATCCAGATCGGGGAGTCGACGAGCCACCGGACGATGCTCCGCGCGCGACGGTCGTCGCGGGACGGACCGGTGTACCCGCGCTGCGCGGCGACGGCGTGGACGAGCAGGAGGTTCGCGTTGGCCATCGTCTCGGTGAGGTCGCGTCCCGGTCGGTAGCGCCCGTGGCGCTCGCTCCAGCGATCGTCGATCAGGCGCTGGACGTGGTCGGCGACGCGCAGGTAGCCGTCGTCGTCGAACGGCGGCGTGACCGCGCTGCGATGCGCCTCGACGCCGCGTACTGGAACGGCTGGCATCGCGCTGTGCCACACGGCCGCAGCCAGCGCGAGCGTGGCGCCGAGCGCGGCTGTCGCGACGGCGATCCGACGCGGTGCAACAGGCCGGACGGGGTAGGCGGTGACGGACATCTGGCGTCCTCCTCGGGTCGCCTCGACCGTCCCGTCGCAAGGGCTTCGCTCCCATGGGCCAGGGGTTGGGAGTCGGGCCCCGCCAGGTGGGGCCCGGACCCCACCCATGGGGTTACGCTGCGCTGGTGAGCGCGTCGCCGCTGCACTCGCACGTCGCCACGCCGTCGGAGATCCGGGAGCGCATCCAGGCGGAGCGCCGCGGCACGCCGTTCCTCGTGTACCGCGACGCCGACGATCGCCAGGTCATCGTCGATCTCACCGATCGCGAGCACGTCACCATCGGCCGCCGCGAGTCCAGCGACGTGCCCCTGGCGTGGGACTCGTCGGTGTCGCGCCTGCACGCGCACCTGGAGCGCGTCGGCGCGGACTGGCTGCTCGCCGACGACGGGATCTCGCGCAACGGCACCTACGTCAACGGCCGGCGGATCGAGGGCCGCCGGACGCTGCGCGACGGGGACGTCGTCGCGATCGGCGGCACGCTCATCGCGTTCCTGCTGCCTTCCGGCGCCTCCTCGTCGGCGCCGACCGCGACCGCGCGCGGGCCGCTCGCCGCGCTGCGCCCGACGCCGGCGCAGCTACGCGTGCTGGTCGCGCTGTGCCGCCCGTTCGCCGCGTCGACCTACGCGGCGCCGGCCTCGAACCGGCAGATCGCCGACGAGCTCGTCGTCAGCGTGGACACCGTGAAGGGCACGCTGCACGAGCTGTTCGAGGCGTTCGGGCTCCGCGAGCTCCCGCAGAACCAGAAGCGGGCGGCACTCGCGCTACGGGCGCTCGAGCTCGGCCTCGTCAGTCGCCGCGACCTGTGAGGTCCAACCGTGTGACGGTGTTCGTCCCGACCGCCGTCACCCAGGCGCGCTGGTCGTCGCCGTCGATCGCGAACGGGTTCAGCCCGGCCGGGAGCGGGCGCCCCACCGGCCGCGCGGTGGGCGGGTCGATGACCCCGACCGTGTGGTCCACGAACCCCGCGACGAGCACGCGGCCGCCCACCACCGCGACCTGCCTCGGGCCCTGCGGCGCCGCGATGGAGACCAGCGCGCCCGTCCGCGGAGCGATGCGGTCCACGATGTCCTCGGTACGCAGGCTCGCCCACACGTAGCCGGCGCCGAACGCGAGGTCATACGCGGGCTGCGGGAGGCGGACGCGCACCGTCTCGCGGCCCGTGGCCCCGTCGCGGTGCGCGACCGTCGGCGTGTCGAGGTGCGCCACCCAGACGCCGTCGGGAGCCGCCGCGATCGCGCGTGCGCGCTCGGGGACCTCGAACCGCGCCGTTCGCCGGCCAGTCGCCGCGTCGTAGCGAACGACCGAGTCCGGAACCCCGCCACCGCCGCGCACGGAGACCCAAACCGCGCCGTCGGTGGCGTCGATGGCCCACGGGTCGCGCGGCAGCGCGATCGGCGCGCCGACCGCTCGGCCGCGACGATCGAGGCGGACGATCCGGCCGGGCCGGGCAAGCGCGGCCCAGACCTCCGAGCTCGTCCCGGCGAGTCCCACCACCGTCCTGCCGACCACCGGAGTCGTGCCCAGGATGCGGCCGGACCGCGCGTCCAGCCGCGTCACGCGGTCCAACGCCGCGCTCGAGACCCAGACGCTGCCGGCTCCCACTGCGATCGCGTTGGGACGCTGCCCGACGTTCTCGATCGTCGCTCCGACGCGCACGCCCGCGGTCGCGGCGGCGTCGCCCGAGCGCGGCGGATCCGAGCCACCGGCGAGCAGGAGCACGACCACGACGGCGACGACGACGGCCGCCACCGCGGACGCGATCGCGAGGATCCGGCCGCGCGGCCGCCGCCGCCCGCCGGCGACCACCGGCGCATCCGTCGTGGGCGCGTCCGGCTCCGGGGGAGCGGGCCGCGCAGTCGTCGGCGCCGCCGCGCCGACCGCGACCATGCGCTCGCCCTGCGACGGATCCTCGTCGCGGACCGCCGCCAGCGCGGCCCGCCCGAGGTCCCCGGTGGACGGGTAGCGGTCCGCCGGATCCTTCGCCAGGGCGCGACCGACCACCGCGTCGAACGTCGGCGCGATCCCGCGCCGCAGCGCGGAGGGCGACGGCGCGGACTCCATGAGCTGCGCCCAGAGCTTGGCCTCGTCGCCCTCGTGCGCGGCGAACGGCGCCGCGCCGGTGAGCATGTAGAAGAGCAGGCCGCCGAGCGCGTAGACGTCGGTGCGGGCGTCGACGCGCATGCCCCGGATCTGCTCGGGAGCGACGAAGTCGAGCGTCCCCACCCACTGACCCGATCGCGTCTCGCCGCCCCGCGTCAGCGCCTCCTTCGCCAGGCCGAAGTCGGTGACGAAGACGTGGTCCTCGGAGCCGAGCAGCACGTTGCCGGGCTTCACGTCGCGGTGGACGAGCCCCGCAGCGTGGATCGCATCCAGCGCCTCGCCGGCCTGCGCGGCGATGCGCGCCGCCCGCTCCGGAGCCAGCGGGCCTGTGCGGCGAACGAGCGTGCGGACGTCGTCGCCGTCGACGTAGCGCATGACCAGGAACGTGATCCCCTCCTCCTCGCCGGCGTGGAGGACGGGGATGACGTTGGGGTGCTCGATCGACGCCGCGCTGCGCGCCTCGCGCAGGAAGCGCTCCTTCGCATGCGGGTCGTCGAGAAGCTCCGGAGCGATGACCTTGAGCGCCACGGTGCGTCCGAGCGCCATGTGATGGGCGCGGTACACGACGCCCATGCCGCCGCGCCCGATGACGTCGTCGATCCGGTGCCCTGAGAGGACGCTCCCGGGCGAGAGCTCCGCCACAGCGCGAGCCTAGGCGTTCGGCAGGGTCACGTGATGCACGTCTCGACGTGCGCTATCGACAGGTGCTCCGCGCGGGCCTGCCGGCGAACCGATCGGCGATCCAGCGCACGACGTCTGGCGCCGCCTGGTGCCCGGCGTCGAGGTGCCCGACGCCGCGCAGGCTCTGGAGGTCCACCTCGTCGCCCTGCGCGCACAGCTTGTCGACGAGTCGCGCCGTGACGTCCGGGGCGACGATCGGATCGGCATCGCCCTGCACGATGCGGATCGGCGCATCCGTCGGCGAGCCGCCGGGCGTGTTCCGCTCGATGATCGTCTTCCACGGCTCCGCCTCCCAGGGAGGTGTGCGCAGGAAGGTCAGCTTGAGCGCGAGCGCGGCGGGCACGGAGGCGAGGATCTGACGCTGGTCGTACAGGCAGTTGCGCGCGATGCGCGCGACGAGCGGCCGCGCCGCCGGCGTGACGATGTCATCGATGCCGGCGTCGGCGTACACCGCCGACCAGGACCGCAGCGCCATCGCGATGAGCACCCGCCCGATCGTTGTCCGGATGTTGACGGCGAAGAGCTCCTTGAGGTTCGGCACGGGGGCTCCCGCGGCGACGCCGGCGAGGTCGAGGTCGGGGGCGTAGCTCGCGGCGAGCTGGCCCGTGAAGAGCGCGGCGTGCCCGCCCTGGGAGTGGCCCCACACCGCGAACTCCTTGCCGGCATGCGCCTCCTCGAGGTTGTGCGCGGCGCGCACGGCGTCGAGCGCGTTCATCGCCGCCGAGCGCCCGACGAGGTACGGATGCGGCCCGGGCGTCCCCAGGCCCTGGTAATCGCTGGCGGCGACGACGTAGCCGGCCTTCAGGAGGTCGGCGCCGCCCTCGAACAGCAGCGGCTGCTGATCTTCCCGCGTGACGAGGGATGGAGCGCAGCGCGACGCCACGCCGACGGTGCCGTGGGTGTACGCGATGACCTTGCGGCCCTCGGCGGGCGGCGCGCCGTCCGGGACGACGACGATCCCGCTGACGGCGGCCGGGCGGTCGTCGTAGCCGGTCGACGTGTAGAGCACGCGATACGCCGTCGCCCCCGGGAGGAAGCCGTCGATGACCTCGCTGCGGATGACCGTGCCGGGCGGGCCGTCGGGGAGCGGCGACGGCGGGGCGTAGAACGAGCCGGGCTCGTCCGGCCGCGTGCTCCTGACGAAGAGCGCCCAGCCGCCGATCGCGGCGAGCACGAGGACCAGGACCGCGACGACCCAACGCCGAGCCGTCATGCGTCCCCGCGCCGCATCAGGCGAAGAGCGAAGACGAGCGCGCTCGCGCTGAGCACGAGCGCGAGCGCCTGCACCGCCACGCCCACCGCCAGGCGCCCGCCGGCCGCATGCACGCTGTCGTCGTACAGCAGCGGAAGCAGCAGCACGAGCAGGCTCCAGGTCCCGACGGTCGCATACGGGATGAGCACCTCGTCGGGGCTCGCGATGGTCGCCGCGGCGAAGAGCAGCAGCGTTCCCATCAGCAGGTACCACGAGCCGAACGCCCGGCCCAGCAGCGGCGTCAGCTGCCAAGCCCAGTCGTCGACCAGCGCGTCGGGCGCCACGAGCAGCACCGCTCCGAGCAGCACGAACAGCGCGCCGAGCGGCCACGACGCGACCCGGATCCAGCGCAGGCGCGCGTCAGCGGGCGGGGCGGCCGACGCGACACGGGTCTGACCGCGCCAGAGGTACGCGGCGCCGACCGGGATCACGGCGTACACCGCCGTCCAGACCCAGGCGGGAGGCTCCTCCCAGCGGAAGCGGTCGCCGTGGATCGCGGTCGCCAGGAGCAGCCCGACCGACAGGATCGCCAGCGGCCAGACGAGGGAGTGCACGTCGCGCCAGCGACTCGCGCGAAGCGTCAGCGCCGCGGCGACGAAGCCGGCGAGATAGCCGGCGCCCATGAAGGCCGCGCTGACGGGCGGCGCGATCGGCCACGCGTAGTCGGGCTCGGCCCGCGACGGCATGAGGTACAGGAACGCGCCGTTCGCGATCGCCAGCACGAGGACGACGCCGGCGCCCGCCCGGGTGGCGGGCAGGATCACGGCGCGTTTAGAGTCCGGCGACACGACGGTCTATCGACGAGCGGCGGGAGGAAGCCGTGGCGCAGCCGGGGGATCGAGTGAGTGTTCCGGGGTTCGTCGACTGGCTCGAGTTCCGCGAGCTTACCGACGACGTGCTGAGCTATGAGATCAGCTTTCGCCCCCGTGCCGTCCTCAGGCGCGAGCACGTCCACCCCAACCAGACCGAGCGGCACGAGGTCCTCGCGGGGGTACTCCGGATGACGGTCGACGGGGCGGTGCACACGCTCGCCGCGGGCGAGTCGCTGGAGGTCGCCGCCGGCGTGCGCCACGCGCTCGTCTCGGCGGGCGAGGGAGACCTGCGCATGCGCATCTCGCTGCGCCCGGCGCTGCGCTGGGAGTCCCTGATCGAGCTCGCGGGGCGCCTCGGCGAGCAGCGTCAGCGCAACTTCCGCGGCTACGTGAACCCACTTCTCATCGCGCTCGTGGCGCTCGAGTATCGGCCCGAGGTCGCGGCGACGCGTCCGCCGCAGGCCGTGCAGGACGCCCTCCTGCGGCCGCTCGCCGCGATCGCGCGAAGGCGCGGCTACCGGGAGCGCTATCTCGGCCCGAGCGCCGCGTCGGCGTGACGCTCACTCGAGCGCCGCGCGCGCATTGGCCAGGTCGTCGGTCGCGATGACGATCTTCACGCCGCCGAAGGTCGTGTAGGCCAGGTCGACGTTGACGTTCGCCTCCGCGAGCTCACGCGCGAGCTCCCCCAGGCTTCCGGGCCGGTCGTCGACGTCGACGACCAGCACCTCCCGCTCGTCCGCGATCCCCATGTCGGCCTGCTCGAGCGCCTCGCGCGCACGCGGGACCGCGTCGTCGTCGAGCAGCACGTGGATCACGCCGCGGCCCTCGCCCGTGAACGCCGCGAACCCCTGGATGTTGACGCCCGCGGTGCCCGTGATCTCGCCGAGCCGTGCCAGTTCGCCGGGCCGGTCATCGAGGATCACGGTCAGATCCGTGGGCATCCTGTCGGTGATCATGCCAGGCGCGGTCGCTCCCGTACCACCGGACGGACTGCCGGCTCGGCCAGCGCCTCGAGCATGCCGGCGTTCGGCACGAAGAACGTCGTCCCGGTGATCGCGGTCGAGAAGTCCAGCAGCCGGTCGTACGCACCCTCGGGAACCCCGACGAACATGCGCTCCAGCATCTGCTCGATGACCCAGAGCCGGCCGGAGTAGCCGATGAAGTACGTCCCGAACTCGCCCGCTCCCGGGCGGCCGAAGGGCATGTTGTCGCGGAGGATGCCGAGCTCGCCACCCTCGTCGTCGTCGATCGTGGCCAGGGACTTGTGGGACTTGCGCGGCGCCGCGTCGTCGCCGATCTCGATGTTGTCGATCTTCGTCCGGCCGATGATGGCCTCTTGGTCCTCGGTGGACAGCGCGGCCCAGCCGGCCATGTCGTGCAGGTACTTCTGCACCACCACGTAGCTGCCGCCGGCGAACTCCGAGTCGACGTCGGCGCTGATGAGGGCCGCGTCGGCCAGCTCGGCCCCCGTCGGGTTCGCGGTGCCGTCGACGAAGCCCAGCAGGTCCCGGGCGTCGAAGTAGCGGAAGCCGGTCGTCTCGTCGACCACCTCCGCCGCGTCGCCGATCATGTCGAGCAGCTGGCGCTCGAGCTCGAAGGTCATGTCCTCGCGCTCGGCACGCAGGTGGAAGAGCAGGTCGCCTGGCGTCGACGGAGCCGCGTGCACCGGGCCGTGGATCGCCGTGAACGGGCGCAGGTCCGCCGGGCGGCGGTCCGGCGAAAGGCGGTCCCACAAGGCCGAGCCGATCCCGACGACGCACGACAGCCGGCCGCCCAAGTCGCGGAAGCCGACGTTCTTGACGAGGTCGCCGACCGCGCCGAGCACCTCCCGTACGCGCGCGAGATCCGCGTCGGCCCCACCGGCTGCCATGACGAGGAACACCGCCGCGCGCGACAGCGGCGCCTCGACGCTCTGCGCATCGATCGGGACGCGCTCCCACGCTCCGTGCGGCATCGCGTCGATCTTCTCACGGCCGGCCGCACGCGCCAGGGCATCCACGACGCGCGACCGGCCCGACGGGGGGATCTCGCGGGGGGATTACCATCGAAGCGGCCATGGTCGGCTCGACGAGCTTTCGCCTGCCAACTGGCAGAGAGCGTCGCGCGCGTCCTCAGTCGAGCCGCTCCGGGAGTACCCGCAGTCCCTGATCCCGGGCCGCGCTCGACAGCCGCCGGTCCCAGGTCGCGACGCACACGTCAGCGCGCGGGAGCAGCAGCGCGGATGCGAGGTGCAGCGCGTCGAGGCTCCGCAAGTCCCCGGTCGCCGCAAACGAGGCGGCACGCTCGACGAGGTCCTGGTCGACCTCCACGATCGCGAACGCCGGCCATTCCTGCATGAAGCGGTGCACGGCCGACTGCCCGGCCACGAGGCCGACGGCGCGCGCGGTCTCGACGAAGCCGACGCGACACATGAACCACCCGCCTGCCGTCTGCATCGCGGACCGGACTGCGTCGCTGCCCGGTTCCGCGACGTACCGCTTCACGAGTGCACTGGCATCGAGGTAGAGGATCAGCGCTGGTCCTCACGTTCGGCCAGGACCAGAGCAGAAGCGGAACGGCCGGCTCGTGCTAACCGTGGCGCCCGCGTCGGCCGCGCTCGCGCCGGCGGCACGACGCGGCCTCCAGCGATCAACGCTCGCAGCGCCTCGTCGTCGGGCGAAGCGCCGGACGGCACGATGTCGGCAATCGGCCGGCCGCGCAGCGTGACGCGCACCTGCTCGCCGCGACTCACGCGGCGCAGGACCTCGCTGAGCGTTGCCTTGAGCTCGCGGACGCCGATCTCGTCCATGTGGTCACCGTAGCACCGATGAGACCACACTTCCGGTGCCCGACCGCCCGATCCACCGAATGTGGGCCGGCGCGCCAAGCTGCTCAAGCGTCGCGCCGGGAACCCGATGAAGATGGCGATGAACATCGACCAGTGGCTCGAGAACGTCGTGGCGAACATCCCCGGAGCGATCTATCGCTGCGTGCTGCGTTCCGACTGGGAGATGAAGTTCATGAGCTCGGAGATCGAGCGGATCACCGGGTACCCGGCGTCGGACTTCGTCGAGAGCGCCGTGCGCACCTACGAGAGCGTCATCCACCCCGACGACCGGGCGGGCGTCGAGCACGCCGTGGTGGCTGCGGTCGACCGCGGCGAGCACTTCAGCATCGACTACCGGGTCCTGCACCGCGACGGCCGCATCCGCTGGGTCCACGAGCAGGGCCGCGGCGCGCTGGACGAGCACGGTGAGGTCAGCCTGCTGGACGGCGCGATCTTCGACATCACCGAGCGCAAGGAGATGGAGGCCGAGCTCTCCCACCTCGCGTTCCACGATGCGCTCACCGGCCTGCCCAATCGCGCCCTCCTCGCCGAGCACCTCGACCTCGCGCTGGCCCGCGCGCGCCGCAACGGGACGCAGGCGGCGGTGCTGTTCATCGACCTCGACGACTTCAAGCTCATCAACGACGACTTCGGCCATGCCGCGGGCGACGACCTGCTGCGGGAGGTCGCCAGCCGGCTCCGCCAGGTCGTGCGGGAGACGGACACCGTCGCGCGCCAGGGGGGCGACGAGTTCTTGGTGCTCGCGCCGGACATGCAGGCCACCGCGGAGGCGGACGTCTCCACCCAGGCCGTCGCCCTTGCGGAGCGCGTGCGCGAGGCGCTCACGCCGCCGCTCGTCATCTCGGGCATCGACGTCTACGTGAGCGCCAGCATCGGCATCGTCACCTTCCCCAGCGACGCGGAGACGGGTGAGGAGCTCCTCAAGCGCGCGGACACCGCGATGTACCGGGCCAAGGACGCCGGCCGCGACGGGCACGCCGTCGCCGCGGCGCCGTCGCACTCCGCCTCGCGTCTGCGCCTGTCGCAGGCCGGGCGGCTGCGACGCGCGCTCGAGCTCGAGGAGTTCGTGCTGCACTTCCAGCCGCTCGTCCGTCTGCGCGACGGCGAGATGCTGGGCGTCGAGGCGCTCATCCGCTGGCGCGACCCGGAGCACGGCTTGGTGAGCCCGGACGCGTTCATCCCGCTCGCCGAGCGAACGGGCGCCATCACGCGCATCTCCGACTGGGTCGTGGCCGAGGCGTGCCGCCAGGTCCGCGAGTGGTCCGCGCACGGCCTCGATCTCTACGTGTCGGTCAACCTGCCCGCCCGGTTCTGGCGGATGACCGCCATGCGCTCCGTGCTCGACACCGTCGAGACCTTCGGGCTCGCTCCCGGCCGGCTGATGCTCGAGATCACCGAGTCGACCGCGATGGAGAACCCGGACGGCAACGAGGCCATCGTCGAGGCGCTGTACGAGCGCGGCGTGCGCGTCGCGATCGACGACTTCGGCACCGGCCACTCCTCGCTCGCGCGGCTGCACCAGCTGGCGATGACGATCCTGAAGATCGACCGGTCGTTCATCCGCGACCTGCCGAGCGATCGGGCCGCCGCCGTTCTCGTGTCCGGCATCGTGGGGCTGACCCGCAGCCTCGGCCTGCAGCCGCTGGCCGAGGGCATCGAGACGGAGGACCAGCGGCGGTTCCTGCTCGAGCACGGTTGCGAGATGGGCCAGGGCTACCTGTTCAGCCCTCCGGTGCCTGCGGAGCTCGTGCCCGCGTACCGGCCGCCGGCCCTCAGGCGGCCGCTGCGCGCCACCGGCTGAGCGGCCGCGGTCCGGCGTCCTCGCCGCTGCGACGAGCAGCATGGCGGACCGCCGCTCTCGTCCCCTCAAGAACCATGACGTCGGCCGCCATACCAAAGGCGTCTGGCCCGCTCACACGAGCGCGAGTAGCTCGACGGTCGTGGCGATCGACCCAGACCTCGAGTCCAACCTCAGCGCGCCGATGCGCGTGGTGGCACAGCTAGGCACCCCGTCGCTGCGGGGCGTCGTGCGCTTGATGGCGATCCTGTCCGCGTGCGCGGCTGCGCTGTATCTCCTGTATCTCACGCGCGGCGTGATCGAGCTGTTCGTGATCGCCGTCTTCACGGCGGTCGCGCTGGCGCCGGTGGTCGACGCCGTGCAGCGGACCGGGCTGGGACGAGCCTGGGCGATAGCGGCCGTCTACGCGGCGTGTGTCCTCGCGGTGCTCGGCGTCGGCGCGCTTGCCGTCCCGAGCGTCGGGTCTCAGCTCGGCGACCTGTCGCGCTCGGCGGAGCGCAGCGTCGCGGACCTGCGCGACAACGCCCTCGTGCGTCGATACGACGATCGCTACCACGTCACGGCCAAGATCCAGGCGCAGCTGCAGCAGCTGCCTGAGCGCGCCGGCGAGGCGGCCGGCCCGTTGCGCGACGTGACCGTTGGAGCCGTCGACGTTGCGTCCAAGCTCGTCGCCGTGCTCTCGATCGCGTTCCTGCTGATCCTGCATGGTGCGCGCTATACGAACGCCCTGCTCGACGCGCTGCCACCAGCATCCGCGGCGCGATGGCGTCGCGTCGCGCCGAGCGTCTATCGGGCCGTGTCCGGCTATGTGCTCGGGAACCTCGCCATCAGCGCGATCGCGGGCACGGGGGCCTGGGTCGCCATGACGCTGCTCGGCGTCCCGTTCGCCCTGCCCCTCGCCATCATGGTGGCCTTCTTCGACCTGATTCCGATGGTCGGCGCCACGCTCGGGGCGATCATCGTCGCGCTCGCAGCGCTGCTCGTGTCGCCGCTGACAGCAGTGGTGTGGCTGGTCTACTGCATCGTCTACCAGCAGGCGGAGAACTACGTGATCGCGCCGATGGTCTACCGGCGCTCGGTCCAGGTCAGTCCGCTCGTCACGATCCTGGCCGTGCTTGTCGGAGGCGCGCTGTTGGGTCTGCTCGGCGCGATCCTTGCGATTCCGGCTGCCGCGGCACTTCAGCTGATCATCGCGGACCTTCGCGAGCGTCCCGGGGACACCGCCGCGCGTCCGGGTATTGCCGACGCGGATGGCCGCAGCCTCGAGGGCGTCTAGCTGTGCGTCCGGCCGCGCCCTAGCGTCCCGACCATGGAGTCCGAACGAGGTACACGCAGCGTCCCGGCGGGCGACGAGTCGCTCAGCGCTGAGCTTCAGCGCGAGCTGCGACAGCCGCTTCTGAGCGCTCGGGAGGAGCGACGTCTCGCGCTGCGAGCGACGCAGGACGATGCCGCGGCCCGTCGCCGTCTCGTCGAAGCCAACGTTCGGCTGGTCGTCGCGGTCGCCGTGGCGCACCGCGGGCGCGGCGTCGCCCACTCGGATCTCGTGCAGGAAGGGATGATCGGGCTGCTCCGGGCCGTCGAGCGCTTCGACTCGGACCGCGGGGTTCGCCTCGCCACGTACGCGATGTGGTGGATCCGTCGCTCGATGCTCGCCGCGATCGCGGCGGCCCCGGCGATCCGGCTCCCCGTCGAAGGCAGACGGAACCTGGCGCGGATCCTCAACACCGAGCGCGAGCTCGCAGGTCCCGGCCGGCCACGGCCGCACCCGGGTGTCGTGGCCGCGCGGAGCGGCCTCCCGGTGAGCCGGGTCGAGCGGCTGCGCGCAGCGCCGCACGTCGTCGCGTCGCTGGACGAGCGACTCGCCGACGGCCAGGCGACCTTCGCCGACGTGATCGCAGATCCCACCGGCTCGGAGATGACCTCGGAGCTGGACCGAGAGGAGGCCCGCCTCGCGCTCCACGCCGCGCTCACGCGCCTCGCGCCGCGCGTTCGCAGGCTGCTGACCCTGCGCTACGGCCTCGACGGCGGGCCTCAGCGCTCGCATCAGCAGATCGGACGCACGCTCGGCATGACCGCCGAGCGCAGCCGCCAGATCGAGATCGAGGCCCTGCGCCGTCTGCGCCCGCTGGCAGAGCGCGCGTCGCTCGCCGCCTGAACACCGCCGATAAGCACGACCGATACCTGCGTCGCACACGACCTCTAGGGCCGGCGTTCGATCGCGCGCAGCTGTACCCGTCCCACCAACGGCCAGGCCGGTCCCGCCTGGCAGGAACGCTTCAACCCGAGGGAGGTTGAAATGGCTGTATCAGACGAGCTGGCCAGGCTCTCGGTTCGCGCGAGGGAGGCCGAAACGCGTGCCGCGGCCGCGCGCAGCAAGGCGACGGCCGATCTCGAGCGGGACGTCTCGGAGGCGCGGGCGTCGGCACAGGCGCAAGCCGAGAAGCTGCGCCAGACCGCCGACGCCAACAAGGAGAAGATCTCCGACGGCTGGGCCGACGTGCAGAGGGCATGGACCGATCACATCGCCGCGCTGCGCGAGCGGATCGACAGCAAGAAGGCCGAGCACCAGCTCGACAGGGCCGAGCGACGGGCCGAGAACGCGGAAGACGACGCAATGTTCGCCATCGACTTCGCCTACTCGGCGATCGAGGAGGCCGAGTATGCGGTGCTCGACGCGACGCTTGCGCGCAGCGAGGCCGACGACATGGCGGCACGATCCGGCGTGGGCGCCTGACGACGCCCGGCGCTCAGGGCAGCGACGGCCGCTTCTTGTGTCCGTCTGCCAAAGCGCGAGACATCATCTGGCCGCGTGGCACGTAGGCCGCGCGGCCAGCCGCGTGTAGGTTCCTGCCATGGTCGGCTCGATCGCTCGGCGAGCCCCGCGGTAACCATGGCCCGGGAGCCGCCTACGCCTGTTGATCTCGCCCCGCTCATCGGCCGTGACGCCGAGCTGCGCCAGCTCACGATCGCGCTGGACGATCTGCCGGCGCGAGGTACCGCCCTTGCGTTCAGGGGCGAGGCGGGAATCGGGAAGTCGGCGCTGCTCGATGCCGCGCGCGACCTCGCCGAGGAGCGCGACGTGCGCGTGCTTCACACGGCCGGCGTGGCCTCGGAGTCGGACTTGCCGTTCTCCGGTCTGCACCGGCTTGTCCGACCGATGATGAACGACATCGACGCCCTCGGCGCGTCGCACCGTTCGGCGTTACGCGCCGCGTTCGGCATCGGCGACGAGCCCGCCGGCGATCCGTTCCTCGTAGCGATGGCGACGCTCGAGCTGCTCTCCGTGCACGCCGTCGAGCGGCCTCTCCTCGTGATCGCGGATGACCTGCACTGGCTCGACGCTCCTTCCAGGGACGTGATCGCGTTCGTCGGCCGGCGGATCGAAGCCGATCCGATCGTCGTGCTGGTCGCGGTGCGGGACGGCTACGAGGAGGACGTGGGAGATCTCGGCCTGCACGAGCGCGTGCTGGCTCGGTTGGGGGACGCCGATGCGTCTGCGGTGCTCGACGCGCGGGCGCCGGGTTTGCCCGCGACGCTGCGTACGCGGCTGCTGGCCGACGCCGCCGGCAATCCGCTCGCGCTCGTGGAGCTGCCTACCACCGCCGCGTCGACTGGTGCCGACCGGATATCGGACGGTGAGGTACTGCCTCTGAACGCTCGCCTCGAGCAGGCGTTCGCGGCACGGCTGGACGACATGCCACCGGAGACCAACGCCCTGCTGCTCGCCGCCGCCGCTGACGAGTCGGTCGCGGTCTCGGAGATCCTCGCCGCCGCGGCTCTCCTGCTCGGCGGGCCCAGCCGACTCGCGATGCTGCAGCCGGCCGTCGAGGCTCGGCTGGTGGCACTCGTCGGTACGACCGTGCAGTTTCGCCATCCGCTCGTGCGGTCGGCGATCTACCAGTCGGCCGACCTGGAGCGACGCCACGCCGCGCACGCCGCGCTCGCCGACGTCTTCGCGGACGAGCCCGATCGACGCGCGTCGCATCGCGCGGCCGCGGCGCTCGGGCGCGATGACTCGGTCGCGCTGGAGCTCGAGGAGATGTCCTCGCGCGTGCTCCGGCGCGGCGCGGTGCTCGAGGCGGCGACGTCGCTCGGCCGGGCAGCCGAGCTGAGCGACGATCCGGGCGCTCGGGCCCGGAGGCTGTTGCGGGCCGCCGAGTTGGCGTTCCAGGTCGGCCGTGCCGACCTCGTCAGGGCGTTCGTGGAGGAGGCGCGAGGTCTCAACCTCAGCGCCCGTGACCGGGCTCGCGCGGAGTGGCTGTCAGAGATCTTCTACGACGGCGTGCCCGGCGATCCCGAGCGTGTGCTCGCTCTCGTCGGGCTCGCCGAGCAGGCTCGACACGACGATCCCGAGCTGGCGCTCACGCTGCTGTTCGCCGCGGGGCTCCGCAGCTGGTGGGGCGACCCGGGCGCGACCGTCCGGAAGCGGGTGACAGCGGCGGTCTCGCGCGTCGCGGTTGACCAGTCCGATCCCCGCGTGCTTCAGATCTTGGCGCTGGCCCAGCCGATCGCATGCAGCGCGGCGGTCATGGCGGGCCTCGAGGAGTCCGCTCCGCCCACGGCCGACGATCCCGAGGTGGCGCTGCGCCTTGGCATGGCCGCGCACTGCGTCGGCGACTGGGAACGAGCCATGCGCATCCTCCGCCTTGCCATGGAGCCGCTGCGGGCACACGGTCGCCTCGGTCTGCTCACGCACGCGGTCGGCATGTTCGCCTCCGAGGCGGTCTTCGTCTGCGACTGGCCGGTGGCGAGCGGCGCCGCCTCCGAGTTCGAGACGCTCGCGCGCGAGACCAACCAGTTGGTGTGGCAGTCCGGCGCGGCCGTGGCGCAGTGCGCGGTGGCCGGGATCCGCGGCGACGAGGAGCTGGCCGAGTCGTACGCCGCCGAGGCGGAGCGGCTCATCCAGCTCACCGGCAGCAGCGACATCCTCTGCGTCCTGCAGAACGCACGCGGCCTGACGGCGCTGGCCGCCGGACGCTACGAGGACGCATATGTCCACCTCGTGCGGATCTTCGATCCGAGCGACCCGTCCTACCACTACCGCGAGAGCTACGTGGCGGTCGCGCAGCTCGCCGACGCGGCGCTGGCGACGGGGCGCCAGGAGAGCGCGCGCGCCCTCGTCGACGAGCTCACCGAGCGCGCCGAGCCGTCAGCCGAGCGCGCGATGCTGCACGGGCTTCATTACGCCCGGGCGATCCTTGCTCCCGACGACCAGGCGGAGGCGATGATCACGGCGGCGCTCGCGCGCGTCGGACCGCAATGGGTGTTCAACCACGCCCGGCTCAACCTCGCCCTCGGCGCCTGGTTGCGCCGACAGCGCCGCGTCGGCGAGTCGCGCGTCCCGCTGCGGGCATCTCGGGACGCATTCGACGAGATCGGCGCGGCGGCGTGGGGTGATCGCGCGCGCCAGGAGCTGCGCGCAGCCGGCGAGACCAGTCGCAAGCGCCGGGCGACAGCCTGGGACGAGCTCTCGCCCCAGGAGCTGCAGATCGCCCAGCTGGCCGCCGCCGGGCTTTCCAACCGTGAGATCGGACAGCGCCTCTATCTGTCGCACCGCACGGTGTCGAGTCATCTGTACCGCATCTTCCCCAAGCTCGGGATCACCTCACGCGCACAGCTCGCAGGCGTCCTGCCGGACCAGTCGTCCGCAGAGTCAACCGCGAATCTGCCCGGCTGACCCGGGCAGCAGCTCGCGGAGCCTCGAACGAGACGCGATGCCAAGCTTGGACAACGTGCGCTCGAGCTGGCCGGCGACTGTGCTGTGCGGCAGGTAGAGCTGCAGTCCGATCTCTCGGTCGGACCGTCCAGCCGCCGCGAGCAGGGCGATCTGCAGCTCCTGCGGCGTGAGGCGCTTCCACGGCTCGCGTCGGCGCGCGCCGACGGCTTCGCCGGTCGCCGACAGCTCCTCCTGTGCGCGGTCCCCCCAGGACGGCGCTCCGACCTCGTCGAACGCGTCCCGGGCCTGGCTCAGCAGCTCCCGGGCCTCCGTGCCACGACCCTGGCGACGCAGGCGCCTTCCGTACGACAGCCGCAGCCGCGCAACGTCGAATCGCCGGTCCTCGATGCCGGAAGCGAGCAGGTCCCGGTGGAGCGCCTCGGCCTCGTCGTCGCTCGCAAGCACGGCACGCGCGTACCGCAGCATGAACGCAAGCGCCGGGGCGGTACTCGGCGCGGCGGTCTCGGCCAGGTTCTCGACGATCGCGCGCGCCTCATCGGTCCGGCCGCACATGACGGCCGCGTCGGCAAGGAAGCTCGCGGCGCCGAACTGCTCGCGGTAGTGGTAGGCGGCGTCCAGCGGATCGAAGACCCGCGCCAGGAGCGCGTACGCGTGCTCGAACCGCCCCGCCGACAGCGCCGAGACGCCCCGAGCGGTGAGCAGCACCGTGTGCATGTCGCCCATCCGGTGCGGGATGATCACGCTCTCGGCCTCGGCGGCGAGCTCCTCGGCGAGCTCCTCGTCGCCGCGGATCGCCGCCACGATCGCCAGTCCGCATGTCAGGCCGGCTCCCCACACAGGCTGGCCGGTCTCGCGCGCCAGGCGATCGCCTTCGCCGGCGCAGTCGGCGGCCAGCGCCCAGTCGCCCAGCATGATGGCGTCCCATTGCAGCATTGACTGCACCTGGGCGAGCAGCCCGAGCCGGCCGTCCTTCCTGAGCACGTCCGCCAGGGGGACGAGGATCCGCATCGCCGTGTCGTGGTCGGCAACGGCGTGAGCCGCGATGCCGAGCAGGTGCGCCATCGGCGGAGCGTCGGAGACCGCGGGCAGCGACTGCGGCACGCGCTCCACGATCGCCGCCCCGCGCTCGATCGGCGCGACGATGGCGACGACCACGAGCAGGCGCGGGTCCGTCGCGTCCACCGGCAGCTCCTCCGCGGCGGCGAGGACCTCGCGCCGCACCGCGGGCCCCATCGCGCGCCACCAGCAGCGCATCGACGCTCCCTTCAAGAGCTCGAGCGCGAGGTCTGCGTCGCCTTCGGAACCCACCTGTCGCGCGATCTCGACGAGGGAGCGCACGCGGTCGACGTCCCCCGTGACGCCGTCGTCGAAGATCTCCGAGAGCAGCGCCACGCGTGCGGACTCGCGGCTCCCTAGGTCCAGCCGCTGCGCCTCCGCCACGAAGCCGCGAACGAGATCCGCCCGGCCCACCTGGAACGCCAGCTCTCCGGCTTTGAGCAGGCGCTGACCGCGCAGCGCGACGTCCGCTGTCAGCTCGGCGGCACGGCCCAGCAGCAGGGCCGCCTGCAGCATGACGCCGCGACCGTGGGCACGCCACGCCATCTCCTCGACGTCATGGGCGACGTCGTCGTCCCGTCCGGTCGTCGCCGCCGCGCGGTGCCATGCGCGCCGGTCGGGGTCGTCGACCAGCACCTCGGTGAGCGCGGAATGCGCAGCCTGCCGGCGATCGAGGTCCGCAGCCTGGTAGATCGCCGACCGAACCAGCGGGTGCCGGAAGGAGAGGCGCCGCCCGTCGACCCTGACCAGGCCGGCGTGGATCGCGGGCTCCAGCGAGAGCTCGGAGACGGGCGCGCCGGCCATGGCCTCCCCTGCGGTGCAGATCTCCGGCAAGGAGCTCGCCTCGTCGGCGGCGGCGATCAGCAGCACTGCCTGTGTTTCCGGCGGCATATCGCGCGAGCGCTTCGCGAAGGTGCGCTCGAGCCGAGCGCTGATCGGCAGGATCGCCCCGCCCGCCGCGCTGTCGGCCGCGCCGGTCGTCGCGAGCGCGGGCAGCTCGACGAGCGCCAGCGGATTGCCCGCGGCTTCCGCCAGGAGCCGCTCGCGGAGGGACGGCGAGAGCCCCACGGCCCTGCTGTCGAGCACCTCGGCCGCGGCGTCCGGCCCCAGGGCGGCGAGCGCGAGCTCGGGGAGGCGGAGCTCGCCGAGCTCCTGTTCGTAGCCGTCGCGCACCGCGCCGAGGACGACGATCGGTTCGACCTCGATGCGCCGGCCGATGAAGGCGATGACGTCGCGCGACGCCGGATCGAGCCACTGAAGATCATCGGCGATCACGACGATCGGCCGCTCCGTGGCCTGTGCGGACAGCAGCTCGAGCGCCGCCAGCGCAACGAGCAGCGGATCCCCGGCGGGCTCGTCTATGAGCCCGAGCGCCGCCAGCAGTGCGGAGCGCTGGATGGGCATGAGCCGCTCGACGCCGCCGATCACCGGACGGAGCAGCCGGTGCAACCCCGCGAACGGCAGGCCCGACTCGGTTTCGACCCCGGCCGTGTAGAGCACGCGCAGGTCGCGCTCCCTCGCCGTGTCCATCCCCACGCCGAGCAGAGCCGACTTGCCGATCCCGGCCTCACCGCGAAGCACGAGCGCGGTCCCATGTCGGCCGATGCCGTCGAGCGCGGCCATGACGGCGGCGAGCTCGTCCTCCCTGCCGACGAGCGGGCGGCCGGCGCTCGGGTCCTTCGCTGCGCTCATGGGCCGGCTCGGCTCACCGGTTCCGGCGCCGGCGCCGTCAGGACGCCTGCAAGCTGAGCGCGCGCCGTGATCCCGAGCTTCGGGAACATGCGGTACAGGTGGCTCGCGACGGTGCGGTGCGAGAGGTACAGGAGCTCGCCGATCTCGCGGTTGCTCATACCCGCTGCCGCATATTCGCCGATCTGCCGCTCCTGCGGCGAGAGCCGATCCCATGCGTCATCCCCGCGCAGCGCGCTCGACTCGCCGGCCGCTCGCAGCTCGTCGCGAGCCTGTTCACCCCAGGCCCGGGTGTGAGGATCGTCGAAGCCGCGGGCGGCGAGTCTGAGCGGAGCACGCGACTCGACGACGCGGCGTCGGCGCCGCAGCCACATGCCGTAGGCGAGATTCAGCCGCGCGCGGTCGAACGGGCGGGCCGCCGACCACGGAGCGGCGAGAGCCGTCCGGTACTCAGCCTCGGCATCGTCGTCGGACGCCAGGAGCGCGCGCGCGTAGCGAATGCCGTTCCAGACTCCCGCCGCCGTTGTCGGCGCGGCAAGGCCCTCGAGTTCGGCGAGGACGGCCCGAGCTTCCCGCTCGCGCTCGCAACGCACCGCCACGTCGGCCAGGGGAGCGACGACAGCGAACCGGTGGCGCGGGTGGTGGCAGGGACTACGAGGATCGAGAACGCGAGTCAGATGCGCCCACGCCGCGTCGTATTCGCCGGCGGTGAGCGCGGCGAGCCCGCGAGCGACCTGCACGCGCGCCCGCACGCCGCGCACATCGGTGCCATGCAGGACCGCCTGCGCATCGTCGGCCAACGAGGTCGCTGCCGCGGCATCACCTCGAAGGCCGGCCAGGGCGGAGAGCGACGCGGTCGCTGCCGCCCACCAGATCGGCTGGTCGGTCTCGGCTGCCAGCCGCGTGGCCTCGCCGGCCGCTTCGGCCGCGACCCTCCAGGCTCCGACCTCGATCGCGTCGACCGACCGGATCATCGCCGTCCGCGCGAGGAGGCCGAGGCGTCGCTGGTCACGCAGGCCGTCGGAGGCGATGGTCAGCAGCCGCAGCGACGCGTCATGGTCGCCGATCGCGTGGCACGCGAATCCGAGATTCCCGGCACGCGCCGCATCGAGCGGCCCGCAACGCAGGGCGACAGCAACGCCGTCCGCGACGTCCGCGGCGCGGCCGAGCGGATCGATGAACGCGATCGTCACCAGCAGGCGGGCATCCGCCGCGTCGACCGGCATGCCTGCTGCGGCGGCCGCGATCTCGGCGCCCACGGCGGGCGCGAGGCCGAATCGCCAGCACCTCAGCGCCGCGCCCGCGAGCAGCTTCAGCGCGAGGTCCACGTCGCCGTCGCGACTGGCGTCGACGGCAAGCTCGACCAACTTCAGCGCTCGACCCGCACCGCCCTCGCCGCTGTCGCGGGATACGTCGATGATCCATTCCGCTCTCGCGGAAGCGCGCGGCGCGAGAGGCAGAGCGCGGGCCTCCTGGACGCGGACGCGCACCACGTCGGCGCGCCCCAGCTCGAGCGCGAGCTCAGCGGACTCGAGCAGTCGCCCGGCGCGGCGCTCCCTGTCCGCGCTCAGGGCGGCGGCACGGGCCAGCACCTCGGCGGCAGTGAGGATCGCGCCGCGCGCCCGCGCGCGTGCGGCCACCGAATCGAGCTCGTCGGCGAAGCGATCGTCGTGCGCGAACGTCGCCGCGGCACGATGCAGCGCAGCCCGATCGGGCTCCGCATCGAGGACCCGCGAGAGCGCGGCATGCGCGGCCTGACGCCGCTCGAGGCCGGCCGCCTGATAGATCACCGAGCGCATCAGCGGACGTCGGAACCTGAGGCGTATCCCGTCGAGAGCGATGAGGTCCGCGTCGATTGCGGGCTGCAGCGCGGCCACGGGCACCCGGTCTCCGATCAGGTGCCTGCCCGCCGCGAGCACGTCGGCGAGCGAGCTCGCAGCGTCCGCGGCGGCAAGGAGCAGAAGGGCGCCGGTCGATCCCGGAAGGCCGCGCACCTGGCCTGCGAGAGCCTGCTCGAGGCGAGGCGTCACGGGTACGAGCCCCGAGTCGACGGCGACGCTCGACGCCATCGAGGACAGAGTGCCCGGAAGCTCGTGCAGGGCGAGCGGGTTTCCCGCGGCCTCGGCGATGACCCGGCGTCGGATCGCCGGCGCAAGCCCGGGCGCGCAGGTGTCGATGACCTGACCCGCGACGTCGGCCTCCAGGCCCGGGAGATCGTGCACCGGCAGATCGAGCGAGTCGATGCTCGCCTCGCGGCCCGTGCGCACCGCAGCCAGCAGGACTATCGGCTCGAACGCGATCCGGCGGCCAACGAACGCGATCACCGTGCGCGACTGCGGGTCGAGCCACTGCAGGTCGTCGACGATCAACAACAGCGGCTGCGCGGCGGCCTCTGCGACCAGCAGCTCCAGCGCCGCGAGCGCGACCGGGAACGGATCGACGCCCTGGCCGTCGCGCATCCCGACCGCGCCCAGTAGTGCGGTGCGCTGCGAATCCAGCAGCCGGTCCAGCCTCGTGAGAACCGGGCGCAGCAGGCGGTGCAGCGCCGCGAAGGGCTGACCCGACTCCCGCTCGACGCCGCCGGTCGAAAGCACGCGGAGGCCGCGGTCCAGCGCAGCCCGTCGGGCTGTCGCCAGCAGTGCCGACTTGCCGATTCCGGCCTCGCCGCGAAAGATCAGCGCGGCGCCCCGCTCCTCGAGCGCGCCGAGCATGCCGTCGATCAACTCGAGCTCGCCGGTCCGCCCGACGAGCGGCGCGTCGAGGGCAATGGGGGCCGGCGACAAGGGCGAAGGGCGCTCGACCACCATGTGGCGCAACCTACGGTCGGCCGGCAGCGGCGGCATGCGTACGATGACTGCATCGGCCACCGCTCGGCGCGCGAATCACGCCGTTCATCGATTTGCTGAGCCGACGCCCGCGCAGTCAGCGGCTGCAGTCATTTCCCGTAAGCGATCGGTTGGGTCCGCTCGTACGGTGCCGCATCTGCCGCTTGCTCTGCACGACTGGAGGCCCCCTCGATGCTGCTGGATCACATCATGCCGCGGCTCGGCGCCGCTGACGAAGCTCGATCGCTCGAGGTGTGGCGTGACGCCGCGCGACTCGTTTCTGCGCGTTGGGCGCTGTTCCTCGACGCCGATCCTCGGACGCGCCGCTGGGCGTTCGCCTCGTACGTCGCCGCGCTCGACGCCGAGGAGGCCGCCGCGGCCGACCTCGCCGCCGTCCGGATGGCCACCGCCGCCTGACGCGCACGATGGAACTTCGCCATCTCAAGTACTTCGTCGCCATCGCGGAGGAGCGCAGCTTCACGCGGGCGGCCGAGCGGCTCTGGGTCGCACAGCCGGGCCTGTCGAGCCAGATCCGGCGCCTCGAGAACGAGCTCGGCGTGCAGCTCTTCGAGCGCCACTCGCGCGGCGTCGACCTCACCGACGCAGGTCGGATGTTCCTGGAGCGGGCGCGAGCCGCGCTTGTCGCCGCGGACGCCGCGGGCGCGGTCGGGAGCGACCTTCGCAGCGGCGTCACCGGAACGATCCGGCTCGGGATCGCGACCGGAGCGCGCTGGCAGCGAGCATCGGCGATGCTCGAGCGGTTCGCCCGTGAGCGCGACCGAGTCGACGTCGCCGTGGTCGAGGCGAGCGGCGGGATGCTGTGGCGCGACTTGCGCGACGGTCGGCTTGAGGCCGTGCTCGCTCCCTCGTGCTTCGCGTCCGCCGATCTCGGACGCGTTGCCCTCGGCGCCGAGCCGTGGGTCGTCCTCGTGGGATCCGATCACCCCCTCGCCGGGATCGACCCGCTGGCCGCTCACGAGCTGCATGGCGAGCGGGTCGTCGTGACCGGCCATCGGGATGGCGCCGGCTATGACCGCGCCGTCGCCGACCTGCTCGCCGATCTCGGCGTGAACGCGGCGCTGGAGGGCGGTGGGCCCGGTCCCGCGCTGCTTCGCTCGGTCGCCCGCGGCGACGCGGTAGCGCTCACCACGGGGCCAGAGGCGCTCGAGCCCGGTGTCCTCGTCCGGCCCCTGGACCCCGAGCGCACGCTGCCGTTCACGCTGCTGTGGCGCGACGAAGCGCCTTCCCCGGCGCTGAGTGAGCTCATCCGCGTTGCGCGGGCAACGGCCGCGCGTCGCCGCAGCGCACGTCCCCCGCTGGCCGTTGCGGCGTGACGGACATGCGTCGGCCGAAGCCCGTCCCGCTGGCCCCGGCGCGAGCCGGGGCCGGGTTGACCTCCGTGTCGCTGCGGTCGTCGGCCGCGTTCAGGACATGCGCTCGAGCAGCCGCTCGGCGTCGGGGGCGTAGCCGTCGTCGACCTGCACCTCGTAGCGGTCGGCGGTCGTGTGGGCAACCGAGCCGAAGTCGCGCCGGCCGTCGGTCATGAGGTGCGCGGCGGCACCGAACACCGCGCCGAAGACGGCTCCGAGGACGAGGCCGTACGCGAGGATGCCCAGGAAGCTGCCCGAGTCGACGGTGAAGAACAGCCCGAACAGCAGCCCCCAGAGCAACCCGATCAACGCGCCCTGTCCCGCGCCGGTCAACGCGGCGCTCCCGGTCGTCACGCGCTTGGAGACCTGCTCGACGTAGCGCAGCCCGGTGCCGACGATGGAGACGTGCTCGACAGGGAAGCGGTTGTCGGAGAGCCAGTCGACGGCACGCTCGGCAGCGTCGTAGCTGGTGACTGTCATGACGGTGCGCCGGGCGGTGCTCGGCGACGGGATGGGTGAGACGGCCATGCTCGCTGTCCTCCGTGGTTGAAGGTCGGAAGGTCGTGCTGAGGCTCGGCCGGTTCGCTGCCCGGTCCTAGACGTCGCGCCCGCGCGTCGCATCGTTTGGGCGTATGGGCGTCGCGCGCGATACGCAGCGGCGATACCCGACGCGCGCGAGTCGTCTGGGGATCCGCGGACGCCGAACGTACGCTGCCGCATGGACCCACAGGTGCCTGCGACCCACCCCGACGGCGCGGAGACGACGGGCTGGCCTCCCCCCGCGGCCGACCACCGCGACGGCGCGCACCCGCTCGCCGAGCGTGCAGCCCAGAGCGCGGCGGCGCCCTCGCCGTTCCCGCCGATTGCGGACTACGGCTTCCTCTCCGATTGTCACACTGGCGCGCTCGTCGCGCAGGACGGTGCGATCGACTGGTTGTGCGTGCCGCGCTTCGACGCCCCGAGCGTCTTTGGCACGCTTCTGGACCGCGGCGCGGGCACGTTCCGGGTGGGACCGTTCGGGATCAACCATCCGTCTGGGCGCGCCTACCTCCCGGGGACGAACACCCTCGTCACCATGTGGAACACGCCCACCGGCTGGGCCGAGGTGCGCGACGCGCTGACGATGGGACCACGGCGGGGGACGGACACGGTCACGCCGCACACCCGGCCTCCCGCCGACGACGATGCGGAGCATCTGCTCGTACGCACGGCGACGTGCGTCGAGGGGAGCATCGAGATCGAGCTCGTGTGCGAGCCGGTGTTCGACTACGGCCGGATCCCGGCCGAGTGGACGCTCGCCGATGACGATCTGCACACCGCTGACGCGCGCGCCGGCGACCAGGTCATCCGCCTGCGAACCGACATGGCGCTCGGCATCGAGGGCAACCGCGTGCGGGCACGACATGTCCTGCACAAGGGCGAGCGGCTGTACTGCGCGCTGTCGTGGGCCGAGGGCCTGGCCTGCCCCGCCCACGTCGACGATGCCACTGCGCGCCTGGACGAGACGACGCGCTACTGGCGGGAGTGGCTTGGACGCGCTCGGCTGCCGGATCACCGGTGGCGCGACCCGATCCAACGCTCCGCGCTCGCGATCAAGGGCCTCACTTACATGCCGACCGGCGCGACGGTCGCGGCGCTGACGACGTCGCTACCCGAGACCCCGGGCGGCGAGCGCAACTGGGACTACCGCTTCACGTGGATGCGCGACACCACGTTCACCCTGCAGGCGCTCCATTTCCTCAACCTCGACTGGGAGGCGGACGAGTTCATGCAGTTCGTCGCCGACGTCGAGCCCGACGACGACGGCGCGCTGCAGATCATGTACGGCATCGACGGGCGGCGCGACCTCGCAGAGTCGACGCGCGACGACCTCACCGGCTACTCGGGCGCGCGCCCGGTCCGGATCGGCAACGGCGCCTTCCAACAGCGCCAGAACGACGTCTATGGCGCCGTTCTCGACTCGATCCTGCTGCACACGCGGCGCAGTCAGCGTCTGCCGCGGCGGCTGTGGCCGATCGTGCAGTCACAGGCGGAGTGTGCGACGCGCGTCTGGCGCGAGCCCGACCAGGGAATCTGGGAGGCCCGCGGCGCGCCGCAGCACTACGTGTCCTCCAAGCTGATGGGCTGGGTGGCGCTCGATCGGGCGTCAAGACTGGCAGACATCCGCGGCGACGCGAAGCTGAGCGCGAGCTGGCGCGCGACGGCGGAGGAGATCCGCGCCGACATCCTCGAGCACGGTGTCGACGCGCGTGGGGTACTGCGCCAGCACTACGGAACCAACGCGCTCGACGCCTCGACGCTGCTGGCGGCGATCTTCGGCTTTCTGCCCGGCACCGACGAGCGCCTGCGCGCCACCGTCCTCGCGGTCCAGGAGGAGCTGACCGACCACGGCTTCGTGCTGCGCTACAAGACGGACGAGACCGACGACGGGCTCTCGGGCAAGGAGGGCACGTTCCTGATCTGCTCCTTCTGGCTCGTGTCGGCGCTGGCGATCGTGGGCGAAACCCAGCCCGCGCGGGACCTGATGGAGAACCTGCTGCGCGTGGCGTCCCCGCTGGGGCTCTACGCGGAGGAGTTCGACGCAGACACCGGCCGCCATCTGGGCAACTTCCCGCAGGCCTTCTCGCACCTTGCTTTGATCGAGGCCGCGGCACGGATCATGATCGCCGACGCGCTGGACGAGGGCGGCCTGAGGTAGGCCGACGCGCTCACATGCCTGCCCGCTACGTGTGCACGGCCTGCAGCACCGCAGGGCCGAGTGAGTCGCATGCGAGGAGCGCGAGCTCAACGTCGAGCCGATCCGGCTGAATCGGCCGCCCACGCGTCTCCTCCGCCCGGTTGACCCGGTAGTGAACGGTGTTCCTGTGCAGCGTCAGGCGCTCGGCGGTCGACCTGTAGCTGCCGCCGGTCGACAGGAACACACGCAGCGTCGTTCGCAGTCGATCGTGCTGCTCGTCGTCGATCGCGAGCGCGCCCAGCGTGTCCAGGACCCACGCGCGAGTGGCGTCGAGGTCGGACGCCATCAGCGCGACTGGCCGCATGTCGGCGAACGCTGTGACCGTCGGACTTCTGCGCCCCGCCGCCAGAGCGACGGCCTGCGCCGCCAGCGCCTGCCGATGGGTACGCCGAAAGCCCTCTACGGCGGCGCCGGGCTCACCGCACGAGATGCACACGTCGGCGTCTTCGACGGTGTCCGCGAGGGCTGCGCCCGAGACGCTGCGTTCGCTGTCGAGAGGCAGCCACACCCAGGCGCTGGATTCGTCGCAGGGCACGAAGAGCGGCTGCCCGTTACCGCCGACTCGCTGAGCGAGCGCGGCAGCGGCTCGCTCGAGCACGAACAGGTCCTCGTCCCCTCGGACGGATTGGCGAATCCAGGCGACGACACCGAGATGGCGCCCGCGCAACCGATAGCCGAGCGTCGCCTCGGTCTCGTCGACGTCGTGGTCCTGTCCGGCGAGCACGGAGCGCACCCGCGCCACCCGGACCGTCGCGCGGTTGTTCAGCCAGCGGTCGTGCTCCTCCTCATAGGCCCCGATGACCTGCTCGGAGGCACGATCGATGTAGGTGAAGCTCAGCTCCGTCATGCGCCGCGTCGCCCCGGCAGTCGCGTGGGAGTCCGCAGACTGGTCCGCGAGCTCCTCGAAGCACCGCTGGAGGAACCGCGCGTGGCCGATCCGATAGGCGCGCACGAGTGCGACCATGGGGACGCCGCGCTGGGCCAGCCGGCGCGCGTACTCCATCGCCGCAGCGGGCGCTTCGACGCGTCCGGGGTCGATCCCGTGCTCGAACAGATGCAGGACGGTGGCGACGTTCTCCTCGACGCTCGCGGAGAGCAGCGCGACGACCCGGTCGTCGTCACGCAGCGGCGGGATCTCACGAGTCAGGAGATCGGTGATGTCCTGCGCGATGTCGAAGAGCCGCGTGCCCACCGCCGCAGCGACCGCGGAAACCCGCTGCTCGATGGCGGGGCCCACCGCCTCCACGTCCACGGTGCGATCCTCACGCGCCGACGTGTCACGTGTCAATGCCGGTAGCGAACGAGGTGTCGCGCCCCGGGCAAGCCCTCCGGGGGACTCGAACCCGACCCCCTCCTTACCATGGACGGCGTCATGGACCGGTTCGACGAGCCTTCGCTCGCGGAGCTTGCAAGAGAGGCGGACGAGGCGCGCGAGGCGCGCGCCCGGCGCGACGCGCAGCTGACGCCATCCGAGCGCCTCGAGCGCGTCCACCACCTCTGCCGGCAGCTCGCGTCCATCCGCCCCGTCGGCGACGCTGCGTCGTCATGGTCTTCGACCTCGCCGGGCTCCTCAGGGCGCTGAGCGACGCCGACGTCGAGTTCGTCGTCATCGGAGGAATCGCCGTCGCGGCGCACAGCGTCGTGCGCGCGACCGAGGACCTCGACCTGGTACCCAAGCCTGAGGCGACGAATCTGGGCCGGCTGTTGGACCTCCTCCAGGCGCGCAACGCACGGCTGCTGCTGAGTCCGCAGCGCGAGATCGATGACCGCGTGCGTCGAGCGGTTCTCGCGGGACGGAACCTGACCGTCACGACGGAGCTCGGTGACCTGGACGTCGTGCAGCGTCTCCCGGGCGTTCCGGCCTACGCGGACCTTGCCGCCGATGCCATGCTCGTCGAGCTGCACGGCGTACGCTTCCGCGTCTGCTCGCGAGAGCATCTCATCGCGATGAAGCGCGCCCGCGGGAGCGCGCTCGACCAAGCCGACATCGAGCGCTTGACCAGCTGACGGCACAGCTCGACGTGCGCCGATGAGTTGGTCGCGCGGACGCAGTCGTAGGGGCATGCATACGCCCGAGACCGCCTCCAGCACCACCGCCGGCCGCCGCGAGTGGATCGCGCTCGCCGTCCTGGCTCTTCCGTGCATGCTCGTCACGATGGACCTCACGGTCCTGTTCCTCGCCGTTCCATCCCTGACGGCCGACCTGGACCCGAGCAGCTCTCAACTGCTGTGGATCACCGACATCTACGGCTTCCTCATCGCCGGCGCTCTCATCACGATGGGGACGCTCGGGGACCGGATCGGCCGGCGCAAGGTGCTGCTGGCGGGAGCCGCCGCGTTCGGCGCCGCATCGGTGCTCGCGGCCGTGTCGACCAGCGCCGAGATGCTCATCGCCGCCCGCGCGGTGCAGGGCATCGCGGGCGCGACGCTGGCCCCGTCTGCCATGGCGCTCGTCTCGGTGCTGTTCACCGACGAGAAGCAGCGGACCGCGGCCCTCGGCGTGATGATGGCCTCGTTCGCCGGCGGCGCAGGCCTCGGCCCGATCATCGGCGGCACGCTGCTCGAGTTCCTTCCGTGGGGCTGGGTCTTCATCACGAACGTCCCGGTCATGGTCGCGCTGCTCGTCCTTGGCCCGCGGCTGCTGCCCGAGTTCCGCGCCCCCGACGCCGGCCGGCTGGACATCCCGAGCGCCGCGCTGTCGCTCGTGGCGATCCTCGCCGTGATCTGGGGCGTCAAGCACGTCGCGACCGAGGGCGTCAGCACCGCGGCGCTGCTGGCGATCGGCGCGGGCGTGCTCGTGGGACTGGCCTTCGTCGCCCGGCAGCGACGGCTCGACGACCCGCTCATCGACGTCGCGCTGTTCCGCAACCGGGAGTTCAGCGCCGCCTTGGCCGCGAACGTCACCGGCGCGATGGTGATGTACGGGATCTTCCTCTACACGTCGCAGTTCATGCAGCTCGGCCTCGGCCTGTCTCCGCTCGAGGCCGGCCTGCTCGGGCTTCCCGGCATCGCGGCGATGATGGTCGTGTCGACCTCGACGGCCAAGATCGTCGAGCACATGCGCCCCGCGTACGTCATCGCGCTCGGCATGGTCGTCTCCGCGCTCGGGATGGCCATGCTGACGCAGGTCGGCGCGGACTCCGGCGTGGGCCTGCTCGTCGCCGCGGCGGTCGTCATGTCGGTCGGCATCGCACCCGCCGCGACGCTCGGCATGGGCCTGATCCTCGGCGCCGCGCCGCCGGAGCGGGCGGGCTCGGCGTCCGGCGTGTCCGAGACTGGCAACGAGCTGGGCGGCGCGCTCGGGATCGCGCTGCTCGGCAGCCTCGGGACCGCGGTCTACCGCGACGAGATGGCGGGCGCCGTTCCGTCCGACGTGCCCCCGGCCGCCGCCGACGCCGCGCGCGACACGCTCGGAGGCGCGACCACCGTGGCCGGTCAGCTGCCCGACGGCGTCCTGCACGCCGCGCACGCCGCGTTCGCGAGCGGCATGGGCGTCGTCGCCGCCGTCGCCGCCGTGGCGATGGTCGGGATGGCGATCGTGACCGCGATCGTCCTGCGGCGGGTCGGCGTCGCCGACGAGACGCCGGCCCATGACGTGTCGGCGCTGACGCCCGCGCTCGCGATCGAGGCCGCCTGACCGGAGGCCGGCGCGTTGCCGCCGGCCCGCGGGCCCTCGCGGATCTACACGGTCAGCCCGGCAGCCTTCAGGGCGGCGTCATACGTCTCGAACGGCTGCCATCTGACGATCCTGCCGTCGCGAAACCAGAACACGCCGGCGCTCTCGGACTCATGCGCGATCTCGCCTGACGCTACCCACCGCACCTCGGCTCGCCCAAGGCCGGCAACGACGTCGGGTCCTTCGACGAAGCGGTCCGGGAGGATCCGCGACTGCACGGTCTCGCTCTCCTTCTCGAACCAGGCGCGGGCCTGATCGTGGCCGTGGAGCCGGGGACCGCCCGGCGTCTGCAGCTCGACGTCGGGGTCGAGCAACGAGAGGAACTCGGTCACGTCGCCGCGGTCGTTGTAGAGCTCGACCCAGCGGCGTGCGATTGCGAGCTTCTTCGACATCGCTGCATCCAGTATCGCGTCCGGATCGAATCGTGTCGCCGCCGGGGTGCGCGCAGTGTCGCGCGAAGCGATCTGACAAGGTGCGACCGTGCTCGACGACAGGTTGGTGGCAACCCTCGACCGAAGGTTCGCGGGGGAGCTGATCGGACCCGATCACCCGGGCTATGAGCGTGCTCGGCGTGTCTGGAACGGAACGGCTGACCGGCGGCCCGCGCTCATCGCGCGCTGCAGAGAGGGTGAGGACGTCGTGGCCGCGCTCGGCTTCGTGCGCGATCAGGGGCTCCCCCTCGCCGTTCGGGGCGGTGGGCACAACGTCGCGGGCCACGCGGTCTGCGACGACGGTGTGGTCATCGACCTGTCGGCGATGAAGGCAATTGAGGTTGACGCCGAACGCCGCATCGTCCGTGTCGAGCCGGGCGTCCTCCTGGGGGAGCTCGACGCCGCGACGCAGGCATTCGGTCTGGCCACGCCGACCGGCAACGTGTCGAAGACCGGCGTCGCGGGCCTCACGCTTGGAGGGGGGCTCGGCTGGATCGCCCGCCTCCACGGCGCGGCCTGCGACAACCTCCTCGCCGCCGAGCTCGTGACCGCGGACGGCAGCCGGATACGCGCGAGCGAGGACGAGAACCCAGATCTGCTCTGGGGTCTGCGTGGCGGCGGTGGGAACTTCGGGGTCGTGACGGCCTTCGAGTACCGACTGCACCAGGTCGGGCCACAGGTGCTGGCGGGCGGGGTCGTGCACGCGTTCGCCGACGCGCCGCGTGTGTTTCGCTTCTTCGCGGAGTTCGTCGCCGAGGCGCCCGACGAGCTCTCCGTCGTCGCGTCGACGTTCCGCGCCGCGCCGCCGTTCCCCGTCCCGCCCGAGTTCCACGGCGAGCTCGTGACGGTCCTCGCGCTGTGCTACGCCGGCGACCTCGCGGAGGGCGAGCGCGTCGTCGCGCCGCTGCGCAGCTTCGGGCCGCCGCTCGTCGACCTCGTGGCCCCGATGCCGTACACGGCGCTGCAGAGCGCCTCCGACGCCTCCTATCCGGACGGGCAGCGCAACTACTGGAAGTCGCACTACGTCGACGAGATAACCGAGGAGATGATCGCGCGGCTGATGGAGCACGGGCCGCGAATGCCCTCCCCGCTGTCGTCGTTCTACTTCCAGCACCTTGGCGGAGCGATCGGCCGGCCCGGCGCGGACGCCGCCGCCTTCGGTCACCGCGACGCCGTGTTCGACTTCACGATCCTGACCGTCTGGCACGACGCGGCCGAGGACGACGAGCAGATCGCGTGGGCCCGTGACCTACACGCCGCCATGCAGCCGTACGCAACCGGCGTGTACGTCAACAACCTCGGCGTCGAGGGCTCAGATCGCGTCCGCGCCGCCTATGCCCCCGCGACGTACGCGCGCCTGGTCGCGCTCAAGGACCGCTACGACCCGGACAACGTCTTCCGCCTCAACCAGAACATCACGCCGAGCGGTCGCGGAGCATGACTCCGACCTCGAGCCCAGCCGCGCGGTTCGGCATGCGTGCCGACATGGGCGGCAAGCCCTCTGGGCCTCGAACCCCGACCCCTCCCTTACCATCGTCTCCGGGGGCCGGAACGGCGGGGTATGCGCGGTACCGACTGACGTGGATGTACCTGCAAATCGCCTGGTTGTGGGAATCGACCCGTGATCTGGCCGTCGGTTTGTCAAGCAGCCGCGGGTGATTGCGTCGCTTCGGCGTCGACGCCCGGTGATTGGCCCTCCAACCCGGGCTTCGACATCCGCGTATCGCGGTACCGTCGTGCTCGATTGCTTCCGGTCGCGACAAGATCAGCGTGGACCTCGATGCCGAGATCGTGGAGCGCACGCGCTCGGCCGTCGGCGCTGGCACCGAGAGCGATGCTGCCGTCGTAGAGCACGCCCTGAATGCGTACTTGCTCGGCCGCGTTCTCGACACGACCCAAGCTAGGTCGAACCTCTCCGAGGATGAGGTGGAGCGCCTTGCGTATGAGGAGCTCCATGCGGCGCGCCGCGAGCGCGGCGCCGCGTGATCCGGGTCGTCGTCGACCCAGGCGTCTTCATTTCGGCGCTCGTCGGCACTCGTGGCGGCGCGCCCGACACAGTCGTGCGCGCGTTCGTCGACGAGCGGATCGTCGTCGTGGCGAGTCCCCTGCTCCTCGATGAGCTCGAGCGGGTCCTGCGCCGCCCGGAAGTTCGCGCGATACGCCGATGAGCGAACGCGGCGTGAGTTTGTGGAGCGGGTCCGGCGCCACGCCACGGTCGCTGAGGATCCGGACGCGATTCCACCGTCCACCCGCGATTCGAAGGACGACCACCTCGTAGCCCTCGCGCTTCAGGAGGGCGTCGACGCGATTGTCAGCGGCGACCGCGACCCGCTCGCGCCGGCCTCGAGGCACCGGCCGTCTGGTCGCCGCGCGAGGCCGTCGACCGACTCGGCGCGGAGTAGACGGTGGAGCGGTGCCGCGCCGCCGCCGCGGGTGCGGTGCGCACGCGCTGGGCGCAGGCGGGGCAGCCTCGGGTGCGAGCACGAAGCCCGCGGACAACCACGGCCCGTCGTTGTGGCCCGAAAGGACGAGCGCGTCGTCGGGTGGCCGGCCGGCGCCCAGGCGCCACTCGCCCAGATCCGCCCTCAGCGGTCGAAAGCAGGCGCACGGTTACGGCGGCGGCGGGTCTTCGTCTCGGCGGCAACCGCGGGTACGTCATCGCCGCGGGCTCGCGCGCACGCACAGCGCAGCGCTCGACCCACTCGTCGAACCGCCGCGCGCGGGATCCGCAGGCGTGAGCAGGAGCCGCGCGGCGAGCAGTTCGCCGCGCTCGGGTCACGTCGGTAGAAGTGGTGTAGGAGGCGCCGCGGGCGTCGGGCCGTGAGGTTCCGACCACCGTGGTGTCCAAGCTCGTCGGTCCTTTCCACGAGATCGATGAGTAGGAGCACCACGATGG